>Ga0068855_100001102_pt1 | contig 33575 bp, 26 predicted proteins | sample KBSCornC52_FD_66592 | JGI IMG/M metagenome (GOLD analysis project Ga0068855, IMG submission 66592) | Corn rhizosphere microbial communities from Kellogg Biological Station, Michigan, USA - KBS Corn C5-2 | ecosystem: Host-associated > Plants > Roots > Rhizosphere > Soil ...
TCATGCCCGTCCGGGAACGTGTACTTGTCCACCTGCGGCTTGATGTTCGTCTTCACAACGCCCGGCGCGTTGTTCAGCCGGTCCACCTGAATCTCGTTGTCGAAGTGGCCGATGTTGCACACGATGGCCTGGTCCTTCATCTTCGCCATGTGCTCCAGCGTGATGATGTCCACATTCCCCGTACACGTCACGTAGAGGTCCGCCGTCCCCAGCGTATCCTCAATCGGCGCCACCTGGTAGCCCGCCATCGCCGCCTGAAGCGCGTTGATCGGGTCCACCTCCGTCACAATGCACCGCGCGCCGTTGTGGCTCAGCGACTGCGCCGACCCCTTGCCCACGTCGCCGTAGCCGCAAACGCACGCCACCTTGCCCGAAAGCATCACGTCCGTCGCCCGCTTGATTCCATCCACCAGCGACTCGCGGCACCCGTACAAATTGTCGAACTTCGACTTCGTCACGGAATCGTTCACATTGATGGCCGGAACCAGCAGCGTCCCCGCCTCCTGCATCTTGTAGAGGCGATGGACCCCCGTCGTGGTCTCCTCGCTCACCCCGCGCCAGTCGGCAACCACGTCGTGCCACCGCCGCGGATTCGCCGCGTGCCCGCTCTTCAGAAGGTCCTTGATCACCTTCTCCTCGTGGCTCTCGGACGCGCTGTTCACCCACGCGTCGTTCCCATTCTCCAGCTCATACCCCTTGTGGATGAGCAGCGTCGCGTCCCCGCCGTCGTCCACGATAAGCTGCGGGCCTTTGCCGCCGGGAAAGCTCAGCGCCTGGTCGGTACACCACCAGTACTCCTCCAGCGACTCGCCCTTCCACGCGAACACAGGCACCCCCGCCTTCGCAATGGCCGCCGCCGCATGGTCCTGCGTCGAAAAGATGTTGCAGCTGCACCACCGCACGTCCGCGCCCAGCTCCACCAGCGTCTCGATGAGTACCGCCGTCTGGATCGTCATGTGCAGCGAACCCATGATTCGCACGCCCAGCAGCGGCTTCTCCGCGGCGTACTTGCGGCGAATCGACATGAGGCCGGGCATCTCGTGCTCGGCGATCTGGATCTCCTTGCGGCCCCACTCGGCCAGCGAAAGGTCGGCCACCTTATATGCGAGATTGGGCAAAGTCTCGACATCGTTCAAGAGAGCGGTCATGCTGTTTTCCTCCTGCACCCATTATATCACGTCCACCATCGAATCATGATATGTTGATGACAGATTCTTTTCGGGATATAATGTCCCCATGGAAACCATGAAATGGCTCCGCATCCTCGGCGACCCCGGCCGCGTCCGCTCCCTTCGACTCCTCGCGAAGGAAGAGCTCTCGGTCGCGGAGCTTCAGGAGATCCTCGGCATGGGCCAGAGCCGCATCTCCATGCAGCTCTCGCAGCTCAAACAGGCCGGCCTCGTCGAGCTTCGCCGCTCCGGCCAGCGCTCCCTCTACCGATTGTCGGCCGCCGCGGCCTCGGACCCCCTCCTCACACAGGTCCTCGACCGCGGCGGCGCCGAGCTCCCCGAATCCGCCGCGGACGACCGCGCGCTCACCCTCGTGCTGGACCGCCGCAAGGACCAGCTCCGAAGCTACTTCGACAACCTTGCAGGCAAATTCGGCCGCAGCTACGTTCCCGGCCGGAGCTGGAAGGCGCTCTCCGAGATGCTCATGCGCCTCCTCCCTCCCCTCGTCATCGCCGACCTCGGCGCGGGCGAAGGCACGCTCTCCCTCATGCTCGCGGAACGCGCAAAGCGAGTTATCGCGGTCGATAGCTCATGCAAGATGGTCGAATACGGCGCCGGCGTCGCCGCGAGCCACGGCATCGAGAATCTCGAGTACCGCCTCGGCGACCTGGAGGAGCTGCCCGTCGCCGATTCAGACGTGGACCTGGCCCTCCTCCACCAGTCGCTCCACCACGCTCTCCACCCCGACCGCGCGCTCTGCGAGGCGTTCCGCATCCTCCGCCCCGGCGGCCGCGTCGTCATCATGGACCTCCTGAAGCACGACTTCGAGGGCGCGCGCGACCTCTACGCCGATGTCTGGCTAGGCTTCTCACAGGCTGAGCTCCTGACCCTCCTAAGCGGTGCTGGATTCGAGGAAGTCGACATCGCCAACGTAGACCGCGAACCCGAACCCCCAAGCTTCAGTATCCTGTTGGCGATCGCGACGAAACCGGTACGATGAACACACGCAACCGCATGTCACATGTCGCCGTGTAGGTTGCGAAACGCGCAAACTTGAATGAAGGAATCGAAGGTCCGGCGGGCGAATCGTCCGGCAATTCTCCTGTCAACCGACTCCAGGTCCCAAATCGCAGAGCTTCCGCTCGGATGTGACCCGAATGAACGATCCCAACCAATTCGACTGGCTCCCCGGCGGCGGCGAGATGGGCGCGGGCATCCGCGGGTTCGACTGGTCCGGGTCTCCGATCGGCACGCCCGGCAGGTGGTCCGACGCGCTGCGCACCACGGTGCGAATCATCCTGGCGAGCCGATTTCCGCACATCCTCTGGTGGGGCCCGGATTACGTTCAGTTCTACAACGACCCCTATATCCCGATTCCCGGCTGCAAGCATCCACAGGCGCTGGGTCAGCCGGGAAGCGCGTGCTGGGCCGAGATCTGGAACGTCATTGGACCGCTCATCGACACCCCGTACAATGGCGGCGCCGCTACGTGGGACGACGACATCGCGCTTGAGATGAACCGGCACGGATTCGTCGAAGAGACCCACTTCACCATCGCCTACAGCCCGGTCCCCGACGATTCCGCGCCGAACGGCATCGGTGGCGTGCTCGCCACGGTCCACGAAATCACCGACAAGGTGCTGGGAGAGCGCCGTACGGTCATCCTTCGCGAGATCGCCACCCACTCGTCGGAATCGCGAACGGTCGAAAAGGCGTGCGAATCGGCTGCCCGAATCCTGGATGCTCACCCCCTGGACGTCCCGTTCGCAATGATCTACCTGCTGGACAAGGATGGCCGTGCCGCGCGGCTGGCTGCCGCAAGCAGCATCCCGTCACATGAACCGATAGCTTTGCCGCCAATCGACCTCGATCAGAGCGGCGGTTGGCCGTTTCGGGAAGTGAAAGAATCCCGCGGCCCGGCGCTCATCGAGGTTACCGACCACCTCTTCCGCGACATTCCCGACGGTCCGTGGACCGATCCTCCGTCTCAAGCGGCAGTCCTTCCTATCGCGGGTCAAGGCTCCGCGGAAGTAGCCGGATTCCTCATCGGCGGAATCAGCGCTCGCCTGCGATTCGACGACGCGTACCGCGGCTTCTATGAGCTTCTTACCTCGCAGATCGGCACCGCAATCGCCGGCGCCCGTTCCCACGAGGAGGAGCGCCGCCGCGCGGAAGCGCTGGCCGAGCTGGACCGGGCTAAAATTGCCTTCTTCAACAACGTCAGCCACGAATTCAGAACACCCCTCACGCTCATGCTGGCGCCGTTGGAGGAACTTCTCTCCCGAAGCCACACGGATTTGTCGCCGTCCACCAAGAACCAGCTCGAAATGGTCAACCGCAACGGATTCCGCCTGCTGCGCCTCGTCAATACTCTCCTCGATTTCTCCCGCGTCGAGGCGGGCCGGGTGGAGGCGGCCTTCGAGCCGACCGATCTGGCGGCCTTTACGACGGACCTTGCGGCCGTCTTTCGCGCGGCCATCGAGCGAGCCGGCCTGCGGCTGGAAGTGGACTGCCCGGCTCTGCCGGAACCGGTTTTTGTGGACCGCGAAATGTGGGAAAGGATCGTCCTGAACCTGCTCACCAATGCTTTCAAGTTCACCTTCGAGGGCGAGATAGAAGTCAGGCTCCGAGCAGACGCGGGCTTCGCGGAGCTGCAGGTGCGGGATACGGGAGTGGGAGTTCCGGCGGCGGAAATAGGGAAGTTGTTCGAACGGTTCCACCGCATAGAGAATTCGCGCAGCCGCACCCACGAAGGCACCGGAATCGGCCTTGCCCTCGTGCAGGAGCTGGCGCGATTACACGGCGGAAGTGCGAGGGTCGAAAGTATCCAGGGCAGCGGCACCACGTTCTTCGTCTCCATCCCTCTCGGCTCCGCGCACCTCGACCCGGCGCGGGTAGGCACAAAGCGATTGCATCCCTCCACCGCAACGGGCGCGGCGCCCTACGTCGACGAGGCGCTTCGATGGCTGCCGCGCGATGAGACGACAAGCGTGGAGGAGGCGGATGGCGATCTCCCATCGCTCGCGGCGGTGTTTCCAGCTGGCGCCGAAACGGACGATCGCCCGCACGTCCTTGTGGCAGACGACAATGCCGACATGCGCCAGTATCTCGCGCGGCTGCTTGCCGAGCGCTACGAAGTGACGGTTGTTGCCGAAGGAATTGCGGCGCTGGCGGTCGTTCGCGAACGCCGCCCGGACCTGATTCTAACGGATGTGATGATGCCCGGGCTAGACGGAATCGGGCTCCTGCGGCAGGTGAGGGGTGACGACGCGGCATGCGCGACGCCCGTCATTGTTCTTTCGGCGCGGGCAGGCGAGGAATCGCGGCTGGGCGGGCTGGCGGCCGGAGCGGATGACTATCTGGTGAAGCCCTTCTCGGCCCGCGAGCTCCTTGCGCGCGTGGAATCGCACCTCAGCTTAGCGCGCATGCGCCAGGATTCCGAGAGACGGGTCGGCGAGATTCTCGGGAGCATCACAGATGGATTCCACCTCATCGATTCCCTGGGCCGGTTCACCTACTTCAACGAGGCGGCGAGGCGGATGTTCGGCGCCAATGGATTGGATACCGAATCCCTGGTTGGCCGGGATCTGTTCAACGATGTCTTTGCGGACGCGCCCGAAAACGATGGGATGCGATCCATTCATCGCGCGCTGACAGAAAGGATTCCCACCGAGACCGAGAACTTCTGGCCACCCTGGAAGCGCTGGTTCGCCATCCGGAATTTCCCGACCTCGGATGGCGGAGTATCTACCTTCTTTCAGGACATCACCGAACGGAAGACGCGGAAGGAAGCGCTGAATGCCAAGGACTCCGAGCTTGAGCAGATCACCAACTCTACGACTGTGATGCTGGCCCGCTGCAGTCGGGACTTCCGCTACCAGTTCGTCAACCGAGCCTGCGCGGAGTTCCTCCGAACTCCGCGCGAGAAGATAATCGGGACGCCCATAGCCGACATCATGGGCGAGGCAGCCTTCGCCGCGATCAAGCCCTACGTGGAGCGCGCGCTCCTCGGCGAAACGGTGGAATACGAAATCGAGGTTCCCTACGCCGCCGCGGGCCTTCGCTACATGCACGTAACGTATTCGCCGGAGCGTATCCCGGACGGCGAAGTTACGGGCTGGGTCGCGTCGATTCTGGACGTGACCGATAGGAAACGGACCGAGCAAGCGCTTCAGGCGCATACGGCGGAGATCGACGCCCTCAACGCGCGATTGCGTCAGGCGATGCGGGAGACCCACCACCGCGTAAAAAATAATTTGCAGGTCGTATCGGCGCTTGTGGACCTCCAGACGATGTCGGATGAGTCCACCGTGCCTGTAGCGGAACTCCAGCGCATCGGACGCCACATCCGTTCTCTTGCCGCAATCCACGATCTACTCACCGGGAGCCCACGGACAAACGGAGACTCGGAGCAAGTTCTCGCGAGTGACATAATGAGCAAGCTCGAGCCCCTGATGCGGTCCATCGTTAACCAGAGAACCCTCCGATTCCTGGTGGATGACTTCGCCCTCACCGTCCGTCAATCGACCTCTTTTGCAGTACTGGTGAACGAGCTCGTGAGCAACGCGGTAAAGCACGGCAAGGGCGAAATCGAAGTCTGTCTCGCTATCGAACGCGACCACGCCAGACTAACCGTGACCGATAGTGGCCCCGGATTCGCCGAGGGATTCGATCCGCGCGAATCGGCAAACACCGGCCTGGACCTTATCGAGAATCTAAGCCGCCATGACCTGCAGGGAGTGACAACCTACCGAAACGTTCCCGATGGGGGCGGGCAGGTAACCGTCGATTTCCCGTGGCGCCAGGTTCGCACAGTGGACCACTAGCCTGCCCGCCCATTCGTACACCAATGTGAGCGGGCTGTGGCGCCCCGGCAGCGCGGCCACGCCTTACGGCCAGACCAGGGCGTGATTCCGACTCGCTATCGTCCGCATTAGCCCCGCCCCAAACCCGACGGCGTAGACGACCCGGCATCCCGCCGCCAGCCTGCCGCAATCTTCCGAACAAGAATTCCGGAGCTTGTGCAGGAAGCCGGCCGCATTCGCGAGAATTGCGGGCCGGAGGTAACCACCATGGCGCGTGAGCACCAGAATCAGGCGAACAACAGTTCAGCTGCCCGACCGATCTCCCAGATGTGCGCGGCGGAAATGCTCGGGACCGCCGTACTCGTATTCCTCGGTTGCGGCTCCGTCATCGCGAGCTCGATGAGCGGCAGCGCGACCGGACTCTTCGGTATTTCGGCAGCGTTCGGAATCGCCGTCACAATCATGATCTTCGCGGTCGGACCCACCTCCGGCGCCCACATCAACCCGGCCGTGACCATTGCGCTGGCGGCGACGGGCCACTTCCCCCGCAACCGGGTGCTCCCCTACGTCGGCGCGCAGGCGGCCGGAGCGGTCCTCGGCAGCCTGCTCCACTCGCTCCTCTTCACTCCCGAAGTCGCCGCAAAGGCCGCGTACGGCTCGACCAGCCCCTCCATTGCTCCCCTGGCGGCGCTCGGCGTGGAGGTGGCCCTCACCTTCATCCTCATGTTTGTCATCATGGCCTTCGCCACGGACACCCGCGCGCCCGGCACGATGGCAGCAGCGGGAATCGGGGCCGCCGTGGTAGCAAACATAATCGTCGGCGGACCAGCCACCGGCGCATCGATGAATCCCGCCCGCAGCTTCGGGCCGGCCCTCCTCTCCGGCGGCGCCGCGATGTCGAGCTACTGGATATACCTCATCGGTCCAATCGTGGGCGCTGTCCTCGCCGCCCTCTGCTACGAGGCGCTCCGAGACCGCCCAATAGCCGCCGAGGGTGTGGCCGTCGTCGAAGATACCGTCACCGCGACACCAGTCGTCCATTAGCGCGCGTAGTGATTTCCTTGTGAAAAGCGGTACAATATGCCGCTCCAGAGCGTATAGTTCTGTGAGCGCCGGAACTTTAGCATCGGTACATTTGCCCGATGCTCGCGGCGCGCTTCGAGAGCGAGGAGCGGTCTATGGCTCGTACCATCACAGAGATTTCGGCGCACGATTCATCGATGCCGGTGCCCAACCTCGGACCCGGCGGACAGCCGTTCGTTCTCGCCCAACTGGACGACCTCGTGAGCTGGGCGCGCAGGAACAGCCTCTGGCCCCTCACCTTCGGCCTGGCATGCTGCGCCATCGAGATGATGGGCTCCGCCGCGTCGCGGTTCGACATATCCCGATTCGGCGCGGAGGTCTTTCGCCCATCCCCCCGGCAGGCGGACGTGATGATCGTGGCGGGCCGCGTCTCGACCAAGATGGGCCCCATCCTGCGGCAGATCTACGACCAGATGCCGAACCCGAAGTGGGTCATCTCGATGGGCGCGTGCGCCTCGACCGGCGGCGTCTACAATAATTACGCTATCCTCCAGGGCGTGGACCAGATCATCCCGGTGGACGTCTACGTTCCAGGCTGCCCGCCGAGCCCCGACGCCCTGATCTACGGAATCATGAAGCTCCAGGAGAAGATCAAGGCCGGCGCATCCGGCAAGCTTATCGAGCTCACCGCGAAGGAACAGCATTGACGGGAAGGGTCGTTAGGTATCCAGGTGTTCAGGTCTTCGGGTATTCAGGGCGCGGAGCGCCGTTCCACCGAATAGCCCCGTGCCTTCAGGCCGGGGTTCCCCGATCACCTGAACACTCAACACTCAACACTCAACACTCAACACTTACCCGACTTCCCAAAGGGTTTCCGATGGCGACCATTCCGAATCCGGCTGACACGTTCGTTCCCATCATGAAGGGCATGGCCCTCACCATGAAGCACTACGCGGGAATGCTCTTCGCGCGGGATAAGACGAACGTCACGATTCAGTACCCGGAAGAGCGGCGCGAGCAGTTTCCGCGCACGCGCTGGCGGCACGTCCTCACCCGCTACGACAACGGGCTCGAGAAATGCATCGGGTGCAGCCTCTGCGCGGGCGCGTGCCCGGCGCGCTGCATCTACGTCCAGGCCGCCGAGAACACCGACGAGGCGCGATTCTCGCCGGGCGAGCGGTACGCGGTGAAGTACGAGATCAACATGCTGCGGTGCATCTTCTGCGGCTACTGCCAGGACGCATGCCCGACCGGTGCCATCGTTCTGCGCAAGGATTTCGAGCTCTCCTCCTACACCCGCGAGGACAATCTCTTCACGAAGGAGATGCTGCTCGAACCGCTGCCCCCCTCCGCCATCGGGCTGGTGCAGCCGGCCAGGCAGCAGGACTTCCGCACCGCGGGCGTGTCGAAGCAGACCAACGTACCTTAACGAGTCCGTCGAGATTGGGAATGGGGCGAGCCATGCGCTCGCCCTTTTTGGCATGTGCGGGAGAGGAGGATGGAATGGACAGGAGGACGTTTCTTGCGGGTGCGGCGGGAATCGCGAGCGTGGCAGGGGCAGCTCTCGCAGCAGACGCGGCGCCCGTGTCGAAGCTGAAGGAGGAGCTGGACGGAATAGCGGAGCGGTTTCAGGGAGCGCTCGGCTACAGCCTGCACAATGCGAGGACGGGCGACCGGATCGACCGGCTGGGCGATGAGCTGTTCCCGACCGCCAGCACCATCAAGCTCGCCATCATGTGTACGGCGTTCGATAAGCAGCAGAAGGGCGAAATCGGCTACTACGACCGGCGGGAAATCACAACGGCGGACCGGCGCGGCGGATCGGGGTTCCTCCAGTTCTATAAGCCCGATTCGAAGGTCGAGCTGAAGGAGCTGCTCCACTTCATGATCACCGTGAGCGACAACACCGCGACCGCCATGCTCATCCGCTGGCTCACCGCAATGGAGGTAAATCGCTGGCTGGAGAGCCACGGCCTCAAGAGTACTCGCCTGCTCTCCCAGCTTCCCGAGGGCGAGACGGCTCTGCGCGAGCTTTCGAAGACGTGGGGGCTGGGCGTCACCACTCCGAACGAGATGCGTACGTTGATGGAGATGACCGTGGAGGGCCGCGCCGGAACCCCCGCGGCGACGGACGAGATGCACCGGCTGCTGAATCACCAGTACTTCGACGACGGCATCGCCGGTCAGGTCCCGCCGGACGTCTGCGTTGGGTCCAAGAGCGGAGCCCTCGACGAATCCCGCTCGGACGTGGCCGTGGTCCACGCGCCGGCCGGAACCTACTCCCTGACGGTCTACACAAAGGATGCGAAGGACCAGCGGTGGATTTGGGAGAACCAGGGGATGGAATCGATTCGCGCCATCTCGCGGGCCGTCTTCCGCCACTACAACCCGAAGGTAAAATGGACCCCACCGCCGGGAGTCGAGAGGTTCTGACCAGAGACTGCGCTTCGTCCACGAGGACGATTGGCCAGCGGCCCACGAGCGAGGTCAATTCCATTGCCTCGTGCCGCCGCCGGGAGTCGAGAAGTTCTGACCTAATCGCTCATTCGGGAGAGGAGCGGCGGGATTCCCTCGGCGAGGCGCGGGTCGTCTGCCTGCCCGTAATGGGTCATGAGCCAGGCCTGAGCGTCGAACGGAGGCTCGCCATCCAGCGGCTCCAGCCGGCAATAGCGGCCGTCGGGGAGGAGCTTGTGGGACTTCTGATTGTCCCGCAGATAGGTCCAGAGGATGTCCTGAATCACGTGCTTGCGGAGGGCGCGGTCCTGAATCGGGAAGAGGGTCTCGACGCGGCGGTCGAGGTTGCGCTGCATCATGTCCGCGCTTCCGAGCCAGACCTCCGACTTCTTCGGGCCGCCATTCTGGAAATAGTAGATGCGGTGGTGCTCCAGGAACCGGCCGACAATGGAGACCACCCGGATATTCTCGCTCAGGCCGGGCACGCCAGGAACGAGCACGCAGCTCCCTCGCACGATGAGGTCCACGCGAACACCCGCCTGGCTGGCTCGGTAGAGCGCGTCGGCCGACCGGAAGTCGGTGAGCGAGTTCATCTTGAAGATGATGTGGCCACCCTTCCCGCCCTTCGCGTGCTCGATCTCCCGTTCGACGCGCTCCATCAATCCCGTTCGGATGCCACCCGGCGAAACCAGCAGCTTGCGGTAGCCCTTGTTCAGGCTGTATCCCGTGAGTGAGTTAAAGAGCGCCGTCACGTCCTCCCCGATTGCCGGGTCGCACGTGAAGAGACCGAGGTCGGTGTACATCCGCGACGTCTTGGCGTTGTAGTTGCCTGTGCCGAGGTGCACGTAGCGGCGGATTCCGTCCGGCTCGCGCCGCACGACCATCGTCGCCTTGCAGTGGGTCTTCAACGCGATGTCGCCATAGACCACGTGCGCCCCTACCTTCTCCAGGGTGCGCGCCCACTCGATGTTGTTCTCCTCGTCGAACCGCGCCTTCAGCTCCACAATGACGGAGACCTGCTTGTCGTTGAGGGCAGCCTCCTTCAGGGCTTCGATGATGGGCGAGTTGCTGCCGACCCGATAGATCGTCTGCTTGATGGCCAGCACGTCCGGGTCCTCGGACGCCATGCGGACGAAATCGACGACCGGCGCGAAGCTGTCGAACGGGTGGTGGAGGAGGATGTCCTGCTCGCGAATCGCCGCGAAGATGTCCATCCCCGTGCGAATCGCGGCCGGGACCCGTGGCTGGTAGGGCCGGTCCTTCAGCTCGAGCCTCGGCACGTCGTAGAGGCTTAGCAGGTCGCTCATGCCGAGCGGGCCGTTCATCGCATAGACGTGCTCCGGCTCGATTTCCAGATTCTCGCGCAGAAGCTCCCGAATGTGGTGAGGCATGCGCTGCGCGACGACGAGCTGGCTTACGCTGCCGAACCTTCGCCGCACGAGGCTCTCTTCGATGGACTGGAGGAGGTCGCCGGCCTCGTCCTCGCGAATTTCGAGGTCGGCGTCGCGGATAACGCGGAAGGCGTAGCTGCTCACAACCTTCATGCCGCGGAAGAGCATCGGCAGGTGCGCGGCGACGAGCTGTTCCAGCCACACGAAGCAGTGACGTTCCGGCGAATGTGTCGAGCCATCCCGGTCTCCCTCTTTCGCCTTCTCCTCCTCCTCAACCACGCAGGCTCCATCCACCTCCAGCAGACGCGGAATCTGCTGCGGAATCTTGACGCGGGCGAACCGCTCCACGCCGGAGGGATCACGAATTACGACCGCGAGGCTGAGGCTCAGGTTCGAGATGTGCGGGAAAGGATGACCGGGGTCCACCGCGAGCGGGGTGAGGACCGGGTAGACAGTGCTCATGAAGAAGCGCCGGAGCGAGGCGCGCTGCTTCTTCGAGAGCGTCCGGTAGTCGTGGAGGCAGATTCCGGCGGCACGGAGTTCGGGGAGAAGCTGGTCTTGCCAGTACCGGTCCGCCATCCCGACGAGGTAGAGGACGCGGTCCCGCACGATTTGAAGCTGGTCCGGCGCGGTGAGCCCGTCCTCGCTGGGCTCGAGCAGGCCGGATTCGACCTGCTCCATGAGCCCGGAGACGCGAATCATGTAGAACTCGTCGAGGTTGCTGAAGAAGATGCCGAGGAACTTCACGCGCTCCAGAAGCGGATGGGCAGTGTCCATCGCCTCCTGGAGCACGCGGAGGTTGAATTCGAGCCAGTTGATTTCTCGGTTGAAGTAGCGGCGCTGAACGGCGGCCGCCTGCTTCTCGCGCCGGGTTGCAGACTTGTTCGGCATATGTCTTCGAAGGTTAGCGCGTAGGTCGTCGATATCCTCCGTTAATATGCCACATTCAGGTTGAGTTGCGCCTGCTTCAGGCTGCCAGCCTCTTCCGCGCCACCTGCACGATGGTGACCACGATGATCGCCCTGGCGGTGTCCCAGAAGAGGAACCAGCCCGCGCCCAGCATCAGCGCCTGCGCGGCCGGCAGATGGAGCGTGATGCCGAGCCATGACGCGCCCATCGCGTAGATGACGGCCAGGCCCGCGGCACACGCAGCCAGCAGCCGCGTCGGAGTCGGCGCCGCGCGGCCCGCCAGGGTCGCCGTGACCCACGCTGCTATCGGATAGCTCAACAGATATCCGCCGGTCGGGCCGATCAGATGCGCCGGTCCGCCGCTCCAGAGCGCGAACACAGGCGCGCCGGCCGCTCCGATGGCGAGGTAGAGAACCTGCGACACCATCGCGCTCCTCGCGCCGAGGGTAAGCCCGGCGAACAGCACGGCAGCGACCTGCCAGGTCACGGGGACCGGTGTGAATGGCAGATGGAAAGCCCACTGCGCCGTGACGGCGGTAATCGCGGCGCATCCAAAGATGGAGGCAAGGTTCGAAATGTTGGTTTGAGGTCTTGCGTGTGCGTGAGAATCGTACATTGCGTCGGATGCTCCTCTTTCCGATGTTTCAGGCGGTCTCGTTGAAAAGGGTACCCGACGCGGCGCCGCCGTCTCAAGATACGAGGTCTGAAAGTTCCGGCCGTCCAAAATGCGAGTGGGAAAGCTGCGGTGTTCGCTCATCCCTGAAACGGCTCACCGCGTCGTCTCGTCTCGACCATGGAGGGTGTGGTTCGCTCGCGGCAATGGGAGCAGGAAAATGGCAGCGCGGCGCAAAGGGAATATGGCGGCGGAACGGGTACGGCAACTGGGAACCGCGCGTATTGTGTGCCTCGCGACCAGCTTCGGTTTGTCGGTTGCAGCGGTCTGCCTCCTCGGCGTGGGTATCGCGTATCTGTTCACCGGGGATTTCCGGATCGTCGGATTCGCACGCCCGTTTGCGGTGAATGCCGGGATTGTCGCCCTCCTCGTCGGCATGGTGCTCCCGGTTATCAACAAGATGTTGCTCCGGGAAGCGCGCACCGCGCCGGGGCCGGATCTCTCCATTCCACTCCTTGAGATCGCCGCTGGTCTTCCGCTCGGCGCGCTGGGAGCGCCGGTGGGCGAGGAGCTGGCGCGGTCGCTCCGAGCGGCTGATGCTGCATGGTGGCGCGAAAACGCGGGCAGGATGGCTCCCAAGGTGAGGATTGCGTTCACATCCCTGGAAAACCCGACGAAGCTGACTCTGCTCGATTCGCCGTGGATTCCCGCGCTGTTCGACGCGATGGCGCGTTGCGGCAGGACGGAGTTTCTCGGCCGTTTGGAGCGGCTCGAATCGCGCTGGGCAAGGGCGGATCGCCCACGGGCTGCACGGGAGTCGCTCAGCGAATGCACGGCCGCGCTCCGGGACACGAAGCGAAAGGAGCGGGAGGCAGCCACGCTTCTGCGCGTCGCTGAGGCCGGAGAGGACGGGCTGTTGCGACCGGCGGGTGATTCGAGAGCTGACAGCGAAGAACTCCTCCGCGCCGTCGATAAGGCCGGTCCAGTCGAGGCGCCCGTCGCAATCTCCCCCGCATATCAAACTGCCGACTCCACTCAGCCCGAAGAGCTCAACGCTCTCAGCGTTCGTTCGTAGATTCCTCGTCCCACCGTCCAGAATCGGCCGTACGGCGGATGCGCGAAACCGCGCCGTCTGCCAGTGTTGGGCTGGTTCGCGCCGCCTGAATCACATTTCGCAGCAAGCGACCTGCTGTCAATCGGGCGGGCAGAGGAAGGTGCGCGACCTCGGGAGACAGAAAGATCCTCGGACCGCCTCCGCGCCATCGGCCGAGGCGACACGTCACGTCGTGATCATGCTGCGATTTCGCTAGATCGGAGGGTCGGAGTTGAGAACACGCTTCGCGGTGGAAGTCGTTGTTACATTGCTTGCGGTTTGCGCGCCGTTACTTGCGCAGGACCCGCAGCGCGATGTTGTAAGCGTGCGAGAGTTCGGCGCAAAAGGCGACGGACGAACGGACGATACGGAAGCGTTCCAGAAGGCGCTCGATTCGTTTGGTTTTCGCGGCGGCGTTGTTCAGGTTCCTCGCGGAAACTTCTACTTCGCTGGCCATCTCAACGTACCGAACGGCGTTACGTTGGAGGGTGTCTGGCGGTCGGTGCCAGCGCACACTGGCATCCGTGACCAGGGAATGGCGAAGCCGACGGACGACGGCACGACCTTCCTCGTTACCGAGAACGCCGGCAGGGAGGAGGGGCCGCCCTTCCTCACGCTCAACACCAACACAACCCTGAAAGGTGTCGTACTCTACTATCCCGATCAGAAGCCGGACGACATACCGGTCCCCTACCCGTGGGCTATCGCCATGCGCGGCAAGAACCCCGCGGTGCTGGACGTCGAGCTGCTCAACCCGTACAACGGCGTAGACGCGTCCCGGAATGAGCGGCACCTGATTCGCAACGTGCAGGGACAACCGCTGCGGCGCGGCGTCTGGGTGGACTCCATCTACGACATCGGGCGGATCGAGAACGTCCACTTCAACCCGTGGTGGTCCCAGAAACCGAAGCTGTTCGACTGGCAGATGGCGAACGGCGAGGCCTTCATCTTCGGGCGGACCGACTGGCAATATGTACTGAACACCTTCTGTTTCGGGTACAAGATCGGCTACAAGTTCGTTCAGACGAAGGATGGCGCCACCAACGGCAACTTCCTCGGCATCGGGGCGGATGACTGCCAGACCTCTGTAGTCGTGGAGCAGTCCGCGCCGTTCGGAATCCTCATCACGAACGGCGAGTTCGTCTCCTTCCACGGGCCAAATCCCACGATGGTGGAGGTGACCGCGAATCACACCGGCTCCGTCCGGTTCGTCAACTGCGCGTTCTGGGGGCCGTGCAACCAGAATGCGCGAATCGCCGGGCGCGGAACCGTGGGCTTCTCAGACTGCACGTTCGTGCAGTGGGACCGGAAGCGAGAAGGCCGGCACGCGATTCAGGCGGAGAGCGGCACGCTGCTGGTCCGCGGCTGCGAGTTCCGCGAGGACAAGCCGCAGATCGAGATCGGGGAAGCCGTGCGGCGCGCGGTCGTCACCGGGAACATGTTCACAGGCAGGGCCCGCGTGACGAATCGGAGCAAAGGCTCGATCAAGATCGGCGATAACGCCGAGGAGTAGCGATGCCAGAGAAGATGCACGAGATCCAGGAGACCATCCGCATTCAACTCAACTACCCGCCGGAGAAGGTGAACCAGCCTGTCCTATACCGGCTCATCCGGGACTTCGGGCTGAAGCTGAACATCCTGAAGGCGAACGTGGAGCCGCGCACCGGCAGCTTCGTCTTCCTGGAGTTGAGCGGGGAGAGCGGAGCCATCGAACGCGCCCTCCGGTTCCTCGACGCGGAGGCAATCGGGGTGAGCGCGATCGGGCTGGACGGCGTAACGGAGTGGGGAATCCAGGATGGCTGAGGCGATGGACGCCCGCGCCGACGACCCACGCTCCGTCGGACTGATAAAGCGCCAGTTCTTTACGTTCGGGTCGCGGGAAGATCCGTTCGTGCTGGATAACCGGCAGGTCCTGAACGAGGTCACCACGTGCTACGAGGTCTACGGCGAGCTCAGCGCGGCCGGCGACAATGTCATTCTGATCGAGCACGGGCTCACCGGCAGCTCACACGCCGCCGGCCGATACCGGAGGGAGAGCAGGACAGTCGGCTACTGGGACCCGCTTATCGGTCCCGGCAAGGCGCTCGACACGAATCGATTCTGCGTCATCGCCCCCAACGCGCTCGGCGGATGCCGGGGGACCACGGGCCCCGCCAGCCTCGACCCCGACACGAACCGCCCGTACGGCCTCACCTTCCCCGTCATCACAGTTCGCGACATGGTACGGGTGCAGAAGCGGCTGATGGACCACCTGGGCGTGACGCGGATTCAGCTCGTCATCGGCGGGTCGATGGGCGGGATGCAGGCGCTGGAGTGGGCGGTCACCTACCCCGAAATGGTTGCGGCGATCTGCCCGGTGGCGAGCTGCGCGCGAGCCTCGGCCCAGCTCATCGCGTTCGACGAGTGCATGCGCCGCGCCATCATGCTCGACCCGCACTGGAATCGCGGCGAATACTACGGCTTGGAGTCGCCAGGCAGGGGTCTCGCGCTCGCCCGCATGATCGGGACCATCACCTACCTCTCGAATCCCATCATGGAGCGGATGTTTGGGCGGAAGCCGGCCATGCTGGAGACGCCGTGGGAGCACGACCTGCACGCCCGGTTCGACGTGGAGCGCTACCTGCACGAGGAGGGCGAGAAGCTGGTCGACCGCTTCGACGCGAACTCCTACCTCTACGTGACGCGCGCCATCGACCTGCACGACATCAGCCGTGGCTTCGGGTCGCTGGACGAGGCGTACGGCCGAATCCGGGCGCGGTCGCTGCTTATCGGCATCCGCGGCGACATCCTCTTCTATCCGCACGAGGTCCGCGCGATGCACGAATCACTCCGCCGTCTCGACAAGCTGTCGACCTACTGGGAGATGGACTCCGACTATGGCCATGACGCGTTCCTGGTCGAGCAGGAGAAGATGATCGCACCGCTCGTGTCGTTCCTGTCGGGCAGCGAGTGAGGGAATCTCACGCAAAGACGCAAAGAACGGCGGGATTCTTACCGCGGAAGACGCGGAAAAGCCGCGGAAACGGCTGCTTGACCGCGATTAGCGCGAATTGACGCGAAAGGGAGACAAGCGTCTTCGATGCGATAAATGCAGCGTTTGACCATGTGATAATGCCCGGCATCGATCCTGAACAGATCGATGCCGGGCAGTTATTGTTGTCGATTAGCGGAGTCAGGCGCGGCTGTCCATCGCTCTCAAATGGCCGACAGGTAATACCAGGTGAACCGGCCTCCAGCCAGCCTGTGGTGGTCACAGGTTGTGTGCGCGAAGGCGCGCTTTACGGGATGGGAGTAAGGATGAATGCGTGCTCGTGGTTGTCGCCGTTCACGTAGCCGATCCCGACGATCTGGCCGTTGTCGTTGATCCCGTTGGCCGCTGAGATGAACCAGCCCGGGTAGGCGGCGTGCTCTATCAGCGAGTTGAGATCCACGTATCCCCCCAGCGGGTCCCAGCGGAACGCGCCGCCGGGCGAGCCGAAGAACTGCCCGACGATGGTCCCCAAACCGTTGATCCCGTACGCCTTGGTCTCGGCCCCGCCGAGCAGACCCATGTCATGAATGGCGCCCGCGGCGTCCCAATAAACTGCGTGGTAGCGACCGAGCGAATCGTGGGAATGACCGGTAACTATTCCCGAGTTGTTGATCGCCAGGGCGTCCGTGACTGCCCCGGATACGAGCGTGGGAAGATTGACGAGCCCACCCGACTTCGTCCAGACGCACGCGTTGTCATTGTTGCGCCCGGCGATTTTGCCTGAATCGTTGATGGCGTGCCCTTCGCCAAAGGGAAGATTCGTCAGCGTGCCGTTCTGCCAGAGAAAGGCGCACCCCTGGCCGGGCCGCGGATGGTAGCTGCCGGTAATCTGCGGGCTGGCAGCGTTGTTGATGCCGTACTCCGGAACCGCGACGTTTGGGGCGACCTGGACGATTTGGCCGTTCCTCCAGAGCGCCGTCACGAGTTTCGAGCCGCTCGTTGCCGTGCCGACCACCCAGCCGCCATTGTTGATCGCGGCCGCCGAGGCCTGGTTTGCGCCCGCGGGCTTGAAGACACCGAGGTCCACCAGCCCGGCGCCGTTGTAGAGGAGCGCATGGCCTGGTGTGCTGAGGCCGGTCGGGGACTCGATGGCGCTCGAAACCGCCGCCTGGCCGGTGGCATTGATAGCGTCACCCCAATACCGGTTATAAGCCGGGAGGCTCCCGAGATCGGTGAGTGTGTACGACTGTCCGGCGGCGGGGCGCGCTGCTGCGAAACCGAGCGTAGCAGCCGCGAGAAGCCCGGAGACTGTGGCGAGAAGATGGACGGAAGATCGCATCGGATCAGTTCCTTTCAAATGAAGACGGACAGGGGACTTGCGCCGAACCGCGCGGAAACCGCGGAATGCCGGCACGATCGAGGTGGAGACCGGGGCTATGGTAGCGGCGCAGCGTCACGTCACTGTCGCCTGAAGCGTCACCGGATCGTCATTTAGCCGGGCAGGGAAAAAAGGCCCCGCGGACGCTTGTCCGGGAGCTTGTCGATACACCGAGCTGGCTGGAGTGTTTACGGGGCGAACTTCACGACCTCGATGCACCGCCTGCCAGCGTGCCTGACCTGGCAGGTGACGACCATCGAGCCGTCCGAGCAGACGACCATTCGAATCGTGTCCGCGCTCGGAATGCCGCCGTCGACCGCGGAAAGGGGAATCGACCGGCTCATCCAGACCGGCTCACCGTCGTGGGCGCGGAGCTTGAGCGCCAGGAGTCTGCAATCGGCATTACCTCTCCGGTCCATCGAAGTGCATCCCACGATATACAGACTGTCGCTTCGAACCTGAATGCGCGTTGCCCAGTCCGGGCCTACGGATGTTCCGCGAAGCCGGCGCGCCCACTTGCGCGCTCCAAATGTGTCGAAGGCGAACAGGCTGAGGTGATCCGCCCCGCCTGGCTGCCAGTAGCGGCCGGCGAGGAAGGTATCGCCCCCATAACCCCGGCCGATGGCCAGGGGCGAGTCGTCCGCATTTGGCGCGGCGCTGAGAGGAATCGACCATAGCTCCGAACCCGCGAGGCTGAATCGGGTCAGAAGAATATCCGCCGTCACGCCTTGCTGAGACGGGCGGAGGTCGGTGGACGCGAGCACGTCCCCGCCGAGAAGCGGGCCGTGGGGTTCGTTCGCGGTCTTGCCACCCATCATCGATTGCCATACGATATGACCTTTGGAGTCCAGCATGGCGACGACCGACGTGCTATCCGGCCCCTGCTTCGCTCCAGTGGCGCCCCAGCCCGCGACATACGAAGCACCATCGACCCCGACCGATAGATCGGATGCTCTGGCATGCAACAGCCCGCTCGGCAGGAATGTCGTGGCAAATATCGGCTTCGCGCGGCCGGCAGCGTGGCGGTCGATTCGAAGGCAGACGATCTGCGGGGCGCCCCTGCCGCGGTCCGCGGCGCGGCACCAGCTCCAGCCGGCTATGATGGCGTCCCCGTTCCGCAAGTCGATTGCGATCTTGCATGGGCGGTCCTCGCCGTCGGCCTTGCCGTTCCAGCGAACCTCGCAGAGTTGATTCCCGTCGCGATCATACTTCACCGTCGCGATGTCGAGCCCGCACAGCCGTGACGAGCCGTTTCCCCTGCCATTGTCGGAATCGCCGGTAACAACGACGTTACCGTCCAGGTCCACCATGACCGAGCGCGCGCGGTCCACGTCATGGGCTGGACCATCGTATCGTTTCTGCCACAGCAGGTCGCCGGTGGGCGATATCTTCTGGGTGAGATAATCCACGTCGGTCGCCGCCGTGTCGACGAATCCAGCGACGTACACGTTGTCCTGCGAGTCAATGGCAACATCCGCCGGTTCACTCGATTTGTCGCCGGGCTGAAGCGGGATTACGCGCGTCCACTCGATACGCGCGGGTGGACAATCCAGCGGTATGAAGGCAATGTCGGAGGAAGGAGTGGAGGGCCGCCATGCCGCTCGCCACAACGCTGCCGCCACCAAAAGGACGGCCAGGGCGACTCCAGCAGCCAGCCGACGGCGCAAGCGTGGACGGCGCGCCGGCCGCCAGGAAGCTAAGATCTCCGCGGCCGGCGTGGAATGCTGGTTCCCATTCATGCTCGCGGCGCCGTTCGCTGCAAGCGCGGTGCGACCCGATTGCCGAAGCGATTCCATCAGTCGGCGGGTCTCCGCGGACGGCTCCTCGTTCAGCTCGTCGTGGAGGATGCGGGAGAGGTCCTGATACTGCCGGAGCACGGCGGACGGCTGGCCCGCGTGGGCGAGGAGTCGCATCAGTGCACAGTGGGCCTCCTCCGCCAGCGGGTCCATCTCGACCGCGGCGCGGGCGGCCTCGATGGCGCCGGGTAGGTCGTCCGCGGCCTCCAGCGCGGCGGGCAAAGCAAGGCGCGCGTGCCGAAATCGGTACGCGATTCGGCGCTGCTCCTCGACAAAGCACTCCTGGTAGTAGCCCGGCAGCAATGGCCCGCGATAGAGATCGACGGCCGCCCGCAATTCCCTGGCGCGATCAAGTGGCAATTCCGCCGCGTCCGCCGATTCGAGACGGGCTGTGAACTGTCTCACGTCCGTTTCGATGAGGGTGCGGTCCAGAGCGATGGTATCGCGGTCGCTCAGGAGCGCGGCGGACGCGCCCTCGCCGATGGCATCGAGCTCGCGATGGAGGCGGTAGAGCGCCTGCCGCAGCCGGCGGCGGCATTCTTCCGGGTCTTCGTCGGGCCAGAGCGCGCACACGACCTGCTCGCGTGCGCGGACTTCGCCTGGCCGTAGCGCGAGAAAGGCCAGCAAAGCGCCGGTTTGCTGCCGGGCGAGTTCTACCGGGCGTCCATTGTCCCAGCAAATCCGAAGGCCGCCAAGCATCTCGATTTGCAAGCGGTGTGCGCTCATGGGTAATCGGGTCGAGCTGTATCGCGTGAGACGGAGCAGGCGGCAAAGGACTCCAGCGCCGTCCAGCGGAATCATGCAGGGAGCTTCGTCGATCGGACAAGGGAGACTACGATTTCCGATTCCACGGTATAACGCTCCGCTCTCTATTGGCGGACGGGGCCGCTAATCCCTCCTCTGGCCGGTTCGACGACAGATTCGGTGACGAGCCGAATGTGACGTTCGTCAACGGCGTGCAAGAGCCTGGCGGTGATGACAATTTACAGAACGATTCTGTCCATGTGCCGTGGGCCGGAGGAGAGGAAGCCAGGTATCAGCAGGACACGGGGTACGGGAGACGCCGGCATGAACCGCGCGTTCCTGCCATTACTCGTTCTTATAGCCGTTGCGGGCTGCCGACACCGGGTGAGGGCTGAACCGCTTGACATGGCGCCGCGAATCGTTCCGCAGTCGACGCCAGCCCCGCTCGCCACATGGCCGTGGGCTCAGTCGCGGACGGAATCGGTTGGGCAGGGAACGACACGCTTGTCGGCCGGCCAGGCGGACGGGACGCGACCGGACCTCTTCCGGCCCGCCGACAGCAATAGGCCGGTTCCGTCCCGTGCGCTATAATGGGGGTAACGTGACAAAGGGAGAAACGCAATGCGGGCAGTTACGGTTGAGGATGCGGCGCAGAATCTGGATAGCCTCGTTACCAGGGTAACCGACGACTCGGAGCCAGCAATCCTGATTGCCGCGTCGGGCCGGCAGGTAGTGATGCTGCCGCTCGACGACTACAACGCCTGGCGAGAAACGCACTACCTTCTTGCCAGCCCAGCCAACGCCGCCCACGTTCGCCGGTCGATGCTGGAGGCGCAGGCAGGGCATTCGCAAGAGCGTGAGCTCGCTGAACCTTCAGGCGAATGAGGCTCTGCTTCACACAGTCAGGGTAGGAGGATTATCTCTGGTTCCAGGAGCACGACCGCAAGCTTCTAAAACGAATCAACCAGTTGATCGAGGCCGCGCGGCGAGATCCACACGAGGGCATCGGAAAACCGGAAGCGCTTCGCGGCGACCTCTCCGGTTACTGGTCGCGAAGAATTAACGACGAGCACCGGTTTCGCCTACGCGGCGACGGAAACCGAGATGGTGATTATCGCCTGCCGGTATCACTACTCAAGCTAACTCGCCGAAGCGTCGTCGATTCGCTGCCGAACCACCATCGGGACAATATAGGGGCCCTTCGGGATGACGGCGATGCGGGCGTCGGGGCCGTGGCGCTCCATTGCGGCGGCGACGGCCTCCTCGACGGTCTCCGCGGGCGTGACGAAGCAGCGGGCGAGATCGTCGCGCGGAATCCCCGAGGCCACGCAGTAAACCGTGTTCTCGCGCACCGCCTTCGCCAGCTCCTCCACCTCCCACTGGTCCGGCACGAACGTCCAGTCGTCGCGCTGCATCGCGTCAATGTAGGCGCACAGGTCGTCGCTCTCCATGAGCTGGCGGCGGAAGGGCTCGCTACCGATTCCCTCCGCGCACTCGGACGCAATCACGATGCTGCCGCCGGGTTTCACGATGGGCAGCGCGCCCACCATCCCCTTAACCGCCTGGTAGAAGGTCGCGTCCAGCGGCGCGCCAGCGCAGGTCGACACAACAATGTCCACCGGCTCGGCGACTTGGGCGCGTACGTGTTCACTGGCGAACGCCACGCCCGCTCTCCACGCCTCCTCCAGATCGCCCGCAAAGACGCCCGTGATTCGGTTCTGGTCGTCCAGTGTCACGTCCACGGCCATGTCGGGCCGCGCCATCTTCGCAATCGCGAGCGATTCCTCGTGTACGGGGTTGCCGTCCACCACGCCGTTCGTCGCGTTCGGATGCTCGAGGAAGCGGGGACTGTGCCACGCCTGCACTGTCTCCAGCGCCGCGACTCCAGGCATCACCAGCTTGCGCCCGCCCGAGAATCCCGCCATGAAGTGCGGCTCGATCAATCCGACTGTCAGCTTCAAATCGGCGTCACAGTACGTGCGGTCGAGGTAGACCGGCACGCCGTTGGGCGAGATTCCCAGGTAACGCTGTGAACCGGCGTCGGTGCAAACGTGGTTCACAACGCGGCAAGTGGAAACGATATCGCGGCCAAGCATCGCCTCCAGCTCCGCGCCCTCGTTCGGCCGGTGAGTGCCTGTGGCGATAAGGATGGTAACCCGGTCGCGCGTAAGCCCGCCCGCATCCAGCGCCTCGAGGATGGGCGGAAGCAGGACGCGATTCGGAACGGGTCGCGTAACGTCGCAAATGACGATGCACGCGTCGCGCCGCCCGGCGGCAAGCCGCGAGAGCGGTTCGGAACCGATGGGGCATGCGAGGGCGGATGAAATGTCCGAAGCAGCCTCCTGAATCGGAGGCGCGGGCTTGAGGCCGAGCACCGCGACGACATTCTCGTCCGGCAGCTCCACCTCCAGCCCATCCCTGCCGTAATCGAGCCGTACTTTCATCAACTATCCTCAACGGCCGGATTCAGCCGGGATGAACGTTATGAACAGAATAACGTCAAAGGCGTAAGCCACGATTGCACACCGATGCACACGAATAAGACCCGCATGTACTGCCGTTATTCGTGCTCATTCCTGTGCATTCGTGGTTTCAGAGCCGTTTCCCCATTCTGTTCATCCCGTTCATCCCGGCTAATCTTCGTCACGGCTTCTTGAAACGGTCCAGGTTCTTGCGGGCGTCGGCGAAGGCAGGGTTGATGGCGAGCGCCTTCCGGTAGTTGGAAACGGCCTCCGCGATATTGCCCTTCTTCTCGAAGGCCACGCCGAGATTGTTGTAGGCGAACTCGTAGCGCGGATTCGCCTGCACCGCCTTCTGGTAGAACTTGATGGCGGTATCCACGTCGTTGCGACGGTCGTGAATCAGCCCGAGGTTGTTAAGCGCTTCCGCGTTATTGGGAACGTCGCGCAGCGAACGGTTGTACTCCTGTTCCGCCCGGTCCAGGTCGTTGCGGTTCAGGTAGTATCCCGCGAGCCAGCGGCGCACGTCGGCACGTTTCGGGTCCCGCTTCAGCGCCTCTTCCCATGCCTGAGCCGCCTGGTCGGTCTGGTTCTTGTGGTAGTAGGCCGCGCCGAGATTCGCCCAGGCATCCGGGTCATCCCGGCTCACCTCCGTCTGCTTCTTGAACACCCTGATTGCTTCGTCGACAGACCCGGAGCGATCCAGAAGCTGGCCGAGCGCGCTCAGCGCCTCACCGCTGTTCGGCCTGGCGTCGAGCGCGCGCTTGTATGATGCGATGGCCCGCGCGTTGTTGCCGGTGTTCTTGTAGAGCGTGCCGAGATGGAAGGCGATAAGGAAATCCTTCGGGGCGAGCTGCTGCGCCTTCTCCAACTGGGCGATGGCCTCGGCGTCATGGTGGAGGTCCGACAAGGTATCACCGAGCGCGAGCCTCGCGGTCACGCTGTCCGGCGCGAGCGTCACGGCCTTCTGGAGGGCGGTTCGGGCGAGGGCGGGCTGCCCGTTGTCGCTGTACGCGAGGCCCAGATAGACCCAGTAATCGGCATTCTTCGGCATGAGCTTCGTGGCGCGGTCGTAGGCGGCGATCGCCTCCTTTAGCTTGCCGCTCTTCTGGAAGGCGTAGCCGAGGTTATTCTGGATATAGGGATCGTCCGGGTTGATCTGGGCCGCGGCCTGGAAGGAGCGGATGGCTTCGGGCAGGTTGTTCGTCTTGCTATAGACGTTCCCAAGATTGTAGTGCGCGTTCGCGGACTTCGGGTCGAGGGCGATGACCTTCTTGAACGCTGCGATGGCATCGTCCGGCCGTCGGTCGTTCAGGCAGGCATTGCCGAGATTGGTCCAGGCTTCGGCGGAGGTCGGCTTGAGCTTTACAGCCTGCTCCAGCGAGGCCGCCGCATCCGCGTACTTGCCCTGCCGGAGCAGGATGAAACCGATCCAGTTGTCCACGAGCGCCGGATCGGGCGGATTCGCCTTCAGAGATGCCTGAAACTCGGCCAGCGCTTCGTCATACTTGTTCGCGCGGTAGAGCGTGACGGCCCTGTTGAAATGAGAGGCCGCGTCCTCCTGCGCCTGCGCGAACGATGCCGAAATCAATACAACGCCCAGCAGATACGCTGCCGCGATTACGCGCCACATCCGATAACTACTCCTCGCAACGCACACCTGCCTAACCTTCCTCGCCGGCGTACTTGTCGCGCAGGCTGCTGACGACGGCGGGGTCCGCCAGTGTGGTGGTATCTCCCAGGATTCGGCCCTCCGCGATGTCGCGGAGGAGCCGGCGCATAATCTTGCCGGAGCGGGTCTTTGGGAGATCGCCGCTGAAGAATATCTCGTCCGGGCGGCAGACCGCGCCGAGCTTGCGCGCGACGAACGCCTTCAGCTCGTCCGCCATCGCCGCGTCGGTGCGATAGCCCTCGCGCACCGTCACGAACGCGACCGGCGACTGCCCCTTGATGTCGTGCTTCTTGCCGATGACCGCGGCCTCCGCCACCGCGGGGTGCTCCACCAAAGCGGATTCGAGCTCCATCGTGCTGATGTTGTGGCCCGCGACCAGCATCACGTCGTCAACGCGGCCGAGCAGCCAGTAGTAGCCGTCCTCGTCCCGCTTCGCGCCGTCGCCCGGAAAGTAGACGCCGTTGAAACGACTCCAGTATACTTCCCGGTACCGCTGATCGTTGCCCCAGAGGGTGCGGAGCATCCCCGGCCACGGCTTCCTGATTACCAGGTACCCGCCGCCGCCCAGAGGCACCGATTCGCCGCGCTCGTTCACAACATCCGCGTCAATGCCGGGAAACGGACGCGTCGCGGACCCCGGCTTCGTCGCCACAATTCCCGGAAGCGGAGTGATCAGCATGTGACCGGTCTCCGTCTGCCACCAGGTGTCCACCACCGGGCAGCGCCCGCCCCCAATCGTTTCGCGGTACCAGATCCATGCCTCGGGGTTGATGGGCTCTCCCACCGTCCCGAGCAGCCTGAGAGACGACAGGTCCCGGCCCTGTGGGAACGCATCGCCCCACTTCATGAAGGTGCGAATGGCGGTCGGGGCGGTGTAGAAGATGGTGACCCGGTGCTTCTCGATGATTTCCCAGAAGCGGTCGCGGTCGGGCGTGTCCGGCGCGCCCTCGTACATGACACACGTCGCGCCGTTGGCCATCGGCCCGTACACGATGTACGAATGCCCGGTCACCCAGCCGATGTCGGCGGTGCACCAGAAGACATCGTCCTCCTTGAGGTCGAATACGAGCTTCGAGGTCGCGTATACGCCGGTGAGGTAGCCGGCCGTGGTGTGCAGTATTCCCTTCGGCTTGCCGGTCGAGCCGGACGTGTAGAGAATGTACAGGATGTCCTCGCTGTCCATCGGCTCCGGCGCGCATTCGGCGGGTTGCGCGGGCACGATGTCATGCCACCAGACGTCCCGTCCCTCCACCATATTGACTCCCCCATTATTGGTGGCCGGGCGGCTTCCAACTCCCCCATTATTGGTGGCCGGGGGGGCCGCTTCGCCGACGCGCCGGAGTACGAGTACCTTCTCGATGGTGGGTGTGTCCTGGAGTGCTTCGTCTGCCGCCTCCTTGAGTTTTACGACGCCACCGCGACGCCATCCGCCATCCGCGGTCACGAGCGCCTTCGCGCCGCAGTCGTTGATCCGCTCGCGGAGCGATTCGGCCGAGAAGCCGCCGAATATCACCGAGTGCGGTGCCCCGATACGGGCGCAGGCGAGCAGGGTGATCGCCAGCTCGGGCACCATGGGCATGTAGACCGCGACCCGATCGCCCTTCCCCACACCCAGGCTCTTCAGCGCATTCGCGGTCCGGCACACTTCCTTGTAAAGCTCGCCATAGGTGATCTTGCGCACGTCTCCGGGCTCGCCCTCGAAGAGGATGGCGACCTTGTCCCGGCGGGGCCCTTTTGCGTGCCGGTCGACGCAGTTGTACGCGGCGTTCAGCTTTCCGCCGACGAACCACTTCGCGTGCGGTGGTTCCCAATCGAGCACCGTGTGCCACTTCTCGAACCAGTCCAGCTCGCCGGCATAACCTGCCCAGAATCCTTCCGGATCGGCGGCGGCGCGGTCATAGATGGCGGGGTCGTTCGCGTTCGCCTGCGCCACGAACTCCGGGCTGGGTGGAAAGGTGCGGTTCTCTTCGAGGAGCGCCTGAATCGCGGCGCCGGTCTGGTCAGACATCGTTTGCGAATACCTCCGTCGCGGGTCGTTTCGAGATACTCTTTTTGGCACGCCGAACCGGGAATCCTCCCACTGGCAAAGTCACTTGCGATGCCGTTCACGAGTTCGGCCGCCGGACGGAACCATTTGCGCGATTCTGCCGTCCTGTTGTCGGTGACGAGCCGCTTTGTCTCGTTCCTCCGGTTTTGGTTGGCAGTGCGGCAATGCAGGAACAGAAGTCAGAGGGCGCTTCAGAGAATACGGGCGGTATTCGCGACATCGTCGCAAAGGGCGTCCGGTATGCCGCGCTGCGGTTTCCAGAGTCCGAAGAACTTCAACGACTCCTCGAAACGGCGAAAATCACACCCAATTCCGATATTGCCGGTGCGGCCGACGTAGTTCCGCCATCACAGCCTGGCGACACGGTACAAGTCCGATTCAATCCCGAGCTCGTAGCCGAGCTTCGCCGCGACCACCGCTATCCGGAATGGGTGATATGCGCCACCATCGAGCGGCTCGTGCTTGCCCTTGGGTCCCGCTGGAATCTCTCCGAGCCGGAAGCGACCAAACTTGCCGCCCACCGCGAGCGCCGCCGCCGCGCGCCCTCCTCCGGCGCCGGACCATTCGAGAATCCCTGATTCACTCACCTTACGCAGACGGGCTCAACAGATTGGGTGCACTCCGCGGCGGACGGGAGGCTGAACCCTCCCGCTCTCATGCGCTACGCGCCAACTCCGCACCAGACACTCACCGGGCGCAGGACGTATCGCACTGAGTCGTACCGCGCACGGAAGTGCGCGGCTCGCCGCAGGCATGGCAGCGGCGAGGTGCAGCCCGCCGACCGTATCGAGTGCGGACTCCATTTCCAATTGCCTGCCTGCGTAAGGTGAGTGATTCACCAAACCGAATCCAGGCCGTTGACGGTCACTTCTGCCGTTGACAATCTCTCGGCGCGCCGGTTATACTAGGCAGTTGGTCCGCTCGCGCGGGAGTAGCTCAATGGTAGAGCGCCTGCCTTCCAAGCAGGTTACGAGAGTTCGATTCTCTTCTCCCGCTCCAAACTTCAGATACACGTTGTGCCTCCGTAGCTCAGAGGATAGAGCAGTTGCCTTCTAAGCAATTGGTCACAGGTTCGATTCCTGTCGGGGGCGCTCTCCGGGCGCGAGGCAAGCAAGTGCGCCCGCATTCGTCCCCATGTGGCGGTCGTAGCTCAGTTGGTTAGAGTGCCAGGTTGTGGCCCTGGAGGTCGGGAGTTCAAATCTCCTCGGCCGCCCACCAATCCTCCCGCGAGAGCAATCTCGCGGGTTTTTCATTTCGTCGGTGTCGCGATATCCTCTCATTCGATTCCCCCCAAACCTCCATGATCTCCGCGGCCGCATAAGGTAGAATCCGGCTAACTCAGCCAGTAGGAGAGAGGGAGGACAGGCACTTGAAACCCGGCAGAATCGGCGTCATCGGCTGCGGCAATATCAGCGGAATCTACTTCAAGACGTGCAAGACCTTTCGGACCATCGATGTTATTGCGTGCGCCGACGCAGTGCCGGAGCGGGCGCAGGCGAAGGCGGAGGAACAGGGAATCCGCGCCCTGTCCGTCGACCAGCTCCTTCGCAATCCGGATATCGACATCGTCCTCAACCTGACCGTACCGAAGGCGCACGCTGAAGTGGCTCTGATGGCGCTCGAGGCCGGCAAGCACGTCTACTCCGAGAAGCCGCTCGCCACGAATCGCGCGGAGGGGAAGCGGATTATCGAGTTCGCCCGGTCAAAGGGCTTGCGCGTCGGTTCGGCGCCGGACACCTTCCTGGGGGCGGGATTACAGACCTGCCGCAAGCTCATCGATGACGGGTGGATCGGCAAGCCGGTGGCCGCGACCGGATTCATGATGTGCCACGGCCACGAATCATGGCATCCCGACCCGGAGTTCTACTATGAGGCAGGCGGAGGCCCCATGTTCGACATGGGCCCCTACTACCTGACCGCGCTCGTGTCGCTGCTCGGCCCGGTGACGCGCCTGTGCGGGTCCGCGCAGTCAGGTTTCGCCGAGCGCGTCATCTCCAGCGAGAAGAAATTCGGCAAGCGCATTCCTGTCGAGACACCTACCCACATCGCGGGCGTAATGGATTTCCGGGATGGCGTGGTGGCAACGCTGGTCACGAGCTTCGACGTCTGGGGGGCGAATCTACCACCCATCGAGATATACGGAACCGAAGGGTCGCTTGCCGTGCCGGACCCGAACAACTTCGGCGGCACGGTGTCCGTGCGGCGCATGGGTTCGAAGGAGTGGACCGCGATGCCACACTCGCACGGGTTTGCTGAGAACAGCCGGGGTATCGGGGTTGCGGACATGGCTTCCGCCATCGAATCGGGCCGGCCGCACCGCGCGTCGGGCGAGCTCGCTTACCATGTCCTCGATGTGATGGAGGGCTTCCTGGACGCCTCCCGCGACAGCGCATATTACCGGCCGGAAAGCTCCGCTGAACGCCCCGCTCCCCTGCCGCTCGGTCTTCCGGCAAACAGCGTAGAGCTATAACCGGCGGTCAAAACCACTCTCACGCCCGACCCTCCGCGAAGCGGGGCGGGCGGGCCAGTTCGTGGAACAATTTACCACAGCATACGTCCATCAAATATCCGCGCGGAACAGCCCGCCCGCAGAAGCCCCGATGCAGAATTGCGAGCGATTCCATGAACATCATTGACCCAGTTTCACCGTCGGATTCTGGCCCTCCCCCCGCCGAACGCCAGCCCCTTCGGGAGTGGCAGGTCAGGCTGCTAACTGGTGTGGAGGTCCTCTCTCGTTCTCCGATCGCCCGCGGCGCGGCTGTCTGGCTGCTCCTGCTGGGCGCTGCCTGGCTCGTGGGAACACTGGCCATCGCTCCGATGATCGGGGAGGCCGCCGGGCTGCGAAAGGATGTGTACGATGTCTCAGCGGAACCGCGAAAGAGCGAGCTTCGGCCGGAGCCTGCCGTCATGATTACGCCTGTCGCGACCAGCAAGCCCGCGGCAATGGAAGCAAAGCCGGCGGAGGGCGCCGCGACCGAAGCGAAGCCGAAGCTGCACCGAAAGCGTCACAGGCGGCATCACTCCCTCCCGGCCGACGAAACGTACCTCGGGCGAAGTGGCGGGGACCTGGAGAAGCCGGAACCGCGGGAGCGGCGGCAAACAGACGGCGAGGAATCGGGCGGCGGCGCGGATGGGGGCGAACGGGATCAATCCGGGGGCGGCAAAGAGGACCGCCGCGGCGACGGCATTCAGCGAGGGCAGCCGCTCGGCGATGGGTAAGCCCGGGCCAACGCGATAATCGACCAGCCTATAGGGCGGAACGTGGAATTGGCTGAGCGGCTCGTCCAAATCGGAGCCGCCAGGGCATCAGAACGGACTCCCATATGACGCCGCCCGACATCTTCGACTTGCCGAGCGTCCGATCGACAAAGACAATCGGGGATTCCGCGATGCGAAGCCCGCGCGCGTGGGCGCGATACGACATCTCCACCTGGAACGCATAGCCGTTGGAGACGATCTGGTCGACGTCCATCCGCTCGAGCGCGGCGCGGCTGTGGACCCGGAACCCGCTGGTGGCATCACGCACCGGAATCCGCGTCACCGCGGCGACGTAGCGATTGGCGAACCGGCTGAGCAGCTGCCGGCGCACCGGCCAGTTCCGCACCCCCCCTCCCTCGCAATATCTCGACCCAATCACCACGTCCGCGCCATCCGCTTCGGCAAGCATGGTCGGAAGGTACTTCGGGTCGTGCGAGAAGTCCGCATCCATCTGCGCGATGCGATCGTATCCGTTCCGAAGCGCCCAGAGGTATCCGTCCACGTAGCTCCGCCCCAGCCCCCGCGTTCCGGTCCGCTTCAACACGCTTACGCGCCTGTCTCCCGCAAAGCGCTCGCCAACGAGGTCGGCCGTGCCATCCGGAGAGCTGTCATCCACAAGGAGGATGTCGGTCAGAGGCGCAGCTCCGAGCACGCACTCGATGATCTCGCATGCGTTCTCGCGCTCATTGTAGGTGGGAATGATGGTGATGGTTCGAACGTCGGTCACGTCGTAATGTCTCTGCACCGGTCGCACAAGGATTCGCGGCGGCATGCGCGCAAGGATCGGGCGCGGGGCGGCCTCCGTATAGGATACCGCCAATCGCGCGCGTGTTGTGCCCGGAAACTCAGGCTGGCGCGATTCGGCGGTTCGGGATACAATAGCGGGAACAGCGGGGTCCGGTGCCGCGCTCGCCAAACAGCCCCTGTGCGCCGGGCGCCGCCGCGACCGGTGGCTGAGCACGGAGTTCGAGTATAGTAAGCTGTTGCACGCCGTATTCAACGCTCCGAAAGGAATTGGACGAACAGATGCGATGGCCGCACATGCTGCTGGGACTGGCGGGCCTGGTGATCGCCCTCGCGCTCGCCTCCTCGACCCAGTCGATGAAACCGAAGGACGAGGATCGGCCGGCGCCGGACATCGCAATTGCGGCGGCCAATGACAACAATCGAATCGTTCGGCTCTCGGAACTGAAGGGCAAGGTGGTGCTCATCGACTTCTGGGCGACCTGGTGTGGTCCGTGCAGGATGTCGATACCAGGCATCGTGGAGCTCTACGCGAAGAACAAGAGCCGGGGATTCGAGGTGATGGGGGTTGCCCTCGAGCATGACAGCGGATCCGGCCTCAAGTCGTTCACGCAGGAGATGAAGATGACATATCCGGCGGGAATGCTAACCGACACGGAGCCGGCAAAGGCTTATACGACGGGCAGCATCCCCCAAATGGTTCTGATCGACAAGCGTGGGAATATCAGTTGGATGCCGCAGGCCGGATTCAGTCCGGACATGGAAGTCGAGCTCGGAACTCGCGTCGACAAGCTCCTGGCGGAGTAGGTCGGGGAGCCGTTCAGTTGGGAAGCGCGCCCGCCTCCTGAGCGCCGAGGTTGCGAACGTCCATTCCTTCGTGCTGCATCAGCACGAGGAGGTTGCGCTCCCCTATCCCTCCCAGGCAGACAATCACGCCCCGCCGCAACGGTATTCCCTGAATCTCGACCTTCAAATCGATGCTGCACCGGACCAGCCGCGGCATTCTTTCCGGCTGTATCGCGCCCGCCCGGACGGGTCTCAGAAGCTCCCCGTCGCCGCCGCGCCGCATCTGGTACACGAAGGCTGCCCGGTCGTCCGCAACGCCGCTCCGCCCGTAAAGCACCAGCAGGCTAAACGACACAAGCCCGTCGCCGGGCTCCTCTTCCGCGATGGACCGCAGCGTTTCGGTAAGCGCCGTCATCTCGTTGTCCGAGATAAACCGGTGATCGCATGGGCCGCCCGCCGCGCCCGAGAACTCCATCGGCAGGTCGATGCACTCGAACCATGCGCCCTTCTCCGACAACAAAGCTCGCGCCACGTCATTTTCGAAAACGTCGCCTTCGCCGATTTCTGCTTTCAGCCACTCGACCGCGACCCCGTGCCGTCGGCGGTATTCCTCTTCCAGCACGTCGAGCTGTAGCCGCTGCGCCGAGTTGATCTCGTCCATTTTGTCCTCAGCATCCGGAATCGTGTTACGGAATCGTGTACCGACGCGCGCTCGGCGGGAGTTCTTGCCAGTCCGCAGTCGGGTCTGCTACAATGGGCGCGTTATGGGCAGCCGAAAAGCAACCGCGTCTTGACGGAACCATGTAACGCAGCCGCGTTGCCGCATGTCAAATGGCTGTCAATTCAAGCTGCATCGATTCTTCGAGGAGGACCCATGTCTGTTAAATTCTTCCAGCGCGGCGCGTGGCACGTGGCCGCGCTGTCGTTACTCTGTCTCGTTTCGGCCCTCTTCCTTAGCATACCCGCACGCGCGCAGAGCGACATCATCCCCAAAGAGATGCAGGCCCTGCTCTTCGATATTTCGGACATCGACAAGCTGCGCGTGCTGAACCCGCTCAAGCTGACGTCTGAGCAGCTCGACAAGATCATCGCGACGCTGAAGAAGGCGCAGGAACAGTACAACTCCAAACTCACGGAAGCCGCCGTGCCGCCCATCCGCCAACTGGCCAAAGAGATCAAAGAGACGCGCCAGAAGATGCTCACGACGCACAGTCTCGTGCCGAAAGACTTCGACGAGAAGGTAAAGAAGATTCAGAATGACTTTACGAAGCAGCGCGACGAGGCGGACAAGACGACGCTGAAGTCGGTCTCCGACTCGATTCGGGCCATCCTGACAAAAGAGCAGATCGACATGGGCGTCTCATTCGCGAAGAAGTTCACCGAGGAGGGCGGCAAGCAGACGAAGAAGGGCTCGGACGAGCAGTTCTTCAACCTCTTCGTGCTGGGAACGTTCATCCTCTACCCGCGAATCGTGCCGCTGCTCGAGGATATGCGAAAGGTATCTGATATGGCCGCGGCCGCTTACCCGCGTGACCTCGCACCATCGCGCCATCTCATCGCGGCGGGCCGGAAGTACGTGGGCGCAAGCCCCGGCCGAACCCGCTGACGTGAACAAGTCGCCCATTCCGGACACGATTAGCGGCAGATCCGGAGCCGGAACACAGGTCGAACGGGCGGCGGAATACGCCGCCCGTCACTTTCGGTGGAATTTCGCGGTCCTCGTTCTCGACGCCTCCACCTTCTTTGCCGGGCTTGCGTTTCTGGAGAGCACCACCGTTCTGCCGGTCATACTCCACCGGCTCGGCGCGGGCGATTCCGTCATCGGGCTTGCGCGATTCCTCCAGACGCTGGGCTTCACGCTCCCCGCAATCCTCGGCGCCCACTACATTCACGGACGACGCCTGCACAAGCCGTTTCTCCTCGCCACCTGCGCCATAGGGCGCGCGGGATTGCTGACTCTCCCGCTCATCTTCCTCGGCCTCGCAGCCTCCGCGCCGTCCGCCGCGCTCGCCTGGTTTCTCATTGTGTACGCGGGATTCTGGCTGATGGATGGCGCCTGCGCGGTCTCATGGTTCGACATCGTGGCGAAGACGATTCCCGTGCCCGTGCGGGGCCGCTTCTTCGGCGTGATGCAGATGCTCAGCGGAGCAGCCGCAATCGGGACCGGCTTCGCAGTAAAAGCAATTTTGCAGAGGTCGGCGTTTCCGCTGAGCTTTGCGCTACTCTCTTCCGGCGCCTGCGTGGGAGTGTTCTTTTCGCTGCT
>Ga0068855_100001103_pt1 | contig 33569 bp, 34 predicted proteins | sample KBSCornC52_FD_66592 | JGI IMG/M metagenome (GOLD analysis project Ga0068855, IMG submission 66592) | Corn rhizosphere microbial communities from Kellogg Biological Station, Michigan, USA - KBS Corn C5-2 | ecosystem: Host-associated > Plants > Roots > Rhizosphere > Soil ...
TACTCGCCGGATCAGATCAATCGCGCCCTTGATAAACTGCGGCGCGAAGCAACCAATCCCTCTCGAACGCTTTACTCCAACAACCAAGCGGTCTGGAACCTTCTGTACTACGGAGTGGACGTAAAGGTGGGAGCTGGCGAGAACACCGAAAAGGTGTGGCTCATCAACTGGGATCAGCCGGAGAAGAACCACTTTGCCATCGCTGAAGAAGTTACGCTCAACGGCGACCATGAGCGGCGTCCCGATATCGCCATCTACCTAAATGGACTTGCCCTGGGAGTGCTTGAGCTAAAGCGAAGTACCGTCGGGATCGGTGAGGGCATTCGCCAAGCAATCAGCAACCAGGACAAGCTGTTCCACGAGTGGTTCTACCCGACGGTGCAGTTTGTCCTGGCCGGAAACGACTCAGAGGGACTCCAGTACGGCTCCATTGGGACGCCCGAGAAGTACTGGCTCAAGTGGAAAGAGGACGAAGAGGACAACTCCCGCTTTAAGCTCGATAAGTACCTGCTCAAAATGTTCGAGAAGCACCGCTTCCTCGACCTGGTTCGAAACTTTGTCGTCTTCGATGCGGGAGTGAAGAAGCTGCCTCGCCCCCACCAGTACTTCGGCGTGAAACTCGCCCAGGAGCGAATCAAAGAGAAGCAGGGCGGCATCATTTGGCACACCCAAGGCAGTGGAAAGAGCATCGTTATGGTGCTCCTTGCCAGGTGGATTCTGGAGCATAACCCGCACGCCCGGGTCTGCCTAATCACCGACCGAGACGAGCTCGACAAACAGATCAAAGGTGTCTTCGAGGGGGCAGGTCAGGAGATTTACCACACAAGCAGCGGAGCTGATTTGATGTTCCAGCTCTCGCAGGCCAAGCCCCGACTGCTCTGCTCGCTCGTACACAAGTTCGGCCAACGCGGCGTGAGTAACTTCGATGCATTCATCGAGGAAATCAAATCTAAGCCAAGCCAGGTGCAAGGCGACATTTTCGTGTTCGTCGATGAAGCCCACCGGACTCAGAGCGGCAAGCTCAATAAAGCGATGAAGGCGCTCCTTCCAAACGCCATATTCATCGGGTTCACCGGAACACCGCTGCTTCGGGATGACAAGCAGAAGACGATGGAGGTGTTTGGCCGATACATCCACACCTACAAGTTCAAGGAGGCGGTGGACGACGAGGTTGTACTCGACCTGATCTACGAGGCGCGGGACATCGACCAGCACATCGGCAATCAGGAGAAGATCGACCTGTGGTTTGATGCCAAGACGAAGGGCCTGAACGAGTGGCAGAAGGAAGAGCTCAAGAACAAGTGGGGCACGATGCAGAGCGTCCTCAGTTCTAGAGCTCGAATGGATCGGGTTGTCGCGGATATCGTATTCGACTTCAGCGTTCAGCCTCGCCTATCCAGTGAGCGCGGCAACGGGATGCTCATTGCTTCAAGTATCTTGGAGGCCTGCAAGTACTTCGAGCTATTCCAGAAGACCGTCTTCAGGAACCACTGCGCGATCATCACCTCGTACGATCCGCATACGCGCGACGTGACGCTCGAGGACACCGGCGCGAACACCGAGACCGATAAGCAGTACATCTACAACGTCTACTCGGACCTGTTGAAGAACGTCGATCCAGCTCCGGGCAAGTCCCAGACGGAAACCTACGAAGACGCGATGAAGGAGCGGTTCAAGCGGGAACCGGCCAACATGAAGCTCCTGATCGTGGTGAACAAGCTCTTAACCGGGTTCGACGCACCACCGTGTACCTACCTCTACATCGACAAATCGCTGCAAGACCACGGCCTCTTCCAAGCGATCTGCCGCACCAACCGACTTGATGGCGAGGATAAAGACTTCGGGCACATCGTGGACTACAAAGACCTCTTCAAGAAGGTCGAGAATGCGATATCGGTCTATACATCCGAGCTCGATGATACATCTGAGGGGGCTGAACCGGAGGTGCTGATTAAGGATCGGCTGGAGATCGGCCGCCAACGGTTGGATGCTGCCCTAGAGGCCTTGCACGTTCTGTGCGAGCCGGTTGAACTGCCGCGGGGTGAGTTAGAGCACATTCACTACTTTTGTGGAAACACCGAGATCCCCTCGGATTTGGCGGATCGGGAAGTTCAGCGGGTCACCCTCTATAAGCTCACCGTTGCCTTGGTCCGGGCCTACGCGAACATTGCCGACGAGTTGAGTGAGGCTGGATACTCTGCTGAATGGATAGCCGTCATCAAAGAGCGGCTTGACCATTACGTGAAGCTCCGGGAGGTGATTCGGCAGGCAGCCGGAGAAGTGCTTGACATCAAGCCGTTCGAGGCTGACATGCGGCACCTAATCGATACCTATATTCAGGCCGATGAGCCACGCAAGATTTCGCCGTTTGATGACATGCCCTTGCTTGAGCTGATCGTCAACTCGGGAATCGCGGCGGCGATTGAGGCACTTCCTGAAGGCCTGCGCGCCAATCAAGAGGCTATCGCCGAAACGATTGAAAACAACGTCCGCAGCAAAATCGTCAAGGAGCAGATCAACGACCCGGCTTTCTTCGCGAAGATGTCGGCACTCTTGGCGGAGATAATCGCGGCTCGCAAGGACAAGGCGCTCAAGTACGAGGAGTACCTCAAGAAGATCGCGGCGCTCGCTAAGATGGTTGAAGAAGGCACGTCGCCAGATATTCCAATTGCCTTAAACAGCCACGGCAAGCGGGCACTCTACAATAACCTCGGCCAGGATGAAGACTTGGCGTTGCATATCGATGCAGCCGTTAAGAAAGTGCGTCCCGACGGATGGCGCGGCAACTCTCAGAAGGAGAAGGTCATCAAGCGTGAACTGTACAGCATATTGAAAGATGATGACGGGGTTGAGCGCGTCTTCTCGATCATCCGTCAGCAGAAGGAGTACTGATGCAGACCACGATTCAGCTGGGCGAAATCGTGGCCGACGTGGTGCTGAAGAACATCAAGAACGTCCATTTGAGCGTTTACCCGCCCAACGGCCACGTGCGAATTTCGGCTCCTGAGCGCATGAGCCTCGACAACATCCGCGCCTACGCCGTGACTAAGCTCGACTGGATCAAGGCGCAACAGGCGAAGCTGCGCGCCCAGGAGCGGGTCACCCCGCGCGACTACGTAGACGGGGAAAGCCACTTCCTGTGGGGGAAACGCTACCTCCTGAGCGTGATGGAAACCGATTCTGCTCCACATGTTCGCGTCAAGGGGCGCCGGATTCAGCTGCACGTGCGGTCGGGAAGCACCGCCCAGCAGCGTGAGGACATCCTCGAAGCGTGGCTCAGAACGCAGCTGAAGGCGGCTGTCCCCGCGGTTATTGAGAAGTGGGAACCGCGGCTGGGCGTGGAGGTTGAGCGGTTCCACGTGCAACGCATGAAGACCAAGTGGGGCAGCTGCAGCCCATTACGCCAGGCAATCCGGCTCAACACGGAGCTTGCCAAGAAGCCAGTCGAGTGCCTGGAGTACATCGTCGTCCACGAGATGGTGCACTTGCTGGAGCCAAGCCACAACAGCCGATTTGTCGGCCTCATGCGTGACAACATGCCGAAGTGGAAGTACTACCGCGACGAACTGAACCGTCTACCGGTTCGGCACGAGGAATGGAAGTACTGACGCAATGTTCAACGGCTCTAGCTGCTCACCCAAGCTTTGACGAACCGTCCATTCTTACCTTCTGGCGAGAAGATCCCGGGCCCTGAGTCGGTGGGAAGGATGTGCCGATACAGCTGCATGTATTCGCTACCCTTCCACACGCCGGAGGCATCTGCAATCGGCAGGATGGCGCAGCGTTCAACGCCGTGCTCGCCGTCGCCATAGCCGAGTTCCCAAGGGACCCAGCGTGAGTTAACCGCGTTGTTGGTTGCAACCACGACGAGTTTGTCGCAGCTACGGATTCGCTCCTTGAGTATCTCGGCTGTTGCGGCACTGGTAATCGAGGGCATGTTCGGGTCGAACGCATCGATATATACATCGACATCAACGTCGGCAAGTAGAATCTTGATGGCGTCGAGCGTTGCCTTGTCGAGCTGCTCAAGATCCGCGTGACTGTGACTGAGAAAAATGGTCGCTCGCGCAGTACTGGCCGATTTGCGCAGAATGTTCTCCCGCACCTTGTACTTGTGCTGATTGGCCGCCGCATATGTCTGCAATCGCGATTTCGTGTAGTAGGTTGGCATCGCCATCACCGTCCTCTCTGTTTCGCAGCAGCTTCCACCCACGCCCCAAAATTGGCGTATCCGTCATCTTTCACCCAGTCATAGGTCACGAAATAGCTTGAGAACGGGTAGTGGCGACTATCTTTGGCACTAAACGTAAGGCGGTCGAGCGGATTCGACCCCTTGCTATCCATCGTTTGGGTGCGAGCATCTTTGATGCCGTTGATGTAGACACCGAGGATCCCGTTGCCAACCGCCAGACTCTGCTCAATCTCATAATCCACGTAGGGGCGGCCATCGGTTTCCTTGCCGATGAGTACAGCCGTGACCGAGGTGTTTTTCAGCCCCTCGTCGATCATCCGTTTGATGGCAGCTTCGCTTTGTAGCTTGGCCTTTTCCCAGAGTGACGCGTCCCAGAATCCCGCTGCTTCCCGATCTTGTGTGAGCCAACTCTGCCGGACCGTGTTGACCCGGAAGATATCACGCTCATAGTTGAAGCTGAAAAACACTCGTCGGGCCAAGGTGACCTCCTCGTTATGTGCGGGTAACCCGCTTTATGATGGTAAGTAGCGCCTGAACGATCTGGTCGTTTGTTTGACCGGAGTCGCCCAGTTTCATAAACTCGCGGCGGACGGACAAACCCGGAAACAGCTGATCGAGATTATCTTTCATTTCGCTCCAGAGTTGCTCAGCTGCCGAGCCGGTCGCGCCAATAGGTATTACAACCTTGCCGAGATCTCGTGCTATCTTCACCTCTTCGAGAACACCCGGAGCTATTTCTACACTGGAGCCACTACCGGCTGGGCGGTTTCCGGCCATGACAACCACGACGCCAACGTTTCTCAGCATGTCGCGGCGGTACTTACTGTAGAGAGCCGCGCGATCCGGATGATCCAGGGGGAGTTGGGGAAACGGCCGCACGACCAATCGGTCATTGATGTAGGCATCGTTATCACGGTAGACCTGCTCAATCGCTCCGTAGGCGACCGCACCCCCAATGCCTAAGCCGAAACCCGACGTGATGTCGAAGCCGTCCGCGACGAGTGCTTGGCCGATATGGTGCGCCAGCGCTGTCAGTCGCGGCTGACCCAGCGGTGCAAAGTCCGTGGCACTCCCGGACACAAACACGGTGCGCCGGTGGGCGCGACGGTTGAGCTCGTGCAGGATGTCCGGTATCTGGCCGTAGTTATCGATCATTACGGCCTGGATGCCATAGCGCTTAAGGTCGTCAATGCGTAGTTGCAGGCGGCGCAGGTTATAGTCGTAATCGGCTGCGTCCTTGCCCTTGGCGCGTGGCTTTTGCGGCCAGCTCATGATGCAGTAATGGGTCGGCGTGTGCTTGCCGAGCAGCGCTCGGATTCGGCTGAGGATGTAGTCGATGTTAGGGTCAGTGAAGCTAAAGCCCAAAAAGAGAAACTGCTTGCCGATCAGGTGCCCCTGTAAGGTAGTAGTGAACAGCTTGCCCCGATCCTCCACCTGATAAAGCTCGAAGTCCTCCTTGGTCAGCACAGCCTCCGCCGCCAAATCGACATCGCCGTGCATTTTGTAGATAGTAACATCCCGGCCCCTTACTGGGCGAGCTAGGCTGTTTCCGGTCGCCTTCACGTCGACGCGTTTGCCTGCCGAACGAAAGGCTCGCTCTAACATCCGATCGTAGTTAGTCGTCCAAACCGTGTCAATAGGCAACTGGGCCATGAGCTCGTGCACGTCGGTTAGCGGTTTGTCGGGGCCGTATTCATCTACAATCCGCTGGTCGAGGCGACTGCGAACACGGTGTTGATTTACGTGGAATTGAGCGAGGCTGACCAAGTCGGTCTCGCGCTCGATCTCTAGATTAAGGTCCTTGGCAAAGTCGGCAAGCAGTCCGGGCCATCCCGGATATCCGGCTCCTTGTGAGACGCCGGCACCGACAAAGAGAGCGGCATCCCGAGCATCCAGGGCTCTGCTGAAATCGTCGATAAATGACGAAGTGGGATCTGCAGTGGTTGGCATAGCGGTCTCCTGGGTAATTCTGTTGTCGCAAGCATACCGGGCGAACCGGACCGCGTCAAGGTGAGAAAGAGCCAGGTACGGCGACTGATGCTGATCCCATGTTCCGGCAACGGCCGAATTGGACACCGTATGGACACCAACTCCGCGGACGGCACCGAACTGGCCGGACCTGCCGGAAATCGCGGTATACATCAGGTATCAACAGGTATCAAGCCGGGCAGAAACCGACTGGCCGGACAGGGCAGCGTCGCCTCGAAAACGGGTGCACTTTGTTCGAGGAGTATTGGTAGGTCCGCACTGCTCCGTTTAGAGTGCTCCAGTCCGAGGTTTTCACCGAATATGGTGTCCAATAGCGTGTTCACCGCACTCAGACCCCGGCGTCCTTGTGCAACGGGTGCAACGCCCCTTTCTTCCGAACATGTTGTTGTCACAAGCTTGACAGCAGACCGCCGCCGCGGCCTTCCGCGCCGCCGTCCAGATGAATAAGACAGCGCAAGGCGGGGCAGTCGCACCGTAGCGGCATGCGTCCCGAGCAGAAGGTTGTCGCTGGAAGCTAACGAAAAACCTGTACGACGTTACGGCCGGATCACGACAGTGATTCGGCCGCACCTACGCTCAGTTTCACGCCCGCCTGGCGATCGTTGCCTTCCTCGCCAGTCGCATCCGCGTACGCCGAACAGCAGTGCCAGATCGCGTTGCGCCTGTCCCCTTGGCGTTCTAGAGCTTTTTGCAGATGTAATAGAGTGCGACGGCCCCAGCGAGTAATGCCGCCTTCTTTCCCGTGCTGATATTGGCAATTGGGTTGTCATTCTACATTGCATGCAAAGGATTGCATATTATGGTTGAGCCCAGTATAATTGCATTCGAAGCGCTCTGCACCTGGTATCTTCCCCTGGTGCCTCGATCACCCCGCTAGATTGCCTTCCTGTCGAACGGACTCGCAGCATACCGATGTGTAACCTCGGTAATTGGCCATCGGCGACCCCGCGTCGGATCGCACGTCCGGCCGATATCCATTAGTAGCGCGAATGGTGCGCCGGCAAGATCGACGAAGCCCGCGCGACTTTGCTTTTGTTCCTGATTCGACCCAGGTCGAGGCGGCACTGTCCGCCGTGTCTCTGCCCTGAAACGGGTGAAAGCACGCGATTGGTCGTTACCAGTCAATGACGCTGGCCGACCCGTTCATGGACTAGACATTACTTGCGGAACGACAACTGATGTCGAGAACACGGAGATTCATGATGATCCCAACGTTCAACGCAGTTTCCTCGATTAGTCCCTCAACCACGCCTAACAAAAACCTCACTCCGCGTCCTCCGCCCGCGTCTTTTAACCGGTCTCGCGACTGGGACATAATTCAGCGCTGCAAGCAGGGAGACATGGCGGCCTGGGACAGTCTCGTAGGCCGCTATGAGAAGCCCGTTTACAAGTTTGCGTTTTCCCTCTGTAAGAACTACGATGACGCCTCGGACGTAGCCGGACAGGTATTCGTGCGACTGTTCGATTACATCCACACCTTTCGCAACGACAGTCACTTCTCTTCATGGCTATTCTGCATCGTTCGCAATATCTATGTCGACACATGCCTACGCGCGACACACCGTTCGCACCTGTCTCTGGACGAGGGGTTGGAGGTCGACGGAGGCCGTCTGGCGCGGGACATCACGGACCCGGCTTTGTCGCCTGAAGAGCACCTTCTGCAGACCGAGAGGCGCGACGTGCTGATCGGCGTAATTCATCACTTGCCGGATTACCAGCGTAAGATCATTTCCCTGTACTACGCCGAAGACCGTTCTTACGACGAGATCGCCGGACTGACCGGTGTCCCCGTAGGCACGGTGAAGTCACGACTCTACCGAGCCCGCAAGATGCTCCGGAGCCGGCTCGAAAGTATCCCGGGTGGAGAGTGGACTACCGAAGCCCGGCGAGGCACGGGGCGCGCGTAAGCTGATTCGTTGGGGCGAACGCCCGTCCATGGCGTGGCGGCCAAATAAATGAGCTTACCGGTGATGTCCCTACCGCACGCGCAATCCGTTTCACCGCAGGAATAGCCGTTCCCCACCTTGAAAAGCTATTCAACCCTTTTGCCGTTTGCCCCGTGTCTCGCGACTTGGTGGTTCTTCCCATCCACCGTTACTGTCCCCGCGCCCGACTCTATGAGAGGACCTTACTATGATCCAGGCCGGTATTAGCCCCATCGCAGACCTATTGAAGCAGCACGAGGCGGAGCTTTTGAACGAATGGGTGGCGGAGGTGAGTGCAACCGCGCCGCGAGGAGACCTGATACGTGAAAGTGAGCTGCGCGAGCAGTGCCGCGAGTTCCTCGATCTGTTTCGGCGAGCTTCGCAGACCGCTGGCGGATCGGACGTCAGTGGACCAGAATGGAGCCAAACGCGGGAGATGCTAACTGCCCTATCAGCCTCTCGGGCGCGTCTGGGCTTTACGGCCACAGAAACCGCAACGTTCGTGTTCTCCTTGAAGAAGCCACTCTTTGCTCGTATGCGGAACGATTTCGGCAGCGATATGAATGGATTCGCGGATGCCGTAGGATTTACCACCGAGCTGCTTGACAGGCTCGGTCTTCTAACCACGGAAGCCGCGTCGAAAGCGCGCGAAGAGGTCATTGCTCGTCAGCAGGAAGATATGCTGGAGTTGTCAACGCCTGTCGTGAAGCTGTGGGAGGGTATTCTCGCGCTGCCGATGATAGGGACGCTGGACAGCAACCGCACGCAGATCGTCATGGAGAGTCTTCTTCAGCGCATCGTCGAGACGGGCGCGGAGATAGCGATTCTCGACATCACTGGCGTACCCACAGTGGACACCCTCGTGGCCCAGCATCTATTGAAGACGGTGGCGGCGGCTCGGTTGATGGGCGCGGACTGCATCATCAGCGGCATACGCCCCCAGATAGCGCAAACTATCGTTCACCTAGGTGTGGATCTGACCGACGTTATCACCAAGGCAACGCTCGCGGACGCCTTTCTGCTCGCCCTCAAGCGAACCGGAGCAACCATCGGCCGCGCAGCCCCTCGTGGCGCGAATCTGTAGGGAGCGCGGATTAGAATGGAAAAGATACCGATCCTTCGAATGGGCCCCTTTCTCCTGGTAACCATTCAAGTGGACATGCACGACCGCCTTGCAATGACGCTTCAGGACGACCTTACAAACCGGATCGCCCAAACTGGCGCGCGCGGCGTGCTGATGGACATCTCCGCCCTGGACATTGTAGATTCGTTCATTGGCCGCATGATCGGCAATATCTCTTCCATGGCCCGCATTCTCGATGCGGAGATCGTTGTGGTTGGAATGCAGCCGGCGGTGGCGATTACTCTTGTTGAGCTGGGACTGACTCTCGCAGGCGTCCGTACTGCTCTCAACGTCGAGCGGGGGATGAGTCTTCTGCGCGCGGCGGTGGGACCTGCCGAGACTTTGCTGCCGCTGGAGGAGGAGAGCGGCAATGCCATCGGTGAAGACTGACACGCTTGACTTGGGGTCCAGCTCCGATGTCGTTCTCGCGAGGCAGATGGTCCGCACGTGGGCTTCCGAATTGGGATTCGGCTTGGTGGACCAAACGAAGATCGTTACCGCGGCCAGCGAGCTTGCGCGCAATACGGTGGAATACGGGGGCGGCGGAACTCTCTTCCTGGAAACACTTCAAGTGGGAGCCCGATGGGGCCTGCGCCTCGTATTTGAGGATCACGGCCCTGGAATACCCGATATCGGCTTGGCGCTGACGGACGGTTACACTACCGGCGGAGGTCTCGGACTCGGGCTGAGCGGCGCTAAACGGCTCGTAAACGAATTTGAACTCGATTCGCGAGTCGGCGAGGGCACGCGTATCACTATCACCAAATGGAAATGACATGGTCAGAAATTAGGAACATATGACGCAATCTATCGCTCTTCCCATGACGGAGAGCACCCAGGTCGGAGAAGCTCGGCGATGCGCCAACCAAATGGCCGCGCGGATGGAACTAGACGACACTACTCGCGGGGAGATCGGCATTGTCGTTACGGAGGTCGCGAATAATCTGGTAAAGCATGCCCAGGGTGGAGAGCTCCTCCTGCGCGAGCTCGGCGGGGCTCACCTCGGCGTCGAGGTGCTTGCCCTCGACAAGGGGCCAGGAATCTCGAATGTCGCACGGTCGCTAGAGGACGGTTACTCGACCTCCGGCACCCCCGGAACAGGTTTGGGAGCGATTCGCCGGCTCTCCCGCCTTTTCGATATCTATTCCATCATGGGGCAGGGAACGGCTCTAGTCGCGCACGTCCTTAAGGGCGAACCCAATGAGTCCCGGCGTGAGTCGGACGGCGTCGAGCTAGGCGCTGTCAACCTTCCCTGCAAGGGAGAGTTTGAAAGCGGGGATTCGTGGTCCGTCTACAGTGGGCCGCGCGTTCACAAGGTAATTGTGGCGGACGGACTCGGTCACGGACCGCCGGCGGCGGAAGCATCTCGCGAAGCCGCGCGAATCTTCGATCAATATCCGGACCGTCGCCCCGCGCAGATGCTGGAGAGCATTCACCTCGCCCTTCGAAGCACCAGGGGTGCGGCCGCGTCCATTATGGAGCTGGACCTGGAAGCGCAGGAAGTCCGCTACACCGGGGTTGGCAATATCTCCGCATGCATCGTAACCCCCACGGAAAGGCGGAACATGGTATCGCATAATGGCACCATTGGCCACCAGGTGCGAAAGGTGCAGGAGTTCGTGTACCCGTGGTCGTATGCATCACTACTGATCATGCACTCGGACGGGATTGCGACGCACTGGAGCCTCGACTCCTATCCGAGCCTCGCTTCAAAGCATCCCGCGTTGGTCGCCGGAATACTCTATCGTGACTTCGTGCGGGGCCGCGACGACGCGAGCATCGTAGTCCTTCGCGAATCGCGAATCTCGACATCGAAAACCTAGAGTAGTACATGCCCTCAACAACAAGTGCCCGTATTGGCAGCCAAGAGACGCTGCTTCTAACTGTTCAGCTCCGCTACGAGCATGACATCGTCCTGGCGCGGCAGCGCGCCCGGCAGATCGCCGCCTTGTTCGGATTCGAACAGAGGGATCAGACCCGAATTGCCACAGCGGTGTCCGAACTTGCCAGAAACGCCTTCGAGTATGCGGGCGGAGGCAAGACGGACTTTCGGCTCTTGCACGAATCGCCTTCTGTTCTTGAGGCTTCGGTGCAAGACAAGGGTCCCGGGATTGCCGACAGGCAGGCGATTCTCGAAGGACGCTACATCTCGACTACAGGAATGGGACTCGGAATCATCGGCGCAAAGCGTCTCATGGACCGATTCGAACTGGACGAGCCGCTTGGCGGAGGAACGCGAGTGCGGGTCGGGCTCACGCTCCCGCGAAACCAGCCTCCCGTCAGCGCGCAAAAGCTGGCTGACGTCGCCGCGGTACTCGCTCGGAGCGCGCCCGAGAGCCCCATGGAGGAGATGCAGCAGCAGAATCAGGAGCTGCTGCGCGCACTCGACGACCTTCAGACCCGCCAGACCGAGATCCAGCGCTTGAACGGCGAGCTCGAAGAGACAAACCGCGGGGTCATGGCGCTCTACGCCGAGCTGGACGACAGGGCGGAGCAGCTTCGGACTGCATCCGACACCAAGTCCAGGTTTCTCTCAAACATGTCGCACGAGTTCCGGACGCCGCTGGCCGCGATCATCTCTCTGTCCGGACTTCTCATTGAGCGTATAGACGGTGATCTTACGGACGAACAGGAAAAACAGGTCTCGTTCATTCAGAACTCCGCTCGCGAGCTGATGGAGATCGTGAACGACCTGCTCGACATAGCGAAGATTGAGGCGGGCCGGCTCGTGATCAATCCCTCCTGGTTCGAGGTGACGGACCTATTCGGCGCGCTTCGCGGAATGTTCAGGCCACTCTTGCTGTCGAAGCATGTTGATCTCATTTTCGAAGACACTGGCGATGTTCCGACTGTATATTCCGACGAGGGGAAGGTCGGACAGATCCTGCGCAATTTTATTTCAAACGCGCTTAAATTTACGCCGGCTGGGGAGGTCAGGGTGTCCGCGGTGTTATTGGACACGGATTACGTCGAGTTTGCCGTTCGTGATACGGGCGTCGGCATCCCGGAAGAGATGCAGGAGCGCATATTTGAAGAGTTCGTCCAGGTCGAGCACGAGATACAGCGGTCCGTCAAGGGTACGGGACTGGGACTGCCCCTTTGCCGAAGACTGGCGGAGCTGCTCGGCGGCCGGGTAACCCTCGAAAGCAAGCCGGGAGCAGGTTCCACCTTCCGCGTCATTCTGCCCCGGCGTTTGTCCGATTCGACGAGCTCGCAGCCGGAAACTGCGGGTAATGGGAGGGAGGTCCCTCATGAGTAGTGCGGAACCCATGACGGTTCTGAATGTAGACGACAACATTACGAATCGCTACATCATCACGCGCACGCTTCGCACTGCGGGCTTCGAGGTTATCGAGGCGGCCAGCGGCAAGGAGGTTTTCGAGCTGGCGGGGCAGTGTCCCTCCGTGATACTGCTCGATGTCAACCTCCCGGACATGAACGGATTCGAAGTCTGCAAATTGCTGAAGGCGAACCCCGCCAGCGCATCAATCCCCGTAATCCACCTCACGGCGAGTTTTGCGAACACCGAGAATCGAGTGGTCGGCCTGGACGGTGGCGCGGACGCCTACTTGTGGCGGCCCGTGGACCCGAAGGAGCTCGTGTCGACGATTCACGCCGTCCTGCGAACGCGGGAAGCCGAGCGCGTGGCGCGCTCGATGTCCCAGGAATGGCAGGCGACCTTCGACGCTATTGGCGACGCGGCCTGTGTGGTGGACCGGAACGGGCTTGCGATCCGTTGCAACCGCTCCATGTCGGCCCTTTTTGGACAACCCCCGGAGTCGATTAGGGGCGCCCTGTTTCACTCATTGCTCGAAGCCGCGCTCGGTCCGGTGGACCTGCCTTCCGTCGAACGGTGGCGGATCTCCGGCGAACGAGGAATGACGGAACATAGGACGGATGAGAAGTGGTATCGGATCACCGCGGACCCCATCGTCGGCGTGGGCGGCGACTCGGAGTCGGCTATCTATATTGTGGCCGACATCACTGCCCTTCGAAAGGCTGCCCAGGATGTGGCGGATAAGCAGACTCATATCGAGGAGCTTAACGACCGTCTGCGACGTAGCATGCGAGAGACTCACCATCGAGTTAAGAACAATCTCCAGATAATCGCAGCCATGGTCGATCTGCAAGTGCTCGATGGCACAGAGATGGTCCCCACTGCTGAGCTGGTGCGATTGACGGCCCACATCAAGACCCTCGCCGCCGTCCACGATCTGCTGACGAATCCCGCAAACGACGATCTAACAGTGGAATGGGTCTCTGCCAAGCTGATACTCGATAAAATGCTTCCCTATCTACGGGGGTCTGCGGTCAATCGCGGAATCGAGGCGAGAATCGACGATGCCCGGCTAACTGTTAGACAGGCAACTTCGCTGGCCCTGGTTGCCAACGAAGTTGTGAGCAATGCATTGAAGCATAGCCACGGTGACGTGCTTTTGACAATGACTGTCGAGGATGATATCGCGCGTCTTCAGGTGTGCGATGACGGCCCGGGGTTTGCCTCGGGGTTTGATCCAGTGAGAGATGCCAACACCGGGATCGAGTTGGTCAACAACTTGAGCCGGTGGGATCTGGGCGGAAGGGTCGACTACGGTAATCGAGACATAGGCGGCGCATGCGTCACGATCACGCTGCCAATCGTGCAACGCCACGGTCCGTAACTTCCGGCAAAGCCTGGCGAGCGCACATCGAGCGATTGAGCCGCTTGGACCTGCAGCGCGAGACAACCTACTTCAATCGGCCGGAAGGCGGATGTGTCCACGTAACATTCCCGCTTCCAACGAAGGAGCTGGCGATCGCCTGACGCCAATGGTGCGCGCCGTACCTCTCTGCCTCATAGGTGCAATGACGACTGCTACACGGCCGGCGCACTTTTCAGCCGGCCGTGCCCGTCGAGGAAATACCCTGATGTCTCCCGCTGAACGGACCCATATTCTTCGTAAAGCCAGGCTCGAAATCGTGCGTGCGAAGCAACTTCGGAGGCATTGTAGCGAAGCGGTAGTATCGGCGACGCAAATATGCACGGAGATTGCAGCCATGCGAACGACAGTCGCAGACAGCAGGATTCCCAGCCCGTCGCACAGAATCGGCGGCCTTGCAGAACACTCTCTACTATGGCGACAACCTCTCGATTCTCCGCTCCCACGTTCCCGATCAATCCGTAGACCTCATCTACCTCGACCCGCCGTTCAATTCCAGCCGAACCTACAATCTTCTCTTCAAGCAGCACAAGGGCGACACCAGTCCCGCGCAGATCATGGCGTTCGAGGACACGTGGCAATGGTCCAAGCTGCTCTACGACGAGTTCATGGGTGACGCGCGCAACGTCAAGCTGTTCGACCTCGTGGAAAGCTTCTACCGAATCCTGGGCGGCTCAGAGATGATGGCCTACATAATCATGATGGCCCCGCGCCTCCTGGAGCTCCACCGCACCCTCAAACCGACCGGCTCCCTCTACCTCCACTGCGACCCCGTCGCCAGCCACTACCTCAAAATCGTTCTCGATGTGCTGTTCGGGCCGGATAAGTTCAGGAACGAGATTACTTGGAAGAGAACTCACGCGCACGGCGATGCGAAGCGTCGCTTTGCGAATCTGAGCGATTCAATCCTATTTTTCGCAAAAACAAGTGGGTACCGGTTCAACCCCACGCACACAGCGTACCGACAAGATTACGTCGATAAGTTCTATAACAAAGTAGATCCAGCCGGGCGGAGGTACCAACTGGTTAGCCTCCGCAGCCCCAATCCGCGGCCAAACCTCACGTACGATTATAAGGGCTACAAGCCCCACGCGAATGGTTGGGCAGTAAGCCTAGACGTAATGCAAGAATTGGACCGCCAAGGACGGCTACACTTCCCGTCGAACCTGGACGGCGCGATTCGAGAGAAGTACTTCTTGGACGAAATGAAGGGGGTCGTAGTAGGAGATATTTGGACGGACATTGACCCGATCTCCGCCCATGCAAAAGGAACGCCGGGGATACCCAACGCAGAAGCCGCTGGCGCTCTTGGAGCGGATTATAGTGGCGTCGAGCAACGAGGGCGATGTGGTGATGGACCCGTTCGCGGGGTGCGGCACGGCGGTGGTGGCCGCGGAGCGGATGGGCAGGAGTTGGATCGGAATCGACATCACCTATCTCGCCATCGCCGAGGTGATTCACCGGCTGGCGACCGAGAATGTGGCCGGACGTGATGCGGAGTACAAGGTGGTTGGATCGCCGACCGACTCGTATTCCGCGCGAAAGTTCTTCGAGGAGACTAAGCCCCAGAATCACAAGCCGTTCGAGATGTGGGCGGTCTCGCTCGTGCAGGGCGAGCCCATTGAGAAGAAGGGCGGCGACCGCGGAATCGACGGCCGGATTCCGATCTACGATTCGGCGGGCAAGCTGCGGTGGGCCGTGATTCAGGTCAAGGGCGGGCACCTGAATCCCACTCTCATTCGCGATTTCTCCCACGTCATTGGGCGCGAAAAGGCGCTGTTCGGCCTGTTCATTTGCCTTAGCGAGCCGACGAAACAGATGCGGCAGGAGGCGGAGGAGATCGGAATCGTGGAGGGGTTCGGCGTGCGGCGAATCCCGCGCCTCCAGATACTTACGATCAGGGAACTGCTGGAAGAGAAGAAGCGGTTCGACCTGCCGGAGGGCTACATGCCGCTCCGGAACACGGGCGCGGGCCGCGCCCTTCCGTCGCACCCTTCGTTGGCATTCGACGTAGATTCCGAGGAGTGACGCGGAGCATGTTCGCGCGCCTCTAGCGACCATAGGTGCGGACAATTTCGTCAAGCTTCCATCCCGCCAGGGACTTCAACGATCCACTCATGTCCCCGCGCCGCCCGCTTTCACCCCGCCACCTTCCCCTGTAGTGGTCAACCGCTTGCCAAGTACCTGGACGAACTGTTTTCGTTGTATTTGCCCGAACTCATCCTAAACCGGAACATCTTGATCGTTACGAGCGTTTACCATGCGAGGACGCTCACAAGGGCTGTCCTCGGGCAGTAGACCAGCCGGCGTAAGGTAATTCCTCGACCTTGACGGGTCGCGACGACCTCTCCTCCGCGTAAGGAACTAGCCGAATCAATAGACCCCCTATCTTTGTTCGACTCGGCCAAGGCTGTCGACGCCCACTTTGGTAGTGGATCGACGCTTGTGGCGTCCTGACGGGACGACTATAGAAGAGAATAGGATTACCAAATGAGTATCATTGCCTGGATTGTCGTTGGAATCGTAGCGGGTTTCCTCGCCAAAATGGTTGTGCCGGGTGAAGGCCCTGGCGGCTTAATTGGCGATCTAATCATCGGGGTAGTCGGTGCCGTAATAGGCGGTTGGATCATGAGTGCGGTGGGATACGGCGGAGCACAGGGTATCAACCTGTGGAGCATCATCGTCGCCTTCATCGGGGCGGTCGTGCTCCTGTTCGTGATGCGCGCGGTTATGCCAAAGCGCGCGCTCTAAGAGGATGTGGGCGCGTTATAATCGGCACGCACGGTCAATCCCGGCCGGCGGGCGAGTTAACGACAACGTTTGGAAAGAAACCAGGAGTACAGAGTTATGGACGCTATCAAAGTGGACAATGGCCTCATTAAAGATCGGCCCGAGCCGATGCCGGCCGTCGAGCATCGCGAAGGCATGCTGGCCCGCTCGATCGAGCAGCAGACCGCAAAGTTGCCGTCCGACACGTTCCTGTGGGCCGCTGCCGGCTCCATCGGGCTGTCGCTAGTGCTCGAAATGATGGGCGAGGAGAAGAAGGCGAATTTCGTGGGCCATTGGGCGCCGACTTTCCTCATCCTCGGCCTCTATAACAAGATGGTCAAGCTGCACGGATCGGACAGCGCGTAGGTCGAAACCGACGCATAACGGAACCGGGCCACGACAGTCGCGACAGAAAGTTACCGGCTATTCTCAGGAGGACCCGCTGAATGTGCTCGCGCAAATTCAGCGGGTCTCTCGTTCGACACTGTACTTGATGGGATTACGGGTTACAGGTGACTTCGGAGTATCCCTTGATGGTCAGTTGACCCCGAGCGCAGCTCGTTTGCCATCGGTCCCGCCCGGCATCGAACAACCGGACGGACCCTAGCCATTCCTCTACACCGATGAATTTCGTCCCGTCAGGAGATTGAAGACGAACACGACGAGCGCTATCACCAGGAGCGCGTGAATCAGCGGTCCGATGTGGAAGATGGTGAATCCAAGGAGCCACAGCACGACTAGAATCCCAACGATCGCCCAAAGCATCTCTTTATCCTTTATTTGCGCAGCAGTTGGCCGGGTTGCAGAAAGAGCGAGACAATAACCTTAACGGTATGACGCTCTTCGAAAAGACTGCGGGCGGACAAAATGGGTTCCCGAATTGCAAGAACCAACCTATGGAAACTGTTGGGAATCCGTGGCGTCCGAAGGAGTGTTCGCGGAATCTGCCGCGTCCGTGGCGGCTTCTTGCTCCATGGTCGCGGCTATCTGCTGCGCGAGTTTGTTCGGAGAGGTCGTTTCTTGCAGTATCTCGGCCTCGGCATCGCGAGGAGCCATGTTCATGTGATGCATGATTTGGGAAAGCATGGTTAGGATTTTGCTGTTTTCCTGTTCAGCCAGAAGGTTGATCTGAAGGTCGAGGTGATTGCGCCGGTCTGCCGCAAGCCCCTGATGGTTCTGGCTGATCAGTACGAAGGTCGTCAGGAAAATCGCCTCCAGCGACGTTACCAGCGTCAGCAATGGAAAGGGAAACGGGTCCAGGTGTTTCACCCCGGGCACTGTATTCATAATGGCCCAGCCTCCGAACCACAAGATGTGAACCCAGACGAACGCGATGCTCCCGCAGAATTGGGCGATTGTCTCGGCGATCCGGTCTGACGGCTTTCGCTCCGCCAGCAGGGCCTGTTCCATCTGGGCAACGGTCTCGATATTTCGTTGTGTCATATCCTCAATGGTTTGCGATGTCGACAATAGGATGACTACCTCCTTATCCATGGGCGCGGCAGGGTGAAGGCCCCATGTCGCGCCGAAAGCCTCCCTGATCCCGGAAGGAACATGAGGAGGCTTTCGAAGACTTCAATCTGCGCTTGCTACTTGCCGCTATCAGTGCTGCCGGTGTCAGCAGGACCGGGTGGCGAAGGAGCAGGCGAGCCCGCGGGTCCGGGCGCTCCCGATGCACCAGGCGCCCCGGAAGGTCCCGGCGCACCAGGCGCTCCCGGCGCGCCGGCAGGTCCGGAGGGACCAGGCGAGCCCACGGACGGAACGACGATGGTCGATGGAGGGGACGGCGCGCTCGGAGAGTTTACGGTGACGCTGGGCGTGACCGGCCCCGCGACGACGGCTTGCCCCGGCGCGTACCAGAAGAAGTAGCCCGCGAGCAAAACCACTGCCAGGACAGTCATTACTATTGCGATCGGAGCCCAGTTCGAGTCGCCGGGATCGCGTGAATATGTGCTCATGGTGGATATGCCTTTCGTGTGCGAGCCCGTGTAAAGGGCCAAGAGTCTCTCATCCGGACGATTGGTGGTCGCAGAATGCCGACCGAAACGAAGTATCCCGACACCGACTGCCGCGCGCATACCGGGATGGTCATTAGCTCAATAGAGCTCGTTGAGGTTCAAGAGATTGCCGGAGCGCCGCTCGCGCGCGGTTCAATCGAGATTTGACCGTGCCAACCGGGAGGTTCATCTGGGCAGCGATCTCTTCGTACGACCGTTCCTCGGCATGATACATGGAGACGATCTCCCTATGCGGGGCTGGCAGGGCGAGGATCGCTTCATTCAGAATCAGGTTACGCTCGTTGGTCTCCGCGGTAAGGTGAGGACTGGTCCCAACCGCCTCGCTGCCAGCCATAACGCCATCCCCGTTGTCCCCTACCAGACTGTCCAATGATGTGGCCGGCCTGCGGCTCATGTATCGCCGGTGGTCCAGGAATACATTCGTCATTACACGTTTGATCCATGCCGGAAGGGTTACTGCGTGTTGAAACTCCCCAATGTAACGGAAGATTCTGAGATTCGTTTCGGACACCAGGTCATTCGCGTCGTCGTTATTTCCGGCTAATCGTATTGCAACCGAATGGATGTACCGCCCGTAGCGCGATAGCAGCGCGTCGAAAGCGCGACTGTCGTGAGCTTTGCACCGCGCGATAATATCGCCGTCAGACATGTTGTGGTAAGGGTCGTGCGGTCGTCTGGCTTCCAAGTCCGCGCTGTTAGCGATGGGGTTAGTATGTGATGCGAGTCCTGGGCTCGAATAGGCTGCTGTCTGCATGGTTGTCTCCTGGGTCGGCCGAAATGAGCACGGATGTCGACCCGTATCGCGTTGAAGTGACAGGGCAAGAAAAAAAGCGCTCGACCTGGCGAACCATTCGCCAAATCAAAGCGCTCCCGGCCTTGTTTCCAACGTGACAGACTTGGCCACGCGGACGATTCAATAGGTATTCAGAGTATCGCTACCGCAAACCAGAATGCGTAAATGGATGTTCGTACACCTGACATGACGGAAAGAGCGAGCAGTTTGTTCCACGCGATTTTCACAGCGCTGGTCGCCTCAAAAGTTATGCATCGCGCGGTAGGGGGTCTCGGCTTGCGGGCTCTACTGAACCCTGCTGCCCCGAGAGAACTGTTCCATGGCTACGACGAGCGGACGAATAAGGGTGTCCCCGGTCACAGGCTTGATGACGTAGCCGCAAACCCCGATGGCGAGCGCATGCCTCCTGTCTTCTTCTTCCGAAAAGGCCGTCAAAATCACGATACACGTATGCAGGCGCTCGAGAATCTGGCTCGACGCTTCGAGCCCATCCAAATAGGGGCATGCAAACGTCCATCAGGACGAGGTCGGGCTTGCATGCCATCACCATCCGGACGGCGTCTTCACCGTTGGAGGCAAAGTCGATGACGACCATTCCGGCCCGTTGAAGGATGAGGCGAAGTTGAAGCTGCGTAGTTTCTTCGTCCTCGGCAATAATGGCTGTTTTGCCGCGAAGGAGGCCGAGAGTGGACCTCCCCCGTAAACTTGATAAGAAATGGTAGCGGGCTAGAGAGTTTCATTCAGGTTGGGTGTTGCGTAATAACTCTTCCCATTTTGAGCCGTTCCATAAGCCACGACAGAAAACCGCTAATAAACAACTCTTGCTTCGCCTAGCGATTCAAATAGCTTCCATCTGCCACCCATGGCGAGTTCCGCAATCGTCCACAGTGCACCCACGGCAATTGAAAGATTGATCTCACCTATTGATTTGTAGCCACTACTTTCAGAGAGCAAAACTCTTGAGTCTGGCCCTAGATAACCAAACGTACCATTCGGTAGTTGATGCAGGACGAAAAAGGCCATGTAATCCAGTGATGTCTCGTGTGAGACGAGGTTGAGATAGCCTAGCGCCCGAACACAGCGGCAGGCCAGTGGCCAGTCATACTTCCGAAAGGCATCGTCAGCGAGACCTTGAAGAAGATCTTTGAGCCAGACATCACTAGATGCGATGTCTATGTTGCGCATGCCATACCTCGTTAGCGACTCGATCCGAATCAAGAGATCGTCGATGCGACCTCGACCGGAGTTGCCAACGCATTGCTCCGCCGCAGAAATAACTTCAACATAAGCGCTTACGTGCGGATGATGCTCAAACCCGAGCGCGCTCAGGATGACCTTTTTTTCAAACAAAGCCAACTGTTCACAATCATCCTCATGGGAGTTCTTTCGGACAATGGAGCTGATGTGTTCGAGGAAGGCATTTGCGACCGCATTTTCCAAGTCGAACCGTCGAACGAGTCCCGCAGTGATTATGTTCAAGGTCAGTGATCCACGCTCCACCAAGTAGTAACTTCCGAGGTCGAAGGCGCGACTTCGACGGAGCAGGTTCTCCGGCGGCCTGTCCAAATAGATATCGGCCCGGTCCGTCAGCGCTCGCCAAACCCACCATGTTAGAAGTGAGTATCCTATAGTCTCAAAACTGTCGTCGCATGCGAGCGGGTCGGCTTCGCTGTTTATCCTTCGCCATACCGCCTCAACCGAAACGCGGGCCGACTCGATCAGGTCGTTCGCCACCACGCGCGGCCGTTTACCAATCGTCGTATTGGTAACGACACTGTTTACTCTCGGTTGTTCCTGCTGGATCTCCATTGAAGCGCCAGCTATAACCGCTAGTAGCGTCGTATGGTAGCGCTCGGAAAACCTTGCCCGGTCTGGATCAGGCGCGACGGAAGGCTCTGAATTCTGCACGATTGATGGCTCCGGGGCGTCGCCTCCATCGGCGACTAGCCTGTGAAAAGAGCCATCTGGAGACTGGTTGCCCACAAAAAAGCGCCACGCTTGGTGAGTGAGCGTTGTCTGCGGTATGCGAAGATACTGCCACGAAAGTAGTACTTCGATGAGGAGGTCAAGGTTGCCTTCGGAGATGTATCTCACGCTGTACGAGGAAAGAATGCGCGCTAGGTAGCTCCGATCGCTGAGTCCGCCGCTCGACGGAGGAGGTCGATGACCGAAATCAGTCGCGAAAATGATCAGATGAGTTAGCGTGTAACAATCGTCGTTGCTCCCGAACATCGGAAGAGGTGGTTTGGGACAGCGACGGCTGATCTCGTCGAGGTGCGGAGAGTCGCTCTTCAGGCCGGCCCATTCAATGCTCAGCCTCAACTCCAACTGAGAGACCAGCGTTCTGTCGACACCATCGAGTGCGCCGCAAGAGATGACCTGTTGCAGCGCACGGAGTTGCGGACTAGCCTTTGGGTCGCGTGTGGCAGCGACGAGATCGCAGATCGGGATGAACTCGCTGGGAAATCGAACAGCACGATGCCAGAGATAGGGGTCTCCGGCCAGCGTCGTCAGGAACGATCTGACCCTGTCCATGGTGGGCAAGGGAATATTCGCCTTGTTGCGTACGCACAGTCGGGTGGCCACCGCCAACTCTGCTATTGCTTGCAACTCGCGGTCAGTTGGCGACGACTCTTCGCGCGGCGGCGCGAAGAACGAAAGGTGCCGATCGACCCAATCTAGGGCTCCATGGGCAAAATCGGAAGTCGGTGATAGGGCACCGCACGGAGTTGTGAGCATTAGAGTGCGATCGTGGAACGCGGCAGGTTTCACCGACAGGATGGATCAAGCTTTCGATGCGGGATGCGGTTCTTCCACATGGTCGAGGCCGCCAGCACATATTCGAAACAACGCGTATCTATTTACCCGAAATCCCGTAGGTTCTTGTCCATGTCCAGCGGCACGCGAGGCGTCAATGACGACCAGAGTTAGATGGCTGAGCGCCCGGCCATCCCAACGACCGGGCTCGACAGTCACGCTAGATGTCGTAGTACCACGCCCACGTAACATAAGTGGCCTTGTCCGATCCACCGATTTTCGTGGGCGTGTCCTACGCTATTGCTTTGCCTTGCTAGTCCAAGACGCTCCGCACTGCAAGACCTCTACTCACTCGGGAGCGCATACCTCTTGGCGTCTCTGAATATGTACTTCCTCTTCACCCAAATGCACCACATCGATCCGCTGTTGCACGTGGCAACTGAATGCGCGAGCTGCTCAACGTTTGGGACGCCTTGGGGGCCCTGGATGCTTTACTTTGGCGTCGTGGTATATATACTTCCCCTTCACCCAAAAAGACCACATCGATCCGCTGTTGCCCGTGGCAACTGAATGCGCAAGCTGCTCAAGGTTTGTGATGCCTTGCTTCCTGAGCTCCGCTAGTATTTCCCCTTCGCTCGGCACTTTGTCTGTGGGTACATTTTCCCCTTGCGCAGAACCCTTTGACGACGCGATGCCCAAGGCCGCCAGAGCAGCGGCAGTCAGCCCTATTCGCTTCAACAGCCCGCGCCTCGAATTGCCTTCTTCGTCGTCCGCAATCGGTTCTGCAGCAAAGGTCCCTTCCTCGTCCTCTTTATTCTTGGTCATTTCGTTACTCCTTTGTGAATTCGGAATCACGACCGGATGCGATGCGTGCACAATAGTGTAGTTTCGTTAGAGATTCTTGTCAAGTACCTGCAAGGCTCGTGGGAGGCTAAGCGCCCGCTGCGTTGCCCCGGCGGTCCACCTAAACTGACGATCAAGTGCGACGGCATGCGGTGACTAGTACGGCTGGCGACGGCGTGCCATATCCATCCTGCCTCCGTTCCCAATGGGGTCCAGCTCAAGCCATACCGATCACCAAGGTCTCACGGTAGCAAAATGGCAAGTGAAGTTCTAAGGAACCCGCTGGATGCTCGGAATGAGAAGCTCAGACTATGCCGCGAGAAATTGTAAGTGGAAATGACACTTGATTAGCGAAATAGTTATTGATTTTGCAACCGCGAAACCCTTAAATTCGAACGTGATGGTGAAGGCAATGGGAGACGTCAACAAGGGAAATCAGATGGCGGTGGGACTTAAGCCTCCAGGCTGTGGGATGATCAAACCGATGCAAAAGTCCGCTTGGTCAAGCGATCAAGCGGACTTATTAAGTACGAGGACAGGACTCAAACTCCCAAGCAGCCAGCAGGTATATTGGAGATACGGATAGAATAGTCGCATAGTGAGGTGGGACATCGTCCACCATGAATTGGACACCGGCCGGACACCAACTACCCGGACAGTTCCGTACTATACGGGTATACCGGAATTCCCATCACTCAATAGATATCAACAGATAACAAAACGCACAGAATAATACCGGCCGGACAGAGGGGCGTCGCCTCGAAAGCGGGTACGCCGCAAGGCGTCGCGGGTTCGAATCCCGCCCTCTCCGCCAGATTTCGGCAACAGGCCCGTGAAAGGGATTTATCTTGCCGCTGGCTTCTTTGTTATCCCGGCCAGCCAGGCAAGCATCCATTCATATCGTCCACGCCGACTACGGAATGCCCAATAATTTGTGCGTCTGCAAACTGAGTCGCCAGCGCGGATGCCGCATGCAGTACTCCACGGCAAGGCGGGTATTGCGCGCCTGGTCCGGTCCGTCCATCGGCTGGAGGTAGAAATAGCGGAAGTTCAGTTCCTCGTACCGTGCGGGATCGCCGTTCTCCTGAGGGTAGACCAGCTTCAGCTCGTCCCCTTCGCGCAGAACCAGGTCCGCTCCGGCTTTGGGACTGACGCAAACCCAATCGATGCCTTCCGGCAACGGCAGAGTTCCGTTGGTCTCGACAGCCACCTCGAAGCCTTGCGCGTGCAGCGCCTCCGCGAGGGGAGAGTCCAGCTGGAGAAGGGGCTCGCCCCCTGTGCAGACCACGAGCGGCCGCACACCGCGCTGATTCGGCTCCGCCCACCTCTCCGCGACCGCGCGCGCAAGCTCTGCGGGTGAATTGAACTTTCCCCCGCCGATTCCGCCCGTCCCCACGAAATCCGTATCGCAGAACTGACATACTGCGCGGCCGCGATCCGCTTCGCGCCCCGTCCAGAGGTTGCAGCCCGCGAACCTGCAGAAGACCGCGGGCCTGCCGGCATTCGCGCCTTCCCCCTGCAGCGTATAAAAGATTTCCTTGACCGAATACATATGCCTGTCGATAGTGGTGGACGGGCTCGCGCCCCGGTCAGCTACCAAACGCGATGCTCTCAAGACCGCTCCCTTGATTCTACCATCCTGAGAGGCAGCGCCCCACACAGGCTGACACAATGCGCCGATCTCCTCGATTAAACTACCATCCGGATGATGTCGACCGGCTGTTGCGCGCGTGCTCACGGCGGCTGAGATCGCCTTCCCCGCCCGGCGTGGTAGAATCCCCTCGTAACTTCCTCTCCGAAAGGTCTTTCCCATGCCCGATAACAGACGCAGCCGCATCATTACGCAGGGTCCCGAGCGGACGCCCAACCGGGCTATGCTCCGCGCCGTGGGTTTCGGCGACGACGACTTCGACCGGCCGATCATCGGAATCGCGAACGGCTACAGCAATATCACTCCCTGCAACCTCGGCCTGATGCTGCTCGCCAGGCGCGCCGAGACCGCCCTGCGCGAGGCCGGCGCGATGCCGCAGATGTTCGGCACCATCACAGTAAGCGACGGAATCTCGATGGGCACCGAGGGGATGAAGTACTCACTCGTCTCGCGCGAGGTGATCGCCGACTCGATCGAGACCGCGTGCGGCGGGCAGTCGATGGATGGGGTGCTCGCCATCGGCGGCTGCGACAAGAACATTCCTGGCGCGCTGATCGCGATGGCCCGCATGAACATTCCGGCCCTGTTCGTCTACGGGGGCACCATCAAGCCGGGCCACCTCGACGGGCAGGATCTCACCATCGTGAGCGCGTTCGAGGCGGTGGGGCAGCACGCGGCGGGGAAGATCGACGATGAGAAGCTGCTGGACGTGGAGCGGCACGCATGCCCGGGGGCGGGCTCCTGCGGCGGAATGTACACCGCCAATACGATGTCGAGCGCCGTCGAGGCGATGGGGATGTCGCTGCCAGGCTCCTCGACGATGGCCGCCGAAGATCTGGAGAAGGCCGAATCGGCCGCGGCCAGCGCGAAAGCGCTCGTCAACGCGGTCCACAATCAGATACTGCCGTGCCAGATCATGACCCGGCAGGCGTTCGAGAACGCGATTACGGTCACGATGGCGCTGGGCGGCTCGACGAACGCGGTCCTCCACCTGCTCGCCATCGCGCACGCCGCCGAAGTGCCTCTCTCCATCGACGATTTCGAGGCGATTCGCGGCCGCGTGCCGGTGCTCTGCGACCTGAAGCCGTCGGGCCGCTATGTCGCCATCGACCTCCATCGCGAGGGCGGGGTGCCGCAGGTGATGAAGATGCTCCTGAATCACGGACTGCTTCACGGCGACTGCCTTACCGTTACGGGCAGGACCGTCGCGGAGTCGCTCGCGAATGTGCCGGACGAGCCCGCCGCCAATCAGGACGTGATTCGCCCCTGGTCGGAGCCTATGTACGCGCAGGGCCATCTCGCCATTCTGAAGGGCAACCTGGCTCCGGAGGGCGCGGTGGCGAAGATAACGGGTGTGAAGAACCCCGTCATCACCGGTCCGGCGCGCGTGTTCGAAAGCGAGGAGGAGTCGCTGGAGGCGATTCTGGCCGGCAGCATTCGGCCCGGCGACATCCTGGTCATCCGCTATGAGGGTCCGAAGGGCGGGCCAGGAATGCGCGAGATGCTCGCCCCGACCTCGGCGATCATCGGAGCGGGCCTCGGAGATTCCGTGGGCCTCATTACGGACGGCCGCTTCTCCGGCGGCACGTATGGCATGGTTGTCGGCCACGTCGCTCCGGAGGCGTACGCGGGCGGCAACATCGCGCTGGTGCGGGAGGGGGATTCCATCACCATCGACGCGCACGCGCGGCTGCTCAACCTCAACATCTCAGACGACGAGCTGGCCCGGCGCCGCGAATCGTGGAGGCCGCCCGCGCCCCGCTACCGCCGCGGCGTCCTCGCCAAATACGCGAAGCTCGTCTCCACGAGCAGTCTCGGCGCCGTAACGGACCTCGATCTGTTCTGACCGCTGGCAGGCGCAGCCGTGCCGGCCCCGCGATCATGGTTTTGGTCGCGAGGCCGAATCTTGAGTCGCCGCGGGAGACTTTTCGAACGGTTGGACGGGAAGTCCCTCACCCCAACCCTCTCTCCCAAAATAGGAGAGCGGGCTTAACCTCGACTTCGGCCCCGTTCGCTTGCTTGTGATTACGCGTGGCGAATTCGCTACTGCAATCTTCGTTTGAATTACGTCAAGTCGGGTTACGGGGACGACTTTACGTAATTCCAACAGCGATTCGCATTTGAATTCGCCCCGTGGTCCGTCTAAACAGCCGAGCGACGCCAAAGTCGACGGCAAGCTGAGCTCGTTCGTTGGATTTCCGGTGAAAGCGCCAACTCTCCCGGAGGTCCAGGATGATCACCCACCCTGCCGCATCCCTATTATCGCATGGCTTTGACCGCACAGACCTGTTCCTTGCCGTCTATTGTCTGGTCGATGACTGGATGAAACAGCAGTTTGGCAGCTCCAACATGCCGCGTAAGAGACGGGGTCCGCGAGCAGGCGAGATCACCGACAGTGAGATATTGACCGTCATTTTGACGGGTGAACTCTGCCATGTACAGCGTGAGAGAGCATGGCTGCGCCAAGTCCGTGCTTCCTATCTGCACCTGTTTCCGGCCTTGCCAGAGGAGAGTCGCTTCTGCAGAAGGTCGCAAGCTGTCCGTCACCTATTCCGTCCACTACGGCAAGCCGTGCTGTTCTGGGCCGATGTAGACTGTGAGCCGGTGCGCCTCTTCGACAGTTTTCCAATGCCGCTGTGCGCTTGCTATCGTATCCGCCAGTCCAGCCAGCCGATCAGTGGTTCGGCCTTTGGTTACAACTCCAGCAAGCGGCAGTACTTCTTCGGTCTGCATCCGGGTCTGCTGGTCACCGGAACGGGATTCATCGAGGATATTGTTCTCGCTCCGGGCAACTGCTCCGACATAACCCTGTTAAGCGCGTACCTGGACCAGTGCATCGATGAAGGACGAGACCTCTCACATCAGGAATGGGCGATGGACAAAGGCTTCTTCAGTAAACCGCTTAAACAGGAAGCCTCCAGGCGGACAGGCGTCAACCTAATGGCTCGACAGCGTGACTACGGCTTAAAAGAGGGCGAGCAGCCACCCTTCTGGCAGCAAATGCTCGACCAATTACGAAAGCCCATCGAAGGCATTATCTCCGTGTTGACCGAGTGCTTCGGCATGGAGCACCTGCTCGTCAAGACGGAATGGGGAATCTACCGAAGGGCGGAAGCCAAGATCACGGCGTTCAGCATCGCGCGATACTTCAACCAGGTACTCAACCTTGAACCTATGAACATCGCACGCTACGCGGTATGAAAACTAGCAAAACTCGTTAGGTAACCTCGGGGCCTCAATACCTGCCTTCTATGAGAAAGGCCCGTCGGCCGAAGCCGAGGGGCATGTTTCGCTCATGTTGTGATTCGCGCTTACTCTTCGGATTCCTCCGGATTCGTTTCCGCTTCGATGTTCTCCGCATCGATGGGAGTGACAATGTCGGGCGGCAGAGTCTCCTCGGCCCCGAGCGTCTCGTCGTCTCCTTCGTCTAGAACCGCGCCGCTAATCTCCGCATCCGGCCGTCTGCGCCAATGGCCCGGGATTACACGTCATTCGGAGCGACGACTGTGATTCCCGGGAACTGCCGGAAGTGCGGCCCGTTCAACGTAAGCAGATGCGTAAGGCCAGACGACTGCATCACCGCTACCAGACGGGCATCGTAAACCTGCCTGCCGACTACCGAATACGTGTCTACGAGGTTGCGCCACAACGGATAGACCTCACGATTCTCTTCGGCCAGCGGAAACGTGGATTCCATCAATGTCGCAGTCGCGCTCGCATCGGCCGGAGACATCCCCAGGCCATTTGCCGACACTGGACGCGTTGCGAGAGCCTGGAACTCAACGAGATTCTGCGCGGTGATGTACACGAGCTCGCCAGCCGCGTGAAGATTCTCGACCGCTGCCCGACAGATCGCGTGAAGCGGATCACTCGGCAACGCCCATCGGGCGGCGACATTCGTGTCCGCGAGATAGGCCATATCTAAAGGCTCTCCTCATACAACGATTCCCGCTCAAACACCTCGGGTGCCAATACCGGAAGCTTCTCATGGCCCGCTGCCAACCTGTCCATCGCGGCGGCAAACTCCTCAGCCGAGGCAGTCTCAAAGAACGACCGTCCCGGGATTCGGTCGCGTCGCCTGCCAGGATCGAGTGATTCGACCAGCCGAAGAGCAGCTTCCAGCGATTCGTCCGGAATCCGCTCGATCTCCTGATGCAGACGCTCTCGAATCGTCATCTCTTACTCCTTATGAGAAAGGCCCCTCGGCCGAGGCCGACGGGCGTGACTCAGCAGTGGTTCCCTGGCTTACTGCTCCGATTCCTCCGGATTCGTCTCCGCTTCGATGGTCGCTCCCTCGATGGGCGTGACAATGTCGGGCGGCAGACTCCTCGCCACCGAGCGTCCCGTCGTCTCCCTCGTCCGGACTACTCGCAATCGTTGACGAAGTCGACCTAATCGTTGGAGTCAGCCGGTGGCAATGACCTGTCAGCGCGGGTCAACGCCAGCTCCAGCCTGAGAACCAGATTCTCGCGGTCACGCGCCGCAACCTCGCGGTCCTTCTGTAGCTCCATCGCAAACCGTTCGACTATTCGCGACATGTCCCTCAGCTCAAGCCGCATCAGGTTGACCTCCGCGCGGACCTCCTTCAGCTCTTGCTGGATCTGCTTGATGTCCTCCTCGTGCTGCTGCGTCTTGCGCGTGAGCGAAAACAACTGCCTGCCAAACTCGATGAGCTGTTTCAGCATCCGCTACGCCGCCATGAGCCGCGAGAGGATTTCCCGCGTCTCAAGTCCGAGCTGCTTCGTCTCAGCCTTGAGCGCATCGCACTCGCCCCGGAGGCGCTCAATATCGGCGCGATCCCGCTCCATCACCATGTTCAGGCGGTGCATCTCGGTGAGCATCTCATTAAGCTCGCGCTCCACGTCACCCGGCAGATTCATCATGGGGGATACCTCGTCGGTCATCTCGTCGGGCCTCCATCGCCATTATATCACGCTGCCGGTCAATCGCCCAAATGAAGGATCGGCCGCGAATCCAAACTGGATTCGCGGCCGTGAAGTGATTCACCAGTGATTCAGCAGTGATTCGTCGGCTTACTCTTCGGATTCCTCGGGATTCGCTTCTGCTTCGATGTTCTCGGCTTCGATGGGAGTGACGATGTCCGGCGGCAGGGTCTCCTCGGCCCCGAGCGTCTCGTCGTCTCCCTCGTCCAGCTCCGCATCCGTCAGCTCGTCCGGCAGAGGCTCCTCAAACAAGGCCCGCAGCAGGTCGTCCGCCGACCGGCCACTGAGGCTCGGAGTGGCCGGTGAGCAGTCCGACAGTCACTCCGCGTCGATTTGACCAGGGTTACCGTCGCGTTGGAGCTCTATCTCAATATTCTTGACGATGGCAGGAAACCGCTTCTTGCCGAGCTCACCAATGGAGAAAAGCACAGTCCTTGCTTGTTCACGATGGCCAAGCTTGGCAAGTGCTAAGCACCTCAAAAGTGCAACCTCCACTGAGTCAATTAAGTGATCTGGGATTTGGCTGGTAATCTCCAGTATGCGGGTCCAATGACCCAATTCGCTGAGGCAACGGATTCGTTGAATAGCCGCGCCTGAGTGGCTTGGATCGTATAGGAGCGTCGACTCCGCGGCGGCCAATGCTGCCGTGTAGTCGCCGATCTTGTAGTACGCCTTCGACAACAGGAAATGAGTGGCGGCGTGACCCGGCACCAGCTCTGACGCGTGTTGAAGGAACGGAATTGCCGTTGCATAATCGCCTAATCGAAGGGCCAGATTTCCAGCTCTGAACGAAGCAAGCGCGAACGATGGATCGATCCGTAATGCTTCGCTGTAATGTGCGGCTGCTTCCGTAAACCGCTTTTCGGCCTCCAAGCCCTGTCCCAGCCGAGTCATGCGCTCCGCCAATTCGGCGCTCGATGTATCCCCGTCTTTCACGTCGTCCTTCTTTCGTTCGATTTCGCGCAAACCCTGCACGACCAAGTCACCAACCATGAAACACCGATTGGATCGCGGATTGAATACCGGGCCGAAAACGCTTCGTTGCTACCTAATACTCGTCCGGGAAGTCATATGGAGACCTGCCATATCTCCAATATAAGGAGTACTGTGTCTGTACGTCTGACGAGTTCGACCCGTGACCGCTGTTATGGTACGTCCAGATCGCGACTGGCGGTCCCACAAATCGACCGATGGCTGCTCCCAGTGGCGAAGCGAAGGAGCCGAGGAACGTACCAGCAAACATACCCGCCGTGCCCACCGCAAAATCTTCGGCAGCACCGCGAATAACCTTTGGCCTGTCACATGGCTTCGCTTCCGCTACATCCGATATCGTCATCAATGCTGCAAACACGAGAAGGGCCCTTCCGGCGCCACGCATAAGCTTGGCTCGTCTGACAAACCTCTTGATTATCGGGCGGTAGTCCTCTCTGAGCCCACGAGGTAGGGGAACCATCCGCTGGCCGCGATGAATGCCCTGTCTCCATCCGCCAAATTACGTGATGTTCGTCTCCCCGCCCCGGTGGTAGATGTGCATGTCGGGGCCACCCTCCTCGTTCATGTCAATCCGGTACTGAGTTCGTTGCGGTCCCTCATCGGTCCCATGCGGATCTATCCAATCTACCGGATCTACATGGCAATACTCATACAGATTCGGGCCGCCTTTGTACCCGATTGGGTCCCTGCTGAGCCACCTGCCAATCGACGGGTAGTACCACCTCGCCCCGCACAGGATCGTCCCGGTCGTCGCGCTTGGGTCCGTGTAGTAGCCGAACTCACCGCCGTAGCGGAAGGGATTGCGGTCCGTCCCCGTCACCGGACCCGGCTCGCCCCAGCTCGTGTAGACGTAGGTGTCCACCACATTGCCGGAAGAGTTCGTCAACTGCCGCGTCTCCCCCTGCGGACCGAAGTGGTACCAGAGGCTCGTGCCGGATGAGGGCCAGTTCGTCGCGGGAGAGAGCTTCTCGCTCACCAGTCCCGCCGCGCCCCACGTGTACGCCGCCGTCACGCTCGTCTGCACCTGCGTGCCATTCAGGGTGGTCGTGACCTCTCCGAGCAGCAGGTCCCCGTCGTAGACGTAGAAGGTCGTCGGATAGTTGCTGTTCGAAGGTCCCGACCAGGCGAGCCGCCCCAGACCGTCATACCCGTAAGCCACGCCGCCATAACCGCTCGCGCCCGACTGGGACGTGAGCTGCCCGAGGTCGTCCCACGTGAAGCTCGCGATGGGCTGGTAGCCGCCCTGCCGAACGGACGTGAGGTTGCCGTCTCCATCGTGGGAGGTCGTGCTGGTGCCGATGGTGAGCAGCTTGTTGGCTGAATCGAAGGTGGCGCCGGTCGAATCGACGCTCGTGCGGTTACCGGCGAGGTCGAAGGCGAAGGTGTGCGCATTCGGGTTCGTGCCGACGCGGTTCTCGGAGGTGAGGCGGTAGAGGGTGTCGTAGTGATAGGTCCACGTAGACCCAGGATCGCTCGGGTATGCGAAGCGCGTTGCAGCCTATTTCCGACGTCCCGACGGGGGCAATAGAGGCAGAACGTCCGTGGATTTATCCAGCTCGGCATAATCCCGGGCGCTCTTACCGCTATCGTCAACGGCGTTCGGCCGTGCACCATGTGCCAACAACAACCTGACCAGTTCGGGTTTATTTCGGTCGGCAGCAATCATCAGCGCAGTAGTGCCGTTGTCATCAACGAGGTTAGGATCGGCACCTTCGTTCAGCAAAGCTCGTGCTGTACCCAAGTTAAGCTCCTGAACTGCATACATAAGGGCGGTTCTTCCATTGTCCCTGGCGTTTACGTCCGAGCCTCGTGAGAGCCACTTCATTACGTCGCTGTCCCTACCGTCCGACGCCACGTTCACCAATGCGAGATCCAGTGAGGCGCGAATGGCGACATATCCCACACCCGCCAAGACCATGCATCCGATTGTCACAAGTATCAGAATCCAGGTTCTCTTCGGAGAATGGACTCTCATTTGCTGCCTTAAGGACTGTGCTTGTTCTGCCATTCGCCACTCCAACGATTGGTAATCGTCATGCGATCTCCGCAGAGACCTATCGATTTTGGAATTGTGGCGGGATCGCTTCGTACCAGCTAAAGTATTGCATAACATCGCCGCCGGGACCGAATCCCCAGCCGAGCCTGCTCCAGTGAGTAGGAATGGGGATGCGCAGATACTTGTAGGCCACATCCGGAATGTGATAGAGGAAAGAGTTAAAGTCTATACGGTTCTTCACGTAGATGTGCATTCGGCCGCCCTCCCGCCATGCGATCCACTCGAATGCACCAACCTGCGCCTGTGTTCCATTCATTGGTTGCTCGCACGTGTTCTTGAAGGCAGTAAAAGTCTTGATTCCACCGTAGGTCCTCAAGTCCTTCCAGCCGGTCTTATCCAGGTAGGCCCGGATCATGTCGCCGGCGGCGCTGTCCCGAAGATTTGTGGTGTGGATGTCGTTATGGTTGTAGAAGTTCGAATCTGATCCGGTCCCGAGCATCCAGCCTGCCGTTGTCATGAGACCATCCCACCAGCTTCGAAGAGACCGAATTGGTCCCATCCGGCCGCGGTCACGAAGACCCTGACGCCCTGTCGGGTCGACCTTGTTAACGGGATCTCCTGCGCAATACTCGTAGAGATTCGGGCCGCCATCGTACCCAATCGGGTCTCGGCTCAGCCAGCGGCCAATGGCAGGGTAGTACCACCTCGCCCCGCACAAGATCGTGCCCGTCGTGGCGCTCGGGTCCGTGTAGTAGCCGAACTCACCGCCGTAGCGGAAGGGGTTCCTGTCCGTCCCCGTCACCGGACCCGGCTCGCCCCAGCTCGTGTAGACGTAGGTGTCCACCACATTGCCGGAAGAGTTCGTCAACTGCCGCGT
>Ga0068855_100001105_pt1 | contig 33559 bp, 31 predicted proteins | sample KBSCornC52_FD_66592 | JGI IMG/M metagenome (GOLD analysis project Ga0068855, IMG submission 66592) | Corn rhizosphere microbial communities from Kellogg Biological Station, Michigan, USA - KBS Corn C5-2 | ecosystem: Host-associated > Plants > Roots > Rhizosphere > Soil ...
GGTGCAGCGGCAAGCCTTGGTACTGAACAGTTTGGCTTTTGTGTTGATAAAACGGGTAGCGCTGGTGTCACAGTGGCTTCGCCGTATGCAGATACGGTCAGCGGCAATAACTGTCACACGGGTATTACGAGCGGCCAGCAGACAACCTACTCCGGGACATCACAGTTTGGCTTTGACGATACTAACATCGAAAACACTGCCGGCAGCCAAATATTGAGTGCCTCGGGGCCAGTAGCCAGTTACAGCGATCCAGTCGCGTTCATTGCTAACATTGCGGCCGCTACCGAAGCTGGTCTGTACCAAACCAACCTCGACATGGTGGCGACCGGTACTTTTTAACGCAATGACCAGCCTACGCTAACCGTAAGCTTATTGCGACGAGTCTTTCTAAGGAGTATTATTGACCCCATGAGGCGGCTTATAAAACTGCGCCGTTTAACCAAGCCACCTGTTCGATTATTGGCAGCTGTAGGAGTGGTAACGAGTGTGTTCTGGTTTGCAAGTGGTACCGGCATGGCGGCGCTGCTGACAGGTCGCGGTTTCACTTTTCCTAATTCCAATGCCTCAGCTGTTACCGACTACACCATCACCCTTCAGGTTAATAGCAGTAGCACGCTGGGCTCGATCCTAGTTGAGGTTTGTTCGAACTCGCCGTTAGAGGTAGAAGCCTGTGTTGCTCCAAATGGGTTTGACATTTCACATGCCACAATCATTTCTCAATCTGGGCTGGGCAACTTAAGTATCTTTAGCCAAACAGCCAACACCATCATATTTACGCACCCACCAGCTGCGATTGTTCCGCCGCAGCAAATCAGCATAAAGCTTAACAATGTTACTAGCCCCAGCGCATCGGGCTCATACTACGGTAAGCTCACTACATTTGCATCAACTGATGCGTCTGGCCCAAGCACGGACTTTGGCGGCCTAGCATTTGCAATCACTGATAATTTACAACTAACCACAATTGTTCCGCCGTACCTAGGCTTCTGTGCGGCTGTTCAGATCACAGCCTACGATTGCCGCACAGCTGATGGTAATTATGTAAATTTGGGCAACCTATCTTCGACAACTACACGCTCGGGCCAGACCCAGCTGGTGGTGGCAACTAACGCCTTTGGTGGTTATATCATCCAAACTGGCGGGGCAACACTGTTGTCGGGTAATAATGTGATTGCTGCCATGGGCATACCGGCTGCCTCGCAGATAGGCACCGCGCAGTTCGGTATTAACCTACGTGCTAACGCGACACCATTAGTTGGCGCCGACGTGAGTGGGCCCGGCCTAGGTGAGCCGACAACCAACTATGATACGCCTAACCGCTACCTCTTTGTGCCGAATGACATTATTGCTCAATCGTCAAACGCCGATGATTACCGCAAATATACGGTGAGCTACATTGTGAATATCCCGCCGAGCCAGCCAGCCGGTGTATACGTAAGCACCATAACTTTTGTATGTACCGGTAGCTTTTAACACTTGCAATGTTGTGTTTATGATGTTGGATATTTAATGGCGGTTTGTTACTATAAGATCAAGTTGAAATAAGAGAGGGAAACTGTGAAATTTAAACATTCCATTGTCACAACGCTAACTGCTGTTGGCATTTTAATTGCTATGCCATTGTCAGCCATGGCAGCAACAACCACCGGATCATCATCAACCTCAACCTCGGGCGGTGCTAATGGTTACCGTATTTCACCGGTTCGTACCGATCTCAATATTAATCCTGGCCAAACAGAAGACGTTACCGTTATTATTCAGAACGTTTCAAGCAATGTCGAGCAGCTGCAAACACTCATTAACGACTTTACAGCGCGCGACGAGAGTGGCTCGCCAGCTTTGCTCCTGAACGGCCAATCAGCTGGTCAGCACGGCCTTAAGCAGTTCATTACCGTTCCTAATGGTGCTTTCTCGCTGCAGCCAAATGAGCAGAAGGATATCACCGTTCACATCACTATTCCTAAGGGTACGCCCGGTGGTGGTTACTTTGGGGCAGTTCGCTTTGCGCCAGCCGGATCGACAGGTAACGAAAACGTTAATCTGTCAGCCAGCGTAACATCGCTGATTCTGGTGCGTGTTTCTGGTAATGTCACTGACCTGTTAAATATTGCAAGTTTCGACACCCAAAAGAAGCCTGATGATGTGCACACTACTCCATCCGCAAGCACCTTCTTCACATCTGGCAAAAATCTTCAGGTAGCTGTTCGTTTCCAGAACCAAGGTAATGTCCAAGAGCAGCCATTTGGTAAAGTCATCCTCAAAAAGGGCAGCAAGGTTATTGACCAGCAAGAGATTAACAATGTCACAAACGGCGAGCGCAGCAACGTCCTTCCTGGCACTGTCCGCCGCTTTACGGTAGATTTGCACAACACGAAATCTTACGGCAAGTACACTGTAGAGGGTAACTTTGGCTACGGTAGCAACGGTCAGCTGTTGTCAGCAAAAAAGAGCTTCTACGTTGTTCCAGTGGCGTTGATCATAATTGTGTTAGCTGTAATTGTTGGGCTCATCTTACTGCTGATCATCGTACCTCGCGTTCGCCGCAACTACCGCGTGGTTAAGAACCGACGCTAAACAGCCGGTATCGCTGGTTAGCAGTTGCCTATCTGGGCCAATCGGCTTATGCTTAGTAGTAAGATGAAATTCGCTATTATACGTCGGATTGCCATGGCGTGCTGCCTAAGCTTTTTGGTAGCCATCGCGCCAAGTGGAGTGGCTTGGGCTGTGCAAAACCCTCAGACGGGCTCTACGGGTGTGGAGGGCACGGTTGCGAGCGCGCCACCGGCTAGCGGCGGCACCATCACTACGCCCACTAACGGGCAGGTCTTTACCAGTGTCCCTATTACCGTAAACGGACTCTGCCCTAAGGGTTTGCTTGTTAAGGTGTTTGCTAACAATATTTTTGTTGGTTCCCAAAACTGTACAACGGGTAGCTATTCGATACAGGTCAATCTCTTTAGCGGTCAAAATGACATTGTGATTCGCGTGTATGACGGTCTTGACCAGCCAGGTCCAGATTCAAACCAGGTTACAGTGACCTTTAATGACCAGCAAACGGCACTGTTTGGCAGTCGCGTGAGCCTGAGTAGTAGCTACGCCCAGCGCGGCGCGAACCCCGGCGATTTGCTGACCTGGCCCATTATCTTAAGCGGCGGTCTTGGTCCGTATGCTATAAGCACAGATTGGGGCGACAACACACCGGCTACGCTACAGAGTGAGCCCTTTGCCGGTAATATCACCATTTCGCACACTTATAAAACGGCCGGCGTGTACCGGGTGGTGGTGAAAGCAACTGATCATAACGGTACGGAAGCGTTCTTGCAGCTGGTCGGTATTGCCAACGGGCAGATAAGCCAGGCAGGTTTGAACGCGAATTCGTCAGGCACAGGTTCTAATGGCAATGGTTCCAACGGTGGTAACTCAAAGAAAGCCTGGATCCCCGGCGCTATTTCAATCCCGTTGATCGCGGTTACCTTTTGGCTTGGTCGCCGTTTTGAGCTTACAGCCTTGCGCCGCCAACTTGATCGTACGCCGCGCTAAACTTCTTATAATTTGCTAAAATAGTATTCTATGTCAAAACAAGCTATCAAAGTTTATGTTGGTATGTCCGGCGGCGTCGATTCGTCTGTCACTGCCGCGCTGCTCAAGCAACAGGGTTACGACGTCACCGGCGTGTACATGAAAAACTGGAGTCAAGATTTGCCAGGCTTTACCTGTCCCTGGAAAGAGGATTACCAAGACGCCAAACGCGTAGCCGTGCAGCTGGGCATCGACTTTAAGATGTATGACTTCGAAAAAGAGTATCGCCACAAGGTGGTCGATTACATGTTGGAGGGTTATAAGGCTGGTATTACACCAAATCCGGACATCATGTGTAACCAGGAGGTCAAGTTTAAGCTATTCCTCGAAACGGCGCTGGCCGACGGTGCCGATATGATTGCCACCGGTCATTACGCCCGCATCAAAGATGGGCAACTTCTAACCGGCATTGACCCAGACAAAGACCAGAGCTACTTCTTGTACCGAGTAACCGAAGCTGCCCTGCGCAAGTCGCTCATGCCGATAGGCGAGTATAAAAAGACCGAAGTTCGCGAACTGGCGCGAAAGTTTGGTCTAAGCACGGCCGAGAAGAAAGACAGCCAGGGGATCTGCTTTGTCGGCAAGGTCGGCATTAAGGAGTTTTTGGAACAGTTTGTTGAGACGGAGCCAGGCGCGGTGATTGACCAAGACGGCAAAGAGGTTGGCCAGCACGACGGCGCGCTGTTTTACACCATCGGTCAGCGCCACGGCCTCGACATCGGCGGCGGCCTGCCCTATTACGTCGTTGGCAAAGACATGGACAAAAACCAGGTGTTTGTGACGACCGACCTGGATGATAAGCGACTCTGGCAGCGCGAGCTGAAGCTCAGCAATGTGCATTTTATAGATGGTAAGCCGGCCGAAGGTGATTATTCGGTACGGATGCGCTACCGAGCGCCGCTCGTCAAAGGCACCTTATCCAAGGGTGGCAAGTTGAGCCTGCACGAAGATGTCCGCGCCATTACGCCAGGTCAGTCCGCCGTCTTTTATGATGGTGACCACTGCGTGGGCGGCGGCATCGTCACCTAGTGACAGTGCGAAACACCTGGCTGAACATTGTGTAAGTTAGGCTTACTCGAGTCGGCCACGTATTTTGTTACGCTGTTCGGCACTGGGACAATGGTGTCAAACGGCTTATAGCCCGAGTAGGACCAGCTACCGTCAGGGTGGTTTACAAAGTTAAACATGCCTACAGCGATATTAGTGTCCCTTTCAAATACAAAGATGGATATTGGCGCATCGTTTACCGGTGCGTTGTAGATGGTGATGCCACACTCGGCAACGCCGCTTGAAGTGCCTTGGCTAAACACAGTTGTACGGTGCCCAGTGTCATCGATGTATGTTTGGGGCGCTGATTCAACGTGTAAATGTCCAGATATAGCTGTTGTGAGGCAATCCGCGACAGTGGCTGCCCGGGCAACTTCTGGCCCGTGCGGCATGGCAATTGGCGCGTTACCTGTCTTTTTTAAGATGCCGCAGGCAATATTTTTCAGCTGATTACCCTGGTCAGTGAGTAGTTTGTCTTGCTCGGCATCACTAGTTGGTTGTAGGGGCTCGCCAAAAACGCTTGAACGAGGGTCGGGTATGGCGACGACGGTCAGCCCGTCCACCTTGGCCCTGTAGTCACTATCTTTATTAATAATCTGGACCGGGTGGTACGATTTGCCATCAACTCCCTTCACGGTCAGCTTGGCGAGCATGCCAAGTACGGTGGAAGAGTCGTGATTGCCAGGTTCAACTAGCATGGTAACGTGGGTAGGCGCATCCTTGGTTGGCGTGAGAGCCGGTTTAAAACCATCGGCGCAATACTTATCGAGCAAGAACTTATTGTGGCTAATCCCCACGTCACCAGCATTTAAGATAAGCGGGACTTGGAATTTGTGCACTATACGGGGCAGAACTTGCGTCTCAGATGGCTGGTCGCAGTGATAATCCGACACCACGGCGGCCGCTGTATAGCGGGGATCGTTAAGATAAAACAAGTCTTCATCTGGGATACTGGCCAGCAGTTTATCGAGGTTGGGTATAATTTCTCCAAGGAACTTTTTATCTTCGACCTGTTTGTAATTGACGATCGTATTAACGGCTGCCTGGGCGCCACTACCACAAGCCTCAGCCCGCTGGAGCTGCGGAAAAACATCTGTTACGGCCGCCGGGAAGGGCATGCATTCGGCGCGTGTCGGGTGGCTGTTGGAAGGCGATGTAACGTGGTTAAAGCCAAAGCCGCCTGCAATGACTAAGCCTAGGGCGACAGCAGCCCGGCCGACACGGTGTCGCCGCGAGCTATTTGCCTCGCTGGCTTTTTTCAAACGATCTTTGGTTTCTAAATGGTTAGTTGGCAGCGACCTATCTGGATGCAATTCCTTGATTGTGGTGTCCTGCTCGTCTATAAGGGAATGAGCACCGCCCGTTAGGTCAGCCAGTCGTTTGCGGCTTTTGTCTGATAATGCCATGCTGCCTATCAGCGCTGCATCGAACAGCAAGCCTGCTCCAAAACCTTCGGCTAAACGGATAAAGATGGTGGTCTCGGCAGGATTAATAATGGAATCAGGCTTCGAAACAAGAGCTGTATACAGGCTTAGATTGTCGGAAGACGCGTGGTCTGGTAGCGTGACCGAGTTAATATTCACTTGGCCGGATACCTTACCAAGGAATGGGACATTAGTGCTGGTATCAGGGAACAATATGCCGCCGGCCGCACCGAGGCTCAAATAAGGATCGCCGCCAAACTCAAGTTGGGCCGACCCGGGCACGCCTGGTGCATAACTGACGGCGGCTGGTACGGTGGCCGCTTCCAATGCGCCATCGACGGGCGCGACGGTAGCCGCTAAGCCCAGCAAGCCGTAGTAAGCCATGTCGGCCAGCCTGCTACTTCCTCTGGCTTGATCTTGGGCTGTCGTGAACTGAGCCTCTTCGGCTGTAACTGCTGCCATATATTGCCTTTGCACCAATTACTATTACTGTTTGTTGTACTCCCAAACGGCGGCGAGTGTCAATGCGGACAACTATTTTTTGGCAGAAAAAAGGCCGCGTGCGAATGTTGAGTAAAGAAGGAAATTGGAAGCGTAGGCAACCAAACGTCTTCTGCGCTCTCGCAGCGGCTCCCCTGGGCGGGAATCAGACACATCATCGTTGTGGTCTGATTGGCAGGCGCCAAGGGGCTTCGTCTTGTGGTGCACTACTCGGTGTAGTGCAGGTAGACGGGGCGGTGGGACGTTCCGTGGATGATGCTGCGGCACCGAAGTTGAATCATGCCACTGAGCAGCATGCATACCTTTGATGCGTAACGGATACGGTCGCCCAAACTAAACAGCTCTTCGCCGAAACGAAGCAGTTGGTCGCCGATGATTTCTGCTTGGCTCGCAGAGTACGAGTCGCTACGAATTGTTCGCGACATACGTCACCCTCGCCATCGCAGCAGCTTCGCCCATCAGCCAACCGGCTTTCAAGAAGAGCATTGCAAATGCAGCTCTCTTGAGGGCACTACCCTTGGTCACTTTGACCATAACTACCTACTTCCAATAGACGGAACCCTTGACGGGCACGCAGAATTGTATCCTAAAAGTCTATATTTGTCAATCGTTGTACCTCTGTTACAATAGGTGGCATGACTGCCCAAGAGATACGACAGAAATACCTCAAATTCTTCGAAGACCGCGGCCATGCCGTGATCCCACGGGCGTTATTAGTGCCGCAAGATGACCCAACCACGTTATTCACCGGCAGCGGCATGCAGCCACTCTTGCCGTACCTCCTCGGCAAGGATCATCCCGAGGGCAAGCGCCTAGTCGATTCCCAGACAAGCCTGCGTGCCCAAGACATCGAAGAAGTGGGCGACAACCGACATACCACCTTTTTTGAGATGCTCGGTAACTGGTCACTCGGCGATTACTTTAAGTCTGATCAGATCAAATGGATGTACGAGTTTCTGCATGACGAAGTCGGCCTCGATATGTCCAAAGTGTATGTAACGTGCTTCATTGGCGAACCGAAATACGATGTGCCTAAGGATACCGAAGCTGCTGAGCTATGGCAGTCGCTGTTTAAAGAGCGAGGCATTAGCTCCGATATTGCTGACATTGGTAGCGAAGAAGACGGCTACAAGCGTGGCATCAAGGATGGTGAAAGAATCTTTTACTACGACGGTTCAAAAAACTGGTGGAACCGCGGCAAAACCGGTCCGGACACCACCCCGATTGGTGACCCATGCGGCCCTGATTCAGAGATGTTTTATGACTTCGGCACGCCGCATAATCCTGAATTTGGCGAACATTGTCATCCAAACTGCGACTGCGGGCGCTTCCTAGAAATTGGCAATAACGTGTTTATGACTTACCGCAAAGTTGCCGAGGGCAAGTTTGAACCGCTCGAAAAGCCGAATATCGACCAAGGATCCGGCCTAGAACGTATTGCAGCCGCCGCCATCGACAACCCCGACATATTTAAAATCAGTTTACTCTGGCCGATTGTTGCTAAACTCGAGGTAATATCTGGCAAGACCTACGACAGTCATATGGCAAGCATGCGCGTCATCGCCGACCATTTACGGGCTGCAACTTTCCTGGCGGTGGATGGGGTGGTTCCGAGCAACAAAGAGCAGGGCTATGTCATGCGCCGCCTGATGCGCCGCGCTATCCGTTTCGCCTTTGAACTCGGCGTTGAGCAGAACTTTATGGAAGAGGTAGTACCCGTCATCGCCGATCTGTACAAAGACGATTTTCCTGAAGTGCTGAAGAACCGTGAAAAAGTCATCGAAATCCTGGCCAAAGAAGAAAAAGTCTTCCGCCAAACATTGCGGAAGGGTCTTGCTGTATTTGGCAGAACAATATTAGGTAAAAAAGCTCATCTCGAAAAGGGGAAGCCTTTAGAGGGCATTGATGTCGAAGTTATGACTGGGGATGATATCTTTACTCTCTATGACACATTCGGATTCCCGGTAGAACTTAGTATCGAAGAGGCTTTTAAACGAAATGTACCATTAACTAATTCGTGGCAAGAAGAGTTTGAAACTAAAATGCAGGAGCAACGCCAGCGCAGCCAAACCGCTGCCAAAGGCGTCTTTAAAGGCGGCCTCGGCGGCCAAACACTTCAGCACAAGAAGTACCACACTGCGACGCACCTGATGTACCAGGCACTGCGCGATGTCCTAGGCGACCATGTCATACAGCATGGCAGTAACATCACTGAGGAGCGACTCAGGTTTGATTTTAGCCATCCCGATAAGATGACACCCGAGCAAATCAAGCAGGTGGAAGACATCGTCAATGAGCAGATTGCAAAAGACCTCAAAGTGACCTTCGAGGAGCACCCGACCAAGCACGCTATCGAAGACCTACATGTGCTGGGTGCCTTTGGCGACCGTTACGGCGACGTTGTCAAAGTGTACCGTATGCAAGCCGACGGTGCCGATAAGCCGTTTAGTTTCGAAATCTGTGGCGGTCCGCACGTTGATCACACCGGCCAGTTGGCCGAAGATGGCAAAAAATTCAAGATTCTCAAAGAGGAATCATCGAGCGCTGGCATCCGCCGCATCAAAGCAGTGTTGCAATAAGCACAATCGGCTTGATTTAGCCGCCAATCGAGCTTACAGTGGAAGTACAGATAGAAACAAAGAGGAGATTTAATGCGGATTGAATTCAATGATGGCCGATCAGTTGTAGTGGGCGGCTCGCCTTTTTTAGCTGACATATTGACGCCTGGTGCAAGTTGCCCGCCGCTCAGTCCAACCGCTGAGACCCCTAGTGTTGTACAAGCTGCACCCGAAGTTGATCTTGAGAGAGTTGAACGAATTGCCAACGTGGTTGCGCAACCTACTGGCAATATCGCTATTGCTAACGCTTAAACTGACGTCTCAACTGGCTGCATAAAGTAGCCAAGGGCGCGCTGACATATTGCTGCCGCATCAACAGCTTTTGTCTGCATAGCGGCGAAGCGTTTTAGCTCGGCAACAGAAAGATCTGGTGAAATCAGCTTGATTGCAGCGTAAGCACTCACCGGAGGCTTGTCTGGGCTGCTACACGAGTAGACAACACGTTGGCGTACTTGTTGGGTGGGGTAGCGATAGTTACCGCCTACCGATAATTCATAAGGTGCCGAAAGTGCAATTGTATATTGTTTAGGCTCACCTTTGGTTGCGTCTGTCGTAAACACAGCTCGGCTAACGCCACTTTGCCCTGGGATTGGTCGATCAACGACGTATTGGCGTACTTCGCGGTAGGTTTCTGCGCGATGAGCTAGCTGGTCGATGATCCTCCGTGCGATTGTTTCAAGCGAAAGGTTGTTACGGGGGTCTGCCAATGAATTAAAACTTGGCAGAAAATCGAGGTTGCTCAACGAAGCATCACGTAGATTCCGGTCTTTGCGGCTCTCGCTGACATCGCGCACAGCTCCCTCAAGCGCTAGACATACTTCGGCGCACCGTATCAGCTGATTGATTTCTTTACCTACAAACTTCATGCCAAAAAAGTGCTCTGCACCTTCATCTTCTTGATCGGTCATGCTTGAGACCGAAAGAGGCGTTACTAATTCATCAATAAAAGTTAGATCAAGGGAAGTTGATACCGCACGCTCAGCGTCATGTAAGTGCGTCTGCAACTCCGCATTAAGCCGACGGTATGGGTAGCGGAAAGCGCTCTGCAGACGAGGTGGGAACTCGCCAGCTAAGCAGATGCCACCAACACTAATGGCGTGATAATCCGGTTCTTGCACGACCACAATTTGCTCATCGAGTGCCATGGCTTCAGCCTGTAAAAGATTGCGCTCATCAGGACTAAGCTGTAGTTTAACCTCGACCATGTTGGGGGTAGGGTCGTTCGGTTCGCGTTCTTCGACGCGGCGATCAATCATGCGGACACTATACAATGATCTGAAAGAAACATCAATTCATACTAAATTAAAGCATTTGTCTAGGTGGTACAGCTCGGGCTCGCCTGTGTTAAAATACAAAGCATATGCTTGATAAATTCAAAGGGCTGAGCAAGGCTGCAGCTCAGAAGGCCAAATCTGGTGCCGCCGTGGCGGCAAACAGGGCTGCCAGCAAGGCCAAAGATGTTAAAAACAACCGCACGGCGGCTGGCAATGAGCAATATGTGGTGGCCTTGGACATCGGTACCGAATTCGTGAAGGCCTTAATTGGCCACGTTACGCCGGAGCAAAACATCGAGATTATCGGCGTTGGCCGCGCTCATCAAGCCCTAACCGACATGCAGGCTGGTGCCGTTTCGGACATTCAAGGTGTTGTTGAAAACTGCGACAAAGCGCTGAACCAAGCCGAGCAGCAAGCTGGCGTGAGTGTTCGTACGGCTGTTATTGGAATTGCCGGCGAACTAGTAAAAGGTACCACTACGACGGTTCGCGTAGCCCGCAAATTATCGGCTAAACCGCTCGACTTAGTTGAGATGGAGCGGATCATTAAGCTTGTCCAAGGCCGTGCCGAAGCCAAAGCCAAGCAGCAAGTTGCTATCGAGCTTGGCGGCAAAGACGTCGAAGTTCGCCTAGTAAACAGCGCTTTAGTCGGCATTGAAATTGATGGCTACCCTGTGACAAACCCTATTGGCTTCCAGGGCAAAGACGTCGTCGTGCAGCTGTACACAGCGTACGCGCCGCTAATTCACATCGGCGCACTGGAAAGAGTGGCAACCGAACTCGATCTTGATCTACTTGCCGTGGCGGCTGAGCCGTTTGCGGTGGCTCGCTCCGTCCTGGGCGATAGCGAAAACGCCAGCCTCAGCGCTATCCTGATGGACGTCGGTGGTGGTACAACCGATATAGCCGTGCTTAACGACGGCGGCGTCCAGGGCACTAAGATGTTTGGCATCGGCGGCCGCGCCTACACGCGCTCGGTGGAGCGCGAACTCGGGGTTGATTTCGACAAAGCCGAAGAGTTAAAAGTCAGCCTCGACAGCGATACGATTGCCAAGACTCAAATTGCTCCAGTTAAAAAAGCCCTCACCAAAACGCTTGATGTTTGGATAAGCGGTGTCGAACTGGCTTTGGGCGAATTTACTCAGCTAGATCACTTACCAAGCAGACTATTCTTATGTGGTGGCGGTTCAAGCTTGGATATGTTGATGGAAAAGTTGCAATCCAGCGACTGGTATCGTAATCTGCCATTTACGCGGAAGCCGGTGATTGGCCACATCCGTCCCGATCAGGTTGTTGGCATTAAAGACAAAACCGGTAACGTCACCGACCATACATTTATTACGGCTATGGGCCTGCTCCGGGTTGGCCTCGACACCTTCCAGTACGCTGGCGATGGCGGCAAATCGGTCCGCGAAAGAATTGATAGGATGTTACAGACATGAACGCCAATGGCAAAGCCGTCGTTTACGTCGATGTAGATGACGAAATAACTAGCATAATCGACAAAATGCAAGCCGCCGATGGGCGGATCGTTGCTTTAGTATTGCCTAAGCGAGCCGCTTTGCTGCAGTCGATAGTTAATATGAAGCTGCTCAAGCGATCAGCTGATGATAAGAAAAAACGAGTGGTGCTCATTACAACCGAAGCCGGTCTGTTGCCACTAGCGGGCGCGGCAGGCCTCCACGTTGCCTCCACTTTGCAATCTGTACCAGCGGTGCCAGCTGTACCAGGCGCTGATGACGCTGATGATGTTATTAACGAACCGACTGCCCCCGCAGCTCTCGCAGACGACCCTGACGACACAATCGATTTATCTAACTCCAGTTCAACTGCAATCGGTGATTTGGCTGGTATACCGGCGGCTGCCGCCATTAATCGTAACGAGCCAGAAACCATCGACCTCGATAATACCGAAGGCGCTGCCCCAGCAGTAGCCGTTGCTGCTAAAGCTCCTAAAACTAAAAAGAACAGCAAGCTCAAAGTTCCTAACTTTAGCCGCTTTAAGGTTTTGATAGCCCTCGGCGTGCTGCTGCTAGTTGCCCTGGGCGTCTTTTTATACCTGGCACTAGCCGTTCTACCAAAGGCGACCGTGACGATTTTGACCAACAGCAGCGATGTTAAAACCAACGCTACCGTAACGCTCGATCCGAAGGCGACCACAGTCAGCTCAGACCTCAGTACGATTCCGGCATCTGTTCAACAAAAGCAGCAGTCAAGCACCCAACAAGTGCCATCGACAGGCAGCAAAAACAGTGGTAACAAAGCCAGTGGTAGCGTTACGATGAGTGCCGGCTCGTGCGGCTCTGATGTGCCTAACGACGTTCCGGCCGGTACCGGCCTTAGTGCCAATAGCCTGACGTACATTACGCAAAGCAATGTGTCATTTGTGCCCACAATTTCGAAAGGGAAGTGTACATTCCAGTCCGCTAACCCAACTAACATTGTCGCGCAAAGCCCGGGGGCTAACTACAACACCTCGGCGACCAGCCTGTCTGTGGCTGGCCGATCAGACGTGACTGCCAAAGCTAGTGACGCTATTAGCGGTGGTACCGACAATATCGTTAAAGTGGTGTCGCAGGCCGATATTGATAATGCTAAGCAGAAGTTGAGCACGCAAGACAGTACAGCTATTAAGCAAGGTCTGCAGTCTGCTTTGCAGCAAAACGGTTACACGCCAATTGTGGCTACTTTTAACGGCGGCACGCCTAATGTCAGCACCAGTGCCAATGTCGGCGATGCTAGTGATACAGTGACCGTGACGCAGGTTAATACATTTACGATGTACGGCATTAAGCAGTCCGACCTCAAGCAGGTAATTGTCGGCAATGTAAATAACCAGATTGACGAAGCCAAGCAAGCCATCCTCGACGACGGCGCTTCAAAAGCAACTTTCAAGGTCGAAAACACCGCGCCTGAACAAGTCGTTATAGGAGCAACTTCAACTACCGGGCCGCACATTGTGGTGAGCACCCTTAAGAGCCAAATTGCCGGCAAGAAGAGCGGTGCTATCACCAATCTGATCAAAGGCACACCTGGCGTTACCGACGTAAAAGTTAAGTACAGCCCATTCTGGGTGGATTCGGCCCCACACAACACCAGCAAGATAACGGTAATCTTCCAAAAGAGCTAATGGCTGCGGTACTGGGACTCGACATTGGCGAAAAGCGGGTCGGCTTAGCCATAGCTGAGCTCGATACTAAATTGGCCTCGCCGCTCGAAACACTGCAAAATGATGATCAGCTGTCAGCTCGACTGCAGAGCATTGTGACCGAACGAACAGTTACGCAGTTAGTGGCCGGCTTGCCCCGTGGCCTCGATGGCCAAGAAACTGCGCAAACCAAATACGCGCGCGATTTTGGCGACGCGCTCAGCCAACAGTTGCAGCTTCCGGTATACTACCAAGACGAGGCACTTACCTCGCGGCAAGCCGAAGCCGAGCTCGAAGCTCGCGGCAAGCCCTACGCCAAAGGCGACATCGATGCGCTGGCGGCAACCTACATACTCGAAGATTATTTAGCAGGCTTATAACAGGAGGATCGAACATATGTTTCACCGTTCTGCCGTTTCCAAATCGCCCAAGCGCCGTTGGCCCCGTCGCGTTGTTCGGGTTGGCCTCGTGCTCGTCGTCCTGTTTGTAATCGGTGCTGTTGTGGCCCATTTTGTATATGACAATAATCTTAAGGCCATCAAGCCGGCTGGCGCCCCCGGCCAACACTTTGTAGTGAACAGTGGTGACGCTGTCGCCACAATTGGCGCAAACTTATATAGCCAGAAGCTGATTCGCAGCGCCTGGGCATTTCGGCTATACGTTGATGCCAAAGATTTACGAGCCGACCTCCAGGCCGGTACGTACACCATTACGCCAAGCGACAGCACACCCAAGATTGTCGATCAGCTGGTAAAAGGTAAAGTGACGACCGATTTGGTGACAATTCTGCCGGCGCAACGCCTCGATCAGGTCAAGTCAGCGTTTTTGAAAGCTGGTTACAGCCAGGCCGAAGTTGAGGCGGCCTTTAACCCAGCTCAGTACGAGGGTAGTCCAGCCCTGGCTGATAAGCCACCAAGTGCCAGCCTCGAGGGCTTTTTATACCCAGATTCTTACCAAAAAGATGCCAGCACGACGGCTAATCAAATTGTGGCGGAATCGCTCAGTGAGATGGACAAGCACCTCTCACCGGATATTCGATCAGCCTTTGCGACGGAGGGCTTGAGCGTTTACCAAGGTGTTACATTGTCTTCGATTGTCGAGCAAGAGGTATCGCATCCTGCTGACCGCGCCCAAGTGGCTCAAGTTTTTCTCAAAAGGCTCCAGACTGGCATGATGCTAGGCTCGGACGTCACCGCCACCTACGGAGCTCGCCTTAATGGTTTGCAGCCATCTTTAACGTATGATTCATCGTACAACACGCTGATACACACCGGTTTGCCACCCGGCCCTATAAGCAATGTCAGCGAGAGCTCACTGACCGCTGTGGCGCATCCCGCAAATACTGATTGGCTCTACTTTGTATCAGGTGATAACGGTAATACGTACTTCTCAAAGACACTTGAAGAGCATCAGGCCTTAACAGCTCAGTACTGCCACAAATTGTGTAGCGCAGCCCAGTAGCTCTAACTTCGGTCAAACAGGGGTAGAGACTTAGAAAAACCTTGCGATAGGGGGTCGTTTTTGCTACCCTAATAGAGGTAACGCATAGGTGTAAAAACCAATGTGTTATGGTATTGCCGCATCTATTGTATTTAATAATCGCTCGTAGTAGCGAAAATAACACTTAACGGTGGCAATTGGAGCAATCATTAGTAATTCAACTGCGGAAACTGTTCGTTCTCGCAATATTGTAACCAAATCTGTTAAAACACAGCGCGTTCGGCTGAGCCGACGGCTATTTCAGAAACTACAGCGCAAGTCTATGCGCCGTAAGGTAATTCGCTACGGCCTAATTTTTGGCAACCTCGCTATTTTGGTAGTAGTCTTTGCTGTCATTTTTGTTGTACCACGAGCGGGCCGATCTACTGCCTCCAGTACAGTGGCCGAGCATGCCGCTGCCTTATCAGCCGATGCCGCCAATCAAGCCCAAACCGTAAATCCGCTTGACCAGCTATCGGCGGCCGATGTGGCAGTCACCGTGGCGCGCATGGGCCTACTCCCGGAAGCTACCGCTGTGACTAACCAGGCTGACTCAGTTAATGCCGAGCTCTCGATGGCGCCAACTTCGGCCGACATTGTAGCTAAACCGCAGGTAGTCAATACTGCTTTCAACAGCCGCCAAGACATTAAAAGCTACACGACTGTGCCAGGTGACACCGTGCCAAGCGTTGCCGCAAAGTTCAATGTCACGTCGGATAGCATTCGCTGGTCAAACAACCTTAACACCGATGCGGTGGCTGTTAATCAGAAATTGGTGATCCCACCGGTAAATGGCATTGTTTACACCGTGCAAGCCGGCGATACTGCCGACAGCTTAGCCTCTAAGTTCAATGCCAATAAGGATAAAATTATTGCCTTTAATGACGCCGAAATTAGCGGTTTGCAGCCAGGTGAGCAAATCCTTATCCCTGACGGCAGTAAAACGGTTGCGCCTGTTGTGGTGGCGGTCGCCGCCACGCGCTCGACGACCTTCCCATGGGGTGGCTCGGCACCAATTTACGGCTACAATGGCTACGATTACGGTTACTGTACCTGGTACGTCGCTTCACGCATCTCTGTACCTACTAACTGGGGTAATGCCAACACCTGGGACAACCTGGCACCGTTAAGTGGCTGGTCGGTTTCAACCGTACCATCACCTGGTGCAATTGCCCAGACTGACCGCGGCGCCGAAGGCCATGTCGCCATTGTAGAAGCTGTTTCGCCCGATGGCACCCAGATCAAATTCTCAGATATGAACGGCATTGCCGGCTTTGGCCGGGTCGGTTACAGTGATTGGATGCCGGTCTCGACTTTCCAGCACTACATCACCCACTAGCACCAGGCAGTATTTACACATTGTAAGAAATATTACAAAACTTTGTTTTTGTACCTGTTATCAAGTATACTTAAAGCATGAACTTCATTGATAAAGTAACGGTGGCACTAAGCGCTGGTGATGGTGGTAACGGCGTGGTTAGTTGGCGCCACGAAAAGTTTATCGATAAAGGCGGCCCGGAGGGCGGTGATGGTGGCAAGGGCGGTAGCATTATCATTGAAGCCAGCCGCAACCAGAATACGCTGGCAACTTTTCGCTACCAAAAGGAAATAACCGCTGAGGCAGGGCAGCCGGGCGGTAAGCGCCGCAAGCACGGTAAAAATGCGCCCGATCTGCATATTGCCTTGCCAGTTGGCACGGTCGTTACCAAGGTAACTGGTGAGCTGCTGGCTGACTTGACCGAGGATGGTCAGACCGAAGTCATTGCTAAAGGTGGCCGTGGCGGCTTTGGAAATGCCCACTTTGTGAGCTCGACGAGGCAAGCGCCGAACTTTGCCGAAAAAGGCGACCCAGGCGACAAGTTTGAGGCCGTATTTGAACTGAAGATGATTGCCGATGTTGGTCTGGTCGGTATGCCAAACGCCGGTAAATCGACACTGCTTGGCCGCATTAGCAACGCTCGGCCAGAGATTGCCGATTATCCTTTTACGACGCTAAAGCCGAACCTTGGCGTCGTCGATGTTGATCCTAAAACCAGCTTATTGTTTGCCGATATCCCCGGTCTTATCGAGGGCGCCGCCAGTGGTAAGGGACTCGGCCACGAGTTTTTGCGTCATGTTGAGCGCACCGCAGTTCTGGTGCATCTAGTAGATGCTTACCAAGATGATGTAGCGAAAACCTACCAGGTTATAAACAAGGAGCTGGCCGACTACAGCCCGGAGCTGATCAAGCGACCGCAGGTTGTGGCGCTTAATAAGACGGAGGGGCTCGACCAAGACATCATTGATGATTTGCTGGCGCAGCTTCAGAAAGTAGTACCAAAGAACACGAAGTTGCTAGCTATTTCGGCCGCTAGTGGCGCCGGCACGACTGACTTACTGAAACAGGTGGCACATCTGGTGCAGCAGGAGCGCAAGCACGAAGCAGAAATTGTTGCTGAGACCGAATCGGCTGTGCCAATCCTCCGGCTGGACGACACAGTCGCCCCGTGGACGGTAGTCAAAGAGGATGATGTATTCGTAGTGACAGGCGCCAAGATTGAGCAGTTTGCAGGGCGAACTGACTTCACCAATGACGAAGCCTTGCAGCGCTTGCGTGACATCATGCGCCGCCTAGGCATCATGCATGAGCTGAGCCGCAAGAAGATAGCGGCGGGCGATATTATCCGGATTGGCGAACACGAGTTTCCATATTAAAGGTTGTATTTTTGTAACTGCGCGGTAAGATAGTGGTAACGTTATGCCTCTAAAGATTGGTGCGTCGAGTCTATTTGAATGTCAGCTGCCGGTGACAGATGCGGTGTTGCTGACAGACCCCGATAAAGCCGTTGAAATTTTATCTAACCCAAGCTTGGGTTCGGGCTTCCCGAGTGATGCCATCGCTGAGCCATTTACGATACAAACTTCACTTGAGCTCAACGAAGTGTATAAGCAGTTACGCCTAACGGAGTGTAATCAACGCTCTGGCACGCGAGGCATATTCATGCAAGGTGATCTAAGCCGGATGGCGTATATGCTTGATGTTCATTTACCGCCCAAAACTCCTCGGGTGATTGGCGCGCAACTCCTCAGGCGCTACGCTGATCTGCATTTTGACTGCGCCCTAGCAGTGATCAGCACCAGGCTCGTACCCATTGCTTATGACCCAACCGACGACATCGAACTCATTCGTCACCTCGCTTAAGGTAGCTGCCGAGCGCCGTCTGTACTAGACTAGAGAGATGGCCGAGACTTTCTTTTTTTACGACCTGGAGACGAGCGGCATTAACCCGCGGACATCGCGCATTATGCAATTTGCCGGTCAGCGCACCGACTTAGACCTGAAGCCTATCGGTGAGCCCATTAATATTCTCGTTAAGCTAACGCCGGAAACAGTGCCCGATCCGTATGCCATTTTGGTCACGGGTATTACGCCGCAGATGACTTTGGCCGACGGTATTACCGAGGCCGAGTTTGTACGCATATTTTTGGACGAAATTGCGACGCCGGGCACGATCTTTGCCGGTTTTAACACTGTGAGGTTCGACGATGAGTTTATGCGTTATCTGCTGTTTCGCAACTTTGGCGATCCGTATCAGTGGCAGTGGAAAGATGGCCGGTCGCGTTGGGACTTGCTCGACTTAGTACGGATGACACGGGCACTGCGGCCTGACGGTATTACCTGGCCGGTTGGAGAAAATGGTGAAGTTACCAACCAGCTGACTAAACTAACGGCCGTGAATGGTTTGGATCATGAACATGCCCACGATGCTCTCAATGACGTTCTGGCTACGATTGCCATGGCTCAGCTCATTAAGGACAAGCAGCCGCTTTTATTTGATTACTCGTTCAAACACCGCAGCAAAGAAGCGGTGAAACAGGTGGTGCAGTCAGGCTTACCGTTTGTATATACCTCTGGCAAGTACCCTAAAGAACAGTTGCATACGACAGTAGCGATACTGCTAGCCGAGCGGCCGGACCATCAAGGGGCTTTAGTATACGATTTGCGGCATGATCCGACTCAGTTTTTAACCATGACGCCGGACCAACTGGCCAAGGCGTGGACTTTTACAAAAGATCCGGAGGTCGTGCGGTTGCCTGTTAAAACGCTTAAATACAATCGTTGTCCAGCGGTGGCCGATTTAGCGGTTCTGCAAAAAGATAAAGCAAGTACAGTTGAGCGGCTACAACTCGATTTACCTGCCACGACTAAATATGCCAACCAGCTCAAAGCAGATGTTAATTTTACTGATAAGTTATTTAAAGCGTTACAGTTGCTCGATAAAAGTCGGCCGGCCTATACCAACGGTACGCCTGACAGTCAGCTCTACGATAACTTTCTTAACGAAGCCGACTGCAAACTTTTGCCGCAGGTTCGACAAGCTGCACCGGAAGCGTTGGTGGAATATGAAACCAAACTGCAAGACGAGCGGCTTAGGGCACTGTTACCCTTGTATAAAGCGCGCAATTTCCCGAGTAGCCTAACGAATGAAGAGCGGGCTATCTGGGATGAATACTGCCAGCATCAGTTACTGGATGGTGGCGAAAAGAGCCGCTTAGCATTGTATTTTGCCCAGTTAGGCGATCTGGCCCAAAATGCCAGCGAAGACAAACGTTTTTTACTCGAAGAATTACAGCTATACGGCCAGGCTATCATGCCTGTGCCAGACGAAGCTAGCTAGCGCGCCAGGTAAGCTGATTGCTATCGACACGCGACAGTTGGCGGTGTAAGCGAAGTGCCAACAGCCAAAAGGTAAAGAGATGACGGCGCTTCATATAAAGAAAAACAAAAAAGGCGGCAATGGCCAATGACAGCAGTATCCAAATGACGAATGTAATCTGTATGTTGGTGCCTGGAATAAGTCCCAGAACTAGTAAGCTGTCCATGACCGCAAGCCTCCCCTCGTTGCGACGTAATATTAAGCAATAGTCTAATACATGTTTGCGCACAAAGCAAACATATTGTATCACGCTTATGCTTGGCTAGCGGCGAGGTAGGCGTGCTTTAAGGCGGTTATAGCGATCGCGATTAAGGCTAGCAATTAATATGGCTATAAAGAAGAGGACGATCGACAAACTAACTTGCCACAAAGCTGCATGGCGCCAGATCAACACGGCCACAAGTGTAAGCAATAAAATTACTCCCAGATCGTAGGCGACTTGGACCCAACGGACAGGCGGAAATAAAATTTTAACTAAGGTGCCGCCGTGCCTTAGGAGAAGGTCACGAAGTCGTCTAGCCCAGGCATTATTTATAGACAGCAGACCAAGTCCGGCAAGCACAAGCGGGATGCCACCTGGTCCGGGAAGCCAACCGAAAGCGATGCCTAGGATGATTAAACCATAGCCGGCAGCGTCTGTTAGGATCCGCTTTAAGTGTTGTTTCATATCTGCCGATTATATAAGCTTTGAGGTTCGACCCCAACTATTAAATACTTTACGAGTTGTTCATAATACTACAAAAGATTTGTCAATAGTCTTGGTGCCTGAGCACAAGCACGATACACTGAGGCTGTAAGCTTGTGTAAGAAATCTAACACTAGCGGGGTTTATATGGGGAGAGGTAATTACCCAAATCGTAGTCCACGATCGAGCTTGATTGCTAATCGTGAGATTAGAGCGGCTTTGCGCGAGAGCACACCACCGTCGTTTGGTGTCAGGCGACCGCTCGAGGAGAACCTCGAAAATAGCATTGTAGATACTTTGTTCGCACTGCAGGAACAGTCCGATATACCAGAAAATGTTTTACTCCGAACTAACCTTGCAGTCACGTTACTAAGCCAGAAGACAATTAGTCGCCAGTTAATGAGGGGTGTGCTGGTAGGCTACAACTTAGGTCGCACCTCAGCGCAAATAAACAGGAGTAGTGACTGCGCAAATCGTACCGAGCCACTGAAGGTTAAGCGCGGTGACATCAGGGTTTATAACAGCCGAATCATATATGCTCAAATCGAAAGCGACGAACTTTGTGCCGAGATAGAAGCTATCCATCGCATTCTGGGCGCCGCTGGCATTCACGGCATGGCGCGCAAGGAAAAATTGTATGTCCCACATATGACACTGGGTCAGACTGAAAAGGGTGAGCATATTAGTGGCACTGAAATCCGTCATGTCGAGCACGTAGTCGATGAGCTGATCCCACAGGATCTCGAGCTGGAAAGCTGGGATATTTACCCACATAACGTGCTTGCGCAAGTAGACAGGCACTAGCTTTATAACTTGTTTCTCTGTATAATGACCTTCTTATAAAGGGAGGTCAGTAGTGGCGGATGAAATTGTAGTTAAAGGTGCGCGCGAGCATAACTTACAAAACATTGACGTGACGATTCCACGTAATAACCTAGTGGTTATTACCGGTTTGTCGGGGTCAGGTAAGTCGAGCTTAGCCTTTGACACGATTTACGCCGAGGGGCAGCGCCGCTATGTTGAAAGCCTCAGTAGCTACGCCCGACAGTTCCTGGGGCTGATGGAAAAGCCGGATGTCGATCAGATTGATGGCCTCAGCCCGGCAATTTCGATTGACCAAAAGTCGACTAGCCGCAACCCACGTTCGACAGTCGCCACAGTGACCGAAATTTATGATTATTTGCGCTTACTATTTGCGCGGGTTGGTGTGCCGCACTGCCCGATCGATAATGTGGTGGTGGAACGCCGCACCATTGCCGACGTGCTCGAGCAAGTTGCTAGCTTGCCCAAAGACGCCAGGCTGATGATTTTGGCGCCGATCATTATTGATAAAAAGGGCGCCTTTGAGCACATCCCCGAGCAGTACATGCGGGCTGGTTTTGCGCGTGCTCGGGTGGACGGCGTCGTGTATGCGTTGGATGAATTCCCGGAGCTCGACAAGAACTATAAGCACAATATCGAAATCGTCGTGGACCGATTGGTGAATAATGACGACAGCCGGACTCGACTCAGCCAATCTGTTGAGCAAGCCATTGAAGTGGCTGATGGCCGGCTGCATGTGAGTAACGCCGACACCAAAGAAGAGTTTGAATACAGCTTGATGTACGCCTGTCCGAATCATCCGGACGTTACTATTCCGGAGCTGGAGCCGCGGACGTTTAGCTTTAACTCGCCTCACGGCGCTTGTCCGGTTTGTACGGGCATTGGCTCACGTATGGAGGTTGATCCGGAACTAGTCATACCGAACGGCCGCCTGACCATTGCCGAAGGTGCTATCCGACCGTTTAACCGAGTCACGACCGACGCCTGGTATATGAAGAAACTGCAAGCCGTGGCTGACAAATACGGCTTTAATCTGCACGTACCCACCAGCCAGCTGAGCAAGGAAAATATCGACCGCATTTTGTATGGCACCGGTGACACTGTCTACCGCGTGAGCCTGGGCTTGGGCCGATCTTTTAATACGACCTACGAAGGCGTCATTCCTAACTTGGAGCGCCGACACAAGGAAACCGACAGTGATTTTATCCGCCGCGACATCGAAAAGTTCATGCAAGAACGGCCGTGCTACGCCTGTAAAGGTCGCCGCCTCAAGCCGGAGGTCCTAGCAATTACGATTGCCGAAAAATCAATCATGGACGTCTGCGACCAATCAATCGACAAAGCCTACGACTGGATTTCCAGCCTAGAATTATCGGCGACGCATCAGCAAATTGCTAACCTTATCCTGAAAGAGATTTGCGCCCGTCTACAGTTCTTGCTCGACGTCGGGCTTAACTATTTGACACTGCTGCGTAGTGCTACGACACTGTCCGGCGGCGAAGCCCAACGTATCCGTTTAGCTACGCAGATTGGCTCCGGCCTGATGGGTGTATTGTACGTTCTGGACGAACCGAGCATTGGCTTGCACCAGCGTGATAACGACCGGCTTATCAGCACGTTGAAACACCTTAAAGAGCTTGGCAACACCGTGGTTGTCGTGGAACATGACGAAGAAACCATTCGCACCGCCGACTACTTGTTAGATATTGGTCCTGGCGCTGGCATTCACGGCGGTAAAGTCGTGGCCGCCGGTACACCCGATGAAGTAGCTAAAACTAAGGGTAGTGTCACAGCTGAGTATTTGTCTGGCAGAAAGAGCATCCCCGTACCTACCAAACGGCGCAAGGGCAATGGCAAGTCGTTGGTGATTCGTGGCGCCCGCGAAAACAATTTGCAGAATGTTGATGTCAGTATTCCGCTTGGTGAATTTGTAGTGGTCAGTGGCGTGTCCGGCTCGGGCAAGTCCAGCTTGATTAACGACATCTTAGCTAAAGAACTGCAGGCCCAGCTAATGCGAGCCAACACGGTGCCGGGCCGCCATGATGACATTGAAGGCATTAAGCAGCTCGATAAAGCCATCATTATTGATCAGTCGCCAATTGGCCGTACGCCGCGATCTAACCCGGCAACCTACACTGGTTTGTTCACACCGATCCGCGAGCTGTTTGCCAGCGTGCCGGAAGCCAAGCTGCGCGGTTACAGCCCGGGCCGTTTTAGCTTTAACGTAAAGGGTGGCCGCTGTGAAAACTGTGCCGGCGACGGCATCATCAAGATCGAAATGCATTTCTTGCCAGATGTCTATGTGCCCTGCGAAGTCTGTCACGGCAAGCGCTATAACCGCGAAGCCCTTGAGATCATGTACAAAGGCAAAACAATTAGCGATGTGCTCGAAATGACTTGCGAGCAGGCTGCTGAATTCTTTAGTAATATCCCGACCATTGCGCGCAAGTTGCAGACCTTAGTCGATGTCGGCCTCGGCTACATTAGTCTCGGCCAACCGGCCACCCAGCTGTCTGGTGGTGAGGCGCAGCGCATTAAACTATCGACTGAATTATCGCGTCGCCCAACCGGTCGCACGCTGTACATTTTGGATGAGCCGACGACTGGGCTGCACATGGCTGACGTCGAAAAACTCCTAACCATGCTGCACGCCTTGGTTGAAACTGGTAACTCGATGGTGGTGATTGAGCACAACCTTGATGTTATTAAAAACGCCGATTGGCTGATTGACATGGGGCCAGAAGGCGGCTCAGGCGGCGGTCAGGTGATTGCCGAAGGCACACCAGAGCAGGTTGCTAAAGTTGCCGCTAGTTACACCGGGCAATTCTTGCAGAAGATGCTTGCGCGCTAATCGACATATAAAAAGCGGACTTGTCCGTACAATGTACATCCGTTGGAGGTACATTGGATGTATAGCCCCAGAAAATTTAGGTGTCTTTGTTGCGCTTGCGACGTAAGGCGGCCCGTACTTTTGGGTCTCGGAGCAGATGGATAAGTGAAGGCACCACAGTCAATAAAATGACAGCAATCAAAACCGGTTCGACATATTTTTCGACGCCTGGGATCTTACTGGCTACAAAGTAACCAAACAGCGTAATGATGAACGTCCAGGCGATGTCGCCAATAGCGTCAAATAAGATAAATTTGCGGTGTGACATGTGACCGGCGCCGGCAGTGACAGGTACAAAGGCACGAATCACGGGCACAAAATGGGCGACTAGCATGGTCTTGTTGCCATATTTTTCGTAAAAAACTTCTGCCCGGTTCAGGTATTCTTGTCGGAAAATCAGACTATCCTTCTTTTTGAAAACGCGTGGGCCGAGGTGTTTGCCAATCAAATAGCCGGTGTTGTCGCCAATAATAGCGGCTAAAGATATGACCACCAAGCATAATGCCAACGATAGCTTACCTTGGGCCGCAAAAATGCCGGCGCTTATAAGTAAGGTGTCACCAGGGAGGAAAAATCCGACCATCATGCCTGATTCGGCGAAGATGATAGCTGCAATTAGGAGTAGGCCGCCGGTTTGTATAAGATGGTTTATGTCAAACATGTCATCTAAGGATATCCGGTTTTGGACGGCACGTCTAGCGCTAGAGGTGGCTTATCTGGTATAATGTGTTGCATTACTCGCGTAAGCGAACAATTTCCGTTAAGACAGTATAAGGAGTTTGGGCAAAGATGACGAAAGATACGATTGAATTAGAAGTGCAACCGCGTACCGTTGTTGGTAAGCAGGTTAAGCAGTTGCGCAAAGACGGCATGATCCCGGCGGTTATACACGACCACGGCAAAGACTCGGTCGTTATTATGGGCGAATCGGTCGCCGTCACCAAGGTGTACCGCCAAGCTGGCAAGCACCACCCCGTTCAGATTAAAACTGGTGGCAAAACTTATAGCGCCATGATCAAAGAAGTTGGTTTTGACCCGCACAAGCACCTTATTAGCCATGTTGTTTTTAATGCCGTTGATGCTAACGAAAAAGTTACTGCCGAAATTCCAGTTCATGCCCAATATGCCGAAGGCAATGATGCCTCACCAGCCGAGCGCGCTGGTTTAATGGTTTTGGCTAACACCTCAGCCGTGACTGTTGAAGCAACGCCATCTAACCTGCCAGACGTGCTGTACTACGATGCCGAAAAGCTCGTTGAGGTCGGTGACCACGTTAGCGTGGCCGACTTGCAGGTTCCATCTGGCGTTGTTGTCACTAACGACCCAACCCAGGGTATCGCGACCGTTTACGAGCCAAGCGCCGTAGCAGCTGCGAACGATGCTGCCGGTGGCGATGCTACCACGGCCGATGGTTCTGAAGCTGGCGAAGAAGGTGAAGCCGAAAGCGGCGAAGCTGCCGAAGGTGATGCTGCTACCAGCGACAAGTCTGACGAATCGACTAGCGAAAAAGAGTAAACATGTCACAACCTGAACACGATCAGCAGACATTTGGGAATGTCGCTGATCAGTTCGTGGATTATTACGAAACGCTACGTGGGCATATTCGGCAAGAACTGACTCGCGAGCAATTAACGGACTATCTTGGCAGGGTGCCGCTGTGGATTGCAGACATTGGTGGCGGTGATGGCCGCGATACGCTCTGGCTTGCAGCGCAAGGTCATAACGTAGTTATGGCTGACCCGTCAGATGAAATGATTGCAAAGGCTGAAACTGCTCTTAAAGCCGCCGATCCAAAAGTTGCCCAACGCGTTAAACTGCTGAAAGGTGAGGCGGAAGATGTATTAAAACGCTGTAAGCCGGGTTCATTTGATATGGCATTGTCGCACGGTGTGCTGATGTATCTCGTTAGGCCAGAATTGCATTTGCAAGACCTTTCGCGGCTTTGTAAACCAGGCGGCCTAGTCTCGTTATTAACAAAAGGGTACGGTGGCACTTTGATGCGCTTAGCCGCCGCCGGCGATGTCGAAGCGAGTGCGCACTTGGTGCACTCCGGGCAGTCGATTAACGCTCTTGGTGTTATCACTGAGGCGTACGATCCCGGCCAAATCGAGAATATGATTGAAGACGCAAATCTCAGGGTCGTTGATTGGTTCGGCGTCCGTGTGCTGTTCGACCAAGACCAGCGGCAGCTCCAAGACGTGGCACCACGAGAGCTAGCAGAGATCCTGAAACTCGAACGCAATGCAGCGACCGACCTGTCGCTGCGCGGCGTTGGTCAAATGCTCCACTTTATAGCTGAAAAAGTCTAGCTAGTCTTCCATGAAGCCGCCTGACTGGCGCTTCCATAGTCCGGCATAGGTGCCACCGAGCTTCAACAGTTCTTTGTGGGTGCCTTGCTCGACAATTTTACCGTCGTCCATGACGACAATCCGGTCCATTGCTTGGATGGTACTTAAACGGTGCGCAATCACAATGGCCGTCCGCCCCTGCATCAACTTCCATAGCGCTTCCTGGATGAGCCCTTCGCTTTCAGAATCGAGGGCGCTGGTAGCTTCATCGAGCAGCACGATTGGCGCATTCTTTAGCATGGCGCGGGCAATGGCAATGCGCTGGCGTTGGCCGCCTGACAGCTTCACGCCGCGTTCGCCGACCAGTGTGTCGTATTGTTGTGGCAATAACTTAATGAAGTCGTGAGCATGGGCCAGTTTGGCAACCCCTTCAATCGCTTGCTGATCGGCATCTGGTTGGCTGTAAGCAATGTTTTCTTTAAGCGAACGGTGGAACATGACTGGGTCTTGCGGCACGTAGGCAATCGCCCGGCGCAGATCATCCTGTGTAATGCGGGAGATATCTTGGCCATCAACCAAGATTGTGCCGGCATCAAGGTCGCTAAAGCGCAGCAGCAATCGCGTAAATGTTGTTTTACCAGAGCCAGATCGACCAACTAGGCCAACCTTTTCGCCGGCTTTAATCTTGAGATCAAAGTGCTCGAAGAGCGCTTCGTTGGCACCAGCGTGGGTGAAACCAACATCCTTAAATGTGATGGTACCGCGCTTAATGCGAGACTTTTCGGGCTGCTGAGGGTTCTTCACTTCTGGTTCAATGCCAAGGATTTCAGTCATGTCGGCAGCGTCACCCAGCGAACGGCTGTAGTTCTTGAGCACGTTGGTATTGAAGTTAAACAGCTGGCCGCTAATGTTTGCGGTGTAGCTCACAATTAGGAAGGCCGTGGCGAGGTTGGCGTGGTATTCAACCACACTGATGATGGCCAAAACAAACGACAACACAGTTAAGCCAGCCGTAACGCTGGAAAAGTAGGCCATTTGGCGCTGGTTGGCGCTCATTTGCCGCAACGTAATATCGTGCACTTTTTGGGTGGCTCGAGCGTAGCGCTGGCTTTCGTAGTCAAGGCCAGCGTAACTTTTAATGGCCATAACGTTTGACACATCATCCGCTAACTCACCAGTCTGATCACTTTCGGCCGTGGCGCGTTCGTTACTGATGCGCCGTGTCTTGCGGCTGGCAATCGAGGCAGTGCTCATGTAGAGCAGGGCAAATACCAAGAACAACCCAATAAAGAGCGGCGCGCGGCCAGCCAGGAAAACGGCCATCCAAACCAGCGACGACAGCAGCGGCAGCAGGGCGTATATTGTTGTATCCGAAATTCGGATGTATGAGCTAATGAATTTGTTAGTTTGAGATACCAACGAGCCGCCAAAACGATTGGCGTGGAAGTCAGCACTTTGTTCCAGCAAGTGTCTATTGATATCGCGTGATATGGCGCGCTGCACATGAGCCTCGCGGTGCCAATCAAAGTAATCAACAATTCGCCAGCCGATAACACCGAGCGCCGCCAGCACCAAATACTCAATGATGCTTGGGCCAAAGTCTGCCCAGACGTGCCCAGCTCGAAACGAGCCGTGGCTGAGGCGGTTAATGACGTTTGCCAGCACCAAGTTCGGCAGGTAGGTATTAACCAGAACTATCAGGGGTATGACAATTAAAATTGGGACAATGTAAATCGGCTTTTGCCAGACATAACCCAAGTACAGCTTGATGGTTTTTTTGGTAGTAGTGTTTTTCATGACACGCAGCCTCCTAGCTACGCATTTTTAAGTTGTAATGTTTTAGTGAGCTAAGCTCTAATTATTGAATTTCGAAGAGATAATTTACTAGCGACTAAAGACGGCGCTAATGGCATTGTGCTGTCGAATTTTGGATTGAAACATTTTGGGCCGCCTCTTTAATTGCTAAATGATGTTCTTTATACTATACTAATGAGTTCCGAAATGCAAACATATCTCACCTCTTCACGCTGTTGGTCACGGAACTAAAACAATTATGGAAGACGCCCCACACATCCCAGAAACATACTCTGCTGATAAGACTGATAAAAAGGTTGAAACCAAAGCAGATAAAAAGTCTGACAAGACCAAGGCTGCGCAAAGTGTAGCCGAAACCTTGTTTAGTAAATCAGCTGAGAAAAGCAGCGATGCGACTGCCACGCCCCCTAAAAAGGAAGAAACTTTTTGGGAACGAGTGGGAGGCGAAAAAGCTACACCTGATGTTGAGGCGCCGACTGTCGCCGAGCAAACGCCTGATGAAGCCATAGCGCTTCGTGAAGCCACTCAGGAGCACGTCGCCGACCGTCAGGCCGAAGTGCAGGTTGAGGTGGCGCAGGCTGATCCGAATAGTGTCGAAGCTGTTGCGGCAGCATCTGACGCCGCTCTGCTATCGCATGCCCAAGAGCAGCTACACGCCGCTGAAGATATGGCCCCAGCCACGCCAACTGAGGCGTTTGACGCGGCTTACGAGCAAACTGCTCATGACTTGGATGAAGCAATTGAGGCCAGCCATAGTGCCGAAGTACCACCGACTGCTGCCGAGTATACAGCGCCGAATCCGGTAGAAGCTGTGCTTGACCCACCGCCAACGCCGCTACCGATACCGCCGGAATATCGGGCACCAGCCCCTGCGGCAGCCGCTAGTGCGGAGCAGCAGCCAACCACGCCGAGCTTTGAAGACAGCGAGCGGCAGCGTTTACTATCAAACGAGTATTCGTATCGGCGGGGCCGGTCAGACGGCTTCTTTACGGGCGGTTTATTTGGCTACTTATATGGCCGTCGCCGGGGTCGCAAAAAGGCCGAGAAGCAATTCAAGCCAGTCCGCGAAGGTCTCGAAAACCGACTCAAGCAAGTGACGGAGAAGCTGACTCGGCGCGAACAAGACATCCGAACGCTGGCTGAGCAAAAACTTGAACAAGCCCCGCAACCAGTGCAATACGACCGGGTTGTCGAAAAATTAGCACCCCAACCTTCCATGCCGCTGACGGCCGAAACAATGCCGTTGCCAGCGGCCACAGCCGAGGCGCCAGTGCCAGCAAAACAGCCAACTGCTGCTGAATTAGCTTTGAGCCGCTCAGAATATGCCGGCATCGTACCGTTTAACACACCAACCGAACAGCTCTCGAGCAACGAGCTGAAGGCCATTGCCGAAAAGGTAGTAGTTGACCATGTCTCGCTCAAAGAAATGTACGAGGCGCAGCAGTTTGACGAAAAAGGCTTGCGCCGCATTGTCAATGAATTCCTACGTGGTGGTGATGTGCAACGCGCTATCACCAATGAAGTTATTCGCAAAGATAAGGCCTTTGAACTTGATCCGCGGTTGCGCCACCAGGCGGCTGCCAGCGATTCTGTGTCGGGTGGTGGCACCGGTGCTGCCGGTACAATTGAAGGCCAGTACCGTGAACTACCGAGTGATTCAGGGCAGCTGGCTGGTCAGACTGTACCAACCCAAAAGCGACTGCCTGAGTTGGGCCAAGACGCTATGCGCGATCTGAAGCGTCGCCAAGTAGTTTCCGTGGCCGGCGTTACGGCCGTTGTGTTAATTGCCATTATTTTAGCGCTGGTCGTAACCAGTTAAACTAATAACTATGCAGAAGATCATTCTTTATTATAAATTCACGCCTTTAACAGATCCGGAAGCGGTCCGTTTGTGGCAGCGCACACTGTGCGAAAAATATAATTTGCGCGGCCGTATTTTGCTGTCCAAACATGGCATAAATGGCACACTCGGTGGCGACATTGAAGATCTTAAGACGTATGTCAAAGAAACTAAAATGTTCAAATCATTTAAAGGCACCGTTTTTAAGTGGAGTGACGGCGGACGCGATAACTTTCCAAAATTGTCGGTGCGGGTGCGCGATGAAATTGTTTCTTTTGGCGTCTCCGACGAACTTAAGGTTGACGAGCACGGCGTGGTCGGTGGTGGTAAACACATCAAACCGGAGCAACTCCATAAACTGGTGGCTGAACGAGGTGATGATGTCGTCTTTTTTGATGGCCGCAACGCTTATGAATCGCAAGTCGGCCGTTTTAAAAACGCCGTCATACCTGATGCGCGGACGAGTAAAGACTTTCTCGATGACTTAGCTGGCGACAAGTACAATGACATCAAAGACAAACCGGTCGTGACGTACTGCACGGGCGGAGTGCGCTGCGAAATCCTGAGTAGCTTAATGAAGGAACGTGGCTTTAAAGAGGTCTACCAAATTGACGGTGGCATCGTGAAATACGGCGAAAAGTATAAGGACGACGGGCTCTGGGAAGGTTCACTTTATGTCTTCGACGGTCGTATGGGCCATAAGTTTTCCGACAATGCCAAGGACATCGGTATTTGCATCCATTGCGGTGGCAACACCAGTAACTATGAAAACTGCGCCTTAAAGAGCTGCAACCAACTCGTATTAATCTGTGAAACGTGTTTGAAAAAGCCGGTGAATCGCTATCATACAACGACTTGTTACAGAGAGGATACGGCGGCTGTTCATAAGTCGCTTGACAAAGCCAAAGCATAAGCATATACCTAGATCTTGTAGTGACCGTTGCGTCAACAGAAGCCCTACATCTGGTAGGACAAGACACAAACAATATACTCCCACACATAAATAACATACAAAACAGTGGAAGTGTGGGTGACGAACTGCCCACTGAACCTTTTGAACTTACTCGTTTCGAATTTCACCCAGCCTCAATGCAAGCGGCTTTGGCTGTACAAAATCCACAGCGGCAAGAGGGCCTGCTGGCAGAAATTGCCCACAAGTCTCATTTTAAGTACGCTTTGCAAGACTGGTGGCGGCGCGATCCACGAATGGATCAAGTGCTCCAAGCTAATCTTGGTAAGGATGGTGAAGCCTTATATAGGGGCGTAGTGGCCCATTTTCCTGAGATCAGTGCCGTGCAGCACCGCGCGAGCACTGTCGTTAATGCGGCTCGGATCTGTATTGATGAAACCGATCAGCCAGAAACTATCCTTAGCTTCCTAGACAATGGTTCAGTTACCGCCAGCGCTGATGAGCTAACACAACGCTGGGTCAAGCCTAGTAGCTTGCCACCAACCCGGTATGATTCAGCCGCCCAGCAACTTGCCCATGCAGTGGCTACTGAGTTTGGGGGTACTGTCATTGCTGCCAGCGGCGATCACCAGATACACATTTCTGGTGTGGGCAAAGATTATTTACACGTAGAGCGACAGCTTGCTGCGCCACTTCTCGGCAATCTTGTGGTGGTACGTCTACCGCATATTGTGGCCGAGCAGGATTATTACCCGCCGCTTCGGCTTGTCCCAGCGCTCGCTCCCGAGCTCGAAGCAGTATAATAGTACTAGTGACTACTTCAGCGGTTGAGGCTAAACTCAAAGAACTACCCAAAGAGCCGGGCGTCTATTTTCATAAGAGCGCGTCCGGTGAGATTATTTATGTCGGCAAAGCGGCCATCCTCAACAACCGTGTCCGCCAGTATTTCCAAAAATCACGTGGCCGTGATCCAAAAACTGAAGCGTTAGTCGCCGAGATCGCTGACATTGACTGGATGGTCGTAGATAGCGAAATGGAAGCATTGTTTTTAGAAGCCGAGATGATCCGGCGCTACATGCCACGCTATAACATCCTGCTGCGCGACGACAAATCACTGAGCTACATTCGGATCGATTACGATAGCCCCTTCCCAACTGTCAGCACAACTCGCCGGCCGCTCGATGACGGCGCGCGTTACTTTGGGCCGTATTTGAGCACGACGGCACTGCGTCAAGCCCTCAAGCTGCTGCGCCGCGTCTTCCCGTACGCTACTCGGCAAATTGGTGGCCAAAAGCGTGCCACGCTCCATTATCATTTAGGGCTTGACCCCGGGCTGGAAGAAAACAAAACAAGTTTAGAAGTGTATCGGGCCAACTTGCGCAAGTTGATGGCTGTTATCCAAGGCAAGCGTCGGACAATCGAGAAGGAGCTGGAACGCGACATGAAAGCCGCCGCCAAACGGCACGATTTTGAGTTGGCTGCCAAGCTGCGCAACCAGCTGCTCATCCTACAGAACATTAGTCGGCAAGTTATTTTTAGCGACAAAGAATTCCTCGATATTAGCAAAGACCATGCCCTTAACGAACTAGTCGATTTACTTGGTCTGGCAAAGTTTCCGCGCCGAATCGAGGGTTATGACATCAGCCACATGTCGGGTACCGATGTCGTGGCAAGCATGGTGGTATTTACCAACGGCGTCAGCGAAAAAGGTGCCTACCGCAAATTTAAAACCCGTAAAGATCATAACAACGACTTCTTCAATATGAACGAAACACTTGGACGTCGGCTGAGCGAAAAAAACTTGAAAGCCTGGGGCAAGCCGGACTTGATCCTGATTGACGGTGGTAAGGGCCAACTTGACGCGGCCTTGCAAGCCCGCGACGCTGCTGGTTGTCACAAAATTCCGTTCGTCGGCCTAGCTAAAAGGGAAGAGCAGATCGTGATTGATAAAGCCCGGTCTAACGTAAAGCTCAACGAGACGATGCTGCACAAACTGGGCGGTTTTATGACTGAAACTGATGATTTTATTTTGGTCAATGTGCCGCACTCTACCAACCTGGTCAAGCTGCTGCAGCGCATCCGCGATGAGAGCCACCGCTTTGCCGTGAGCTATCACAGCGTCTTAAAGGTAAAGCGTCAAACCGCTAGCTTGCTCGATGACATCCCGGGCGTAGGTCCGATTACCAGAAAGAAGTTGCTGAGAAAATTTGGCAGTGTCAAAGCAATTGGTGAGGCCACCGAGACGGAACTGGCCGTGGTGGTTGGCAGTAAGCTTGCCAAAAACCTTAAAACCATTTTGAAATAGCCGGTGTACCGCCTGGGGTTTGTTATACTGGCAAGTAATGCAGCCTCTATTTACACCTGAGTTTTTTGTCCAAAATCGCCGCAGTTTGCAGGCTGCCTGTCCAGACACAGAGCTAATCGTGGTAACTGCGAACGGTCTGCTGCAGCGTAGCAGCGACTCGACGTTTGATTTTCAGCAAGACCGCAGCTTTTGGTATTTGACAGGGCTGGATCAACCGGACACCACTCTGGTCATTGA
>Ga0068855_100001107_pt1 | contig 33518 bp, 30 predicted proteins | sample KBSCornC52_FD_66592 | JGI IMG/M metagenome (GOLD analysis project Ga0068855, IMG submission 66592) | Corn rhizosphere microbial communities from Kellogg Biological Station, Michigan, USA - KBS Corn C5-2 | ecosystem: Host-associated > Plants > Roots > Rhizosphere > Soil ...
ATGGAAGAACTATTATAATAAAAATACTAAAATTGTAAACCCATTACAGGATAACAAATCACCTGTAAACTTATAACAGGATTATTATATAAACTGTAAACTTTTTTTAGGACGATACATTATTTCTACAAACAGGCAGCTCCTACGGAGCTGAAAACTATATTGTTGATCGACTCCGGAGGGGTCGCCTGTTTATAGCGAAAAGGAAAGCAAAATTTGGGCTCCAGCGGAGCCTCCAATGGGCGATAAGTTCTAAAAGCGATTTCCCGACCCGTTAAACCTTATACAGTCTTATTCCCGTTTTAAACCCTATCTTTGGCGAGATCATTTGCCTTCGGCTATTCAAGTTTTTCATCAAACTGCTGCTAAATAGCTTCAATTGTTTGTCCGCGCTGCATTGATCTGCATTAATTTTAACAATTTTTAACATTTGGCGCCTGTATTTTTTTAGTAAAAAAATACGAGTGTGCTTAAGTTTGCAATCCAAAATATAAAAGGTTTCTATGGAAGATATTAATAGTGGTAATGAAGGGCATGTTTACACCGATGCCCCGGCGATAAGTTCATCGTACTCGACAGATATAAGGGCCATTAATGAAATGATACAGCGCGAGAGCGCTTTTGTCGATCTTTTAAAGATGGAGATGGACAAGGTTATCGTTGGCCAAAAGTATATGGTTGAACGCCTGTTGATCGGTTTACTTGCCGATGGACATATCCTGCTAGAAGGTGTGCCCGGTCTTGCCAAAACACTGGCCATCAATACCCTTTCAAAAGCTATACAGGCAGATTTTAGCCGCATACAGTTTACCCCCGACTTATTACCTGCGGATTTGGTGGGTACCATGATATACAATCAGAAAAAAGAAGAATTCATAGTAAGAAAAGGCCCTATCTTTTCGAATTTTATTTTGGCCGATGAAATAAACCGTGCGCCGGCAAAGGTGCAAAGCGCGCTGCTGGAGGCTATGCAGGAGCGCCAGGTAACCATTGGCGATAATACTTTTACCCTGCCAAACCCATTCCTGGTGCTGGCAACACAAAACCCTATAGAGCAGGAAGGTACCTATCCGCTTCCCGAAGCGCAGGTTGACCGCTTTATGCTGAAGGTGGTGATTGGTTATCCTAATAAAGAAGATGAAAAACGGATCATCCGTGCCAATATAGCGCCCCAGGGCATGTTAAAGCCAAGTCCGGTTGTTCACCCCGATCAGATTGTGAATGCGCGCAAAGTGGTAAGGGAAGTTTATATGGACGAAAAGATTGAGCAATATATTATAGATATTGTTTTCGCTACCCGTTTCCCTGAGCAATACAAGCTTGGCAATTATAAAAACCTGATCAGTTATGGCGCTTCGCCAAGGGCGAGCATTAACCTGGCGCTTGCTGCCAAGGCTTATGCCTTTATTAAACGCAGGGGCTATGTGATACCCGAGGATGTTCGCGCGATTTGCCACGACGTATTAAGACACCGTATAGGTTTAACCTATGAAGCGGAAGCCGAAAACATGACGACTGAAAACATCATTACCGGAATACTGAATGCGGTAGTAGTACCTTAATATTAGAATCAAGATTCAAGAGCCAAGATTCAAGACAGGGGTTTTTCTGCTTTTATCTTGATTCTTGGCTCTTGACTCTCAAAAAAAGAGCATGGCCAGAGATACCAAAGAGCTTTTAAAAAAAGTAAGGAAGATAGAGATAAAAACCCGGGGGCTGAGTAACCACCTGTTTTCGGGCGAATATCACTCTGCTTTTAAGGGGAGGGGTATGGCTTTCAGCGAAGTGCGCGAGTACCAGGTGGGGGATGAGATCAGGACCATTGACTGGAACGTGACCGCCCGTTTTAATCACCCTTATGTTAAGGTGTTTGATGAGGAACGCGAGCTTACCGTGATGTTGCTGATGGATGTGAGCGCATCCGAAAATTTTGGAACTATTACCCAGCAAAAACAGGACCTGGCGACTGAGATATGTGCCGTGCTGGCATTTTCGGCCATCCAAAATAATGATAAGGTGGGGGTGATATTTTTTAGCGATAAAATTGAAAAGTTTATCCCGCCAAAAAAAGGCCGCAGCCATATATTGATGATCATCAGGGAGCTGATTGATTTTAAGCCCGAAAGTAAAGGCACCAATATCGCCGAAGCTTTAAAATATTTTACCAGCGTCATCAAAAAGAAATGTACGGCATTTATTCTGTCGGACTTTATGAGTCCCGCTTTTGAAGCCGAGCTGAAAATCGCCAATAAAAAACATGATATTATAGCATTAAGACTTTTTGATAAGCACGAAGAGGAGTTTCCTGACCTTGGCCTTATCCCGGTAAAGGATGAGGAGACCGAAGAGATTTTCTGGATAAACACCGGCGACAAAAAGGTACGCGATGCCTATAAGATAGATGCGCTGAAAAGAAATGCGCAACTGCGGGATGTTTTCAGTAAATCGGGCGTTGATGCGGCCGACATAGGTACCCATGAATCGTACGTTAAGCCATTAATGACATTGTTTAAAAAACGGGAAAAAAGAAGGTGAGAAAAATGAAGAACCGGTTTTTTAATTATATAATAACCCTGGCGTTTTTAACTTGCTTATATTATAGGGCCGATGCGCAAAATGTAAAAGCCGAAGCAAAACTACAGCAATATACCATCAGGATAGGCGATCAAACCAAACTATTCCTGAGCGTAACCCAGTCCGCTAAGGAGCATGTTAATTTTCCAAAACTGACGGATACCATCATCAGCAAACTGCTTGTCGTTCATCCAAATAAGGCCGATACGGTTTACGACCAAAAGGATCGTTCGCTGATGACCGTGACCCAAAGCTATACCATAACCAGTTTTGATGCCGGAACTTATACAATGCCTCCATTCTCAATCGGCACAGCCAATGGCGTTGTAAAGACCAACGAGTTAACCCTGCTGGTTCAATCGGTAAAGGTGGATACCACAAAGGCTATTTATGATATCAAACAGCCCATACAAGTTAAATACACCATTTTAGATTACCTAAAAGATAACTGGTACTGGATAGTTTTACCGCTGGTGGCTCTTGCTTTAATTGCCGGCCTTATTCTATATCTGCGTAAACGGCCCAAAAGCCAGGTGGTAGTACAGGCGCCTAAACCACAGGTTCCGGCCCATATAATAGCACTAAACCAATTGAAAGAGCTGCGCGATAAAAAATTATGGCAACAGGACGAGGTAAAACAATATTATATTGAACTGAGCGACATTATCCGCGAATACCTGGAAAAGCGCTTTGCGATTAAAACGCACGAAAAAACAACCGACGAGATTTTTGTATCGCTGAGGCATATGAGCATCAGTAATGATAACCGGAATAAACTGCGGCAAATACTGGTACTGGCCGATTTGGTAAAGTTTGCCAAAGAAAGGCCGCTGCCAAATGAAAATGAGCAAAGCATTGAAATAGCAATGGATTTTGTTTCGGCTACTCAGCCGGTAGCGAAAGTTGCCGCTACGGAAGGAGGAGAAGCCAATGTTTAACGATATTGAATTTGCGCACCCGGGATTTTTCTGGCTGTTTATCATCATTCCGTTAATGGTGGCTTATTATGTGTGGCGCGAACAAAAGTTACAGGGAAGTTTAAGTGTATCGGCAGTTAAAGGTTTTACCTTGACGGTAAAAAGTGTGTTCCCTAAGCTCCGGCACTCGGGCATTGCATTACGTTCGCTGGCTATTGCTGCATTGATACTGGCGCTTGCAAGGCCCCAATCGTCATCAAGCACCCAGAGCAGCACTACCGAGGGTATCGATATTATGATTGCATCGGATATTTCAGGCAGTATGCTTGCCGAAGACTTTCAGCCCAACAGGCTTGAAGCCGGAAAAAATATCGCCATCGATTTCATAAAAAACAGGCCTAATGACCGTATAGGTTTAGTGATTTTTAGCGGCGAAAGTTTTACGCAATGCCCGCTCACCATTGATCATGATGTATTAGTAAACTTATACCAGGACATTCATAACGGTATGATTGATGATGGCACCGCCATTGGGATGGGACTTGCTACCGCAGTAAACAGGCTGAAGGATAGCGAGGCAAAAAGCAAAGTAATTATTTTGCTGACCGACGGTTCAAACAATGCCGGTTCGATACCGCCACTTACGGCAGCCGAAATTGCCAAACAGTTTAATATTCGCGTATACACCGTGGGTATAGGTACAAAGGGCGTGGCCCGCATGCCGGTACAAACTTCCATGGGCGTACAATACGTGCAAATTCCGGTGGACGTGGATGAGACAACCCTCACCAAAATTGCTGATGCAACCGGCGGCAAGTATTTTAGGGCTACAGATAATCAAACATTAGAGAATATTTATAAGCAGATTGACAAGCTGGAAAAGGCAAAAATTGATGTGACTGAATATCATAAGAAAACCGAATTGTTTTTACCATTTGCGCTGGTTGCTCTGTTCTTTTTATCGCTGGAGTTTATTTTGAAAAATACATGGTTCAGGGGGGCCTTAACTTAAGAAGATGCTACGTTTTGCAAACCCGGAATTTTTATGGGGACTGGCCGTTTTGCCCGTTTTTATTTTCATTTATATACTAGTAAACGCCTGGAAAAAGCGTTCGCTGGCTGCTTTGGGCGATAAAAAAGTTGTGTCGATGATGATACCCCAGGTATCGTTTTCGAGGCCCCGGCTTAAGTTTATTTTATTTATGGTGGCCTACGCGCTCATGATTTTTGGTATTGCGGACCCGCAGATAGGCTCGAAAATTGAAGAGGAGAAAAAGAAAGGCGCCGATTTGATGATATTACTGGATGTTTCTAACAGTATGCTGTCGCCGGATATGGCGCCCAACCGTTTGGAAAACGCCAAGCAAGCTATTGCCCAACTGATTGATAAATTACACAATGACCGCATAGGCATTATTGTTTTTGCGGGCGAGGCTTATGTGCAATTGCCGGTAACAACCGATTACTCGGCGGCCAAACTGTTTTTAAATACCATTAATACAGGCATGGTGCCCACACAGGGAACAGCCATTGGCGCCGCCATTGACCTTGGGATGAAATCGTTCGACTTTAAAAACGGCACCGGGAAAGCGATGATTATCATCACCGATGGCGAAAACCACGAGGATGATGCTGTTGCATCGGCAAAAGCCGCTGCGGATAAGGATGTGATGGTGAATGTTATTGGCATGGGTTCAGAGGAGGGTTCACCCATCCCGATTTTCGAAAACGGAAAACAGGTGGGTTTTCATACCGACAGCGCCGGGCATACGGTGATCAGCAAGCTTAACGAAGATATGTGCAAGGAGATAACGGCAGCAGGCAACGGCGCTTATGTACGGGCTACCAATGCCAACGCCGGTTTAAATATAGTGATGGCGCAAATAAGTAAAGTACAGCGGAAAACCTACAGCAGCAAAAACTTTAAGGATTTTGAAGATCGTTTCCAGTTTTTCCTGGGTTTTGCATTTTTATTGTTAATCATCGAATTTTTTATCTCCAATCGAAAGAGCTTAAGATTGAGCGGTTTGAATTTATTTGAAGTGAAAAAGACATGAGGCGTTTAATCATCATCATATTGTTTTTGTCGGTGGGCCAATCGTTGTTGGCGCAGGTGAAGAAGTATGTTCATAAAGGTAACCAGTTATACCAGGAGCAAAAATATAAGGAAGCCGAAGCAGATTACCGTAAGTCGGTAGAAAGTAAGAGCACCAGCGTGGAGGGTAACTTTAACCTGGGCGATGCACTTTACAAACAGAAGAAATTTGCTGACGCCGGCGCGCAGTTTGATAAACTTGCCGGATCGGCTAATGGGAACAAACAATTGGCATCTGTAGCTTATCATAACCTGGGGAACGCGATGCTGAAAAGCAACAAGTTACAGGAAAGTGTCGACGCATACAAAAAAGCGCTGCTCAACAACCCAAATGACGATGAAACGCGCTATAACCTTGCTTACGCCCAGGAAAAGCTAAAACAGCAGCAACAACAAAACAAGGATAATAAGAATAACAAAAATCAAAATCAGAACCAAAATCAGCAAAACCAAAACCAGGATAAGCAGAATAAGGACGATAAGAACAAGGACAATAAGGATCAGAATAAACAAAACCAGGACAAGCAAAACCAGGATAAAAAAGATCAGCAGCAGCAACAGCAGCCTAATAAACTATCGAAAGAAGAAGCTGAACGGATGCTGGAGGCGTTAAATAACGACGAAAAGCAAACACAGGACAAGCTCAAGAACAAAAAGCTAAAAGGCGCACGGGTAAATATTACGAAAGATTGGTGATTTTGTATGGGTGAACAACATCAGCCGGTTAACTATAAATGAAAATAAAGTATTCCATATTAACGCTATTACTGTTTTGCAGCAGTATTTTATTTGCGCAGAACGTAAAAATTACAGCGTCTGCAAGTAAAACTACCGCTGCTACAGGCGAAGTATTTGAAGTTACTTTTAACATACAAGGGGCAGGCGGCGGAAGTTTTTCTCCGCCCAACTTTAACGGGTTTCAGGAGGTTGGACAAAGCAGTTCTTCTGTTATCGATGATAATGGCTCGAGTAGCTCTGTAACTTATCAACTTGTTCCAATGTCGGTAGGGGATTTTACCATAGGGCCTGCGGTTGTTGTGGAAAAAGGTAAACGCTTCAGTTCAAACGTGCTTAAAATAAAAGTAATAAAAGGTAAACCCGTTCCTCAAAATGCACAGCCACAGAGCGCTCGTGATAATGGTGTTTCCAGCCGCGATTTAAAGGATCTTTCAAAGGTCGTATTTATGAGGGCAGTTGTAGATAAAAGTACAGTTTACCAGGGCGAACAGATCATTCTTAATTATCGCATATATAGCCGGCTGGGAATTGAACAGATGGCTCCCAATAAATTACCCGAATTAAATGGTTTTTGGAGCGAGGAAATAAAATCAACACAGCAACAGCAGGTGCGCGACGAGGTTTACAAAGGTGTGCGCTACCGGGTGCTGGATTTGAAACAGGTGATCCTGTTTCCGGAACATGCAGGCGATTTGACAATTGACCCATTTGGCGCAATTTTTTATGTAGATGTGCCTGTACAATCCAATGACCCGATGGACCAGTTTTTTGGATCCGTTAACCAGGTTAAGTACCAGGCAAAAAGTGCTCCATTGACCATTCATGTTAAGCCATTGCCCGAAGCAGGTAAACCAGCTGGTTTCACCGGAGCAGTAGGCGATTTTAACATGGAAGCTTCCGTTGATAAAACGGAATTAAAAGCGAATGAGGCCCTTAATTATAAAGTTAAACTATCAGGATACGGGAATATCAAATTGCTGAAGAGTTTGAGCACCGCATTCCCTGCAGATTTTGAAAAATATGATCCTAAGATATCCGATTCGGTTACGGATGATGAAAGCGGTGTATCGGGCTACCGCTTTTACAACTACCTGCTGATACCACGCCACCAGGGCGATTACACCATAGACCCACTTAAATTCTCGTATTTTAATCCGGTCAGCAATAAGTACATTACTGTTACCTCGAAAGGTTTTCATATCAAAGTTGATAAAGGGACATCCCAAAATAATGTTACTGAGCTCAATGATGCCGACAAACAGGATATTAAAATGCTGAGCAAAGATATCCGGTACATCAAAACAAATAATACTGACCTTGATAAACCAGCCGATGCTTTTTACGGCTCGGTTGGGTATTACTTATTGTTATTATTTGGCCCGCTGCTGAGTTATGGCGCCTATGTTTATCGCAACTGGCTGATTAAAACCAATAGTGATGTGGTTAAGGTAAAAAGCCGCAAGGCGGGTAAAGTAGCCGCCAAACATCTTGCAAATGCCGAAAAACAATTGCTGGCAAACAATAAGCAGGCCTTTTATGAAAATATTTCGACCGGGTTGTATGGCTATTTAAGCGATAAATTAAATATTCAGTATGCCAATCTCGACAGGGAAACCATTACCTCAGCGTTAAAGGCAAAATCGGTTAGTGACAAGTTAGTAGGCCAGTTATTGGATACCATTGACCTGTGCGAAATGGCTCGCTACGCACCGGTAAGAAATATATCGGAGAAAGAAGTTTTTGAAAAGGCAAAAGGCATTATAAACGATATTGAAAATGAAATTTAACAAGCTTAAGCGGATATTTTACTTGCTGGCACTGCTTGTTTTGCCAATATTTTCTTTTGGTAACGACCAGGCGGATGCACTTTTTTCAAAAGGAAACGATTACTATGCGAAATCGCAATACAAGGAGGCTTTAAATACTTACCAGCAACTACTCGATGAGGGCTACCAATCGGCGACGGTGTATTTTAATATGGGTAACGCAAGTTATAAAAACGGCGATATCCCATCGGCCCTGTTGTATTACGAAAAGGCGCATAAACTGGCCCCGGGCGATGACGACGTAAACTTTAACCTTAAATATGTCAATTTAAAAACCACCGACAAGATTGATGAGGCGCCTGAGTTTTTTTTAAGCAGGTGGTGGAAGACTTTTATCCTGAGTTTTTCAACAAAGGCATTGGCCGTTTGGAGCGTCCTTTTGGTTTTACTTGCTTCGGCGGCGATGATCCTTTATTTTTTCACACTATCGGTTCCTGTTAAAAAAGTGTCTTTCTACCTGGCGCTCACTCTATTTTTCCTGGGGATATTAACTGTTTTTATGGCTAACCGGCAGCTTAGTTACTTTGAAAGCCATCACCAGGCTATTGTTTTCAGCAATTCGATAAATGTAAAAAGTGGCCCGGTTGACAAGACAAATACACTGTTCATTATTCACGAAGGCACCAAAGTCAACATCCTGGATAACAGTAACGGCTGGTTAAAGATCAGCCTGGCCAATGGTAATGAAGGCTGGATAAAACCCTCCGACGCCAGGGAAATTTAAGCTTAGCTTGTTGCCATATTGTTTGCCGGGCCAATATAACGTTCCAACTGTTTGTTCCATCCCGCAAGCGGCCCTATCAAGCCAAAAAACTTTAAAACAAACGTGAACATTGGTTTCGGGATTGATGTTGGCCGCGCCAGCGCATTACATTTTGTTTTGTTCATGAAGTATGCCATTTTTGGAATATTGATCTGGCCACGTTTGTCGTAGTTTTTATCAAGCTGTAAACCAATAAAACATTGAAAGAACGTATAATAATCAAGTCCGGGTTTGTATTCAACATCGCACACTAAATACTCATTGCTGCCGTTTTCGGCCAGGTGGCTAAATCCTTTGGGTACGGTGATGCTTTCGCCAGGGTTAGCCAGGTGGATGGAGCCTTCTATTTTAATTTTCAGCTGTCCCTGTTTTACATAAAATACCTCGTCCTGGAAATAGTGTATGTGCTCCAGTGCCACATAACCGTTGGGTGCAACGGTCCATTTCATCCGGTAACAATCTTCGGTAAAACTAGTGCACTCAAAGGTTTCGCCGGTTATTGGGTTCGTGTAGGGTTCGTAAAGATTTACACTCATTTTAAACTGTAAATAAAGGTTTATAATTCTCAGGTTATTTACGGAATATTTAGGTTTTGGATTTTAAAAGAGGAAGGAAAAATGGTTTTTTAATTCGGTTTTGTAGGTTTTATTCTGTTGATTTTCAATAAATTAAAATTCTTTCATTTTAGGAAAGTCGCTCATCCTGGTTGTTTACCCAAATGTATTGTCTTCGGTTTTAAATGTTATAAAAACTAAAACCAGGCATTTACTATCGCCGTATATTTAGTATTTACAGCGGCTCTCGGCGTCCGTTTTAGGGATCGAAACTGGACGTGTAAGGCCGTTCAAGATGAATCCGGAATATTAATTGAAGCATAATATAACACGTTAAAACCTGTATCATGATTGACACTAAAAGGAAAATTTATAACCCCATTCAGAAAGATCACGTGGAGTTTATAAAAACCAGCGATGACACCGGTGGCGAATACACACTGGTGGAAGTTGAACTGGCCGATGGCGGCGGCGTTGGCCTGCATTACCACAAAACTTACAGCGAAAAGTTTGATTGCCTGGAAGGCGAAGTGCAAATAGCCCTCGGAAAAAAGATCCACACATTAAAGCCGGGTGAAAGCGCCACTGCCGATCCTCATATTAATCATTTGTTCCGCAACAGGAGCGGCAAGCCTTGTAAATTCAGGGTGGAACTGAGGCCGGCAAGCAAAGGGTTCGAGCAATCGCTGCAGATTGGCTATGGACTGGCTAACGATGGGCTTTGTCAAAAAAATGGTTTCCCGAAAGACAAGCTGGCCCTGGCCTGGTTGTTCGATATTAGCGAAAGCAACCTGCCGGGCTGGATGAGCATTTTTGAGTTTATCCTGCGTAAACAGGCAAAAAAAGCCAGGGCAAAGGGACTCGACAAGGAGTTGCTGGAGAAATATGTACGCTTTTAAATCGGTTATCATCAAACCCAAAAAGGTAGTCCATAAAATGTTTATTTGGTAGTTATTTTACAAAACCTGATTGTCAGAGCAATCAATAGCCACGCTATGCCGTTTATCCTGGCGGAGATATTGCTGTGGATGAGGGATATAGGTTTTTTGTAAATAAGTAGACGTTCAAGCAAAAAATAGGGTGTTTTCACGGGGTGGTATTATTCGTTTCGGGAATAAATAAATACTTATTTTTGTTTAAACCTACACGTATGAACAGCACCCCCACCCAGCAGCCCGGATATTTGAAGGTAGATCCTTCGGTAGCGGACCCACGTTTTCCGAGTTTTTTCCAGGGATTTAACCGCAGGTGGTTTGCGCCAAATTGCAAAGCAGTTTACCTGTGTTTTACTGCAGCAGGCACAGCGGCCGCCCTGGACGACGCCATTGCGCCGTTTGGGAAAAATGTGAAGATCAAAAGCGGCGGACACTGTTACGAGAATTTTGTTTTTAACGACGGAACAGGAGCCATACTGGATGTTACACCCATGGAAGCCTATGGGTACGATGAGCAACGCGGTTACTTCCTCGAATCGGGTGGCACGAACTGGTCGGCGTTCCAGGCCCTGTTTCGCAACTATGGCAAGGTGCTTCCGGCAGGTTCATGCTATTCAGTTGGTTTGGGCGGCCATATTTGTGGCGGCGGTTATGGTTTGCTATCGCGATTGAATGGCTTGACTGTCGACTGGCTCACCGGTGTTGAGGTTGTAGTTAAAGATGATGCCAATAGCAGCGCGTATCCCATTTATGTTTCGGCTGACTCAATTAGCCAGGATGAATTCGAGTTGTATTGGTCGCATTGCGGTGGCGGCGGCGGAAACTTTGGGGTGATAACCAAATATTATTTTAAAGAGCTGCCTAACGCGCCTCAGAATGCATTAATAACATCAATAGCTTTTTCGTGGGATGATTTAACGGAAGAAATACTGTGCGATTTGCTGGCTTGGTATGCGGGCTTTGCCGAGCGGACCGATAACTGGAACCAGTTTGGGCTTTTTGCATTAAATCACCAGGCGGCAGGCGAAATTCACTTAACCATACAAACCGCCATAACCGACAACGCCAATGCGCGCTTGACCGTTGAGAGACATGTTGAAACGCATTTATCGGCACTAAAGCAGATTGCCCCTTACCGGCTTATGACCCGGCCCGGTGTTGCACATCTTGCCAATTTGTTCCATAGTACACAACCCACAATTTCGTACACTTTTTACGAGGCTGTGCAAACGCTTAACGGCTCGGGCTCCAACCAGCGAGGTAAATACAAATCGGCTTATATGCGAAAGGCGTTTCCGGCCGACCAGGTTGCATCTATTTATCAGTGGCTCACCACAACGCCAACGGTACCGGCTGGTCATCCGCCCTTGGATATGAAACAAAGTTTGCTGCAGGTTGATACTTATGGTGGGCGGATAAATGAGGTGGCCTCCGACGCTACGGCAGTGCCGCAGCGATCATCAATCCTAAAGCTTCAATATCAAACTTATTGGACGAACCCAGCCGACGATCAATACTATCTGCAGTGGATAAACGATTTTTATGGGCAGGTTTACCAATGCACCGGCGGAACGCCCGACCCTGAGAAAGACCCAACGGACAATGTGGATGGATGTTATTATAACTATCCAGATATTGATTTGAACGGGGCGGATAACGATAAGGAGATAGCGCTGAAATTATATTTTGGTAAAAACCTGGCCCGTTTAAAAAGGGCCAAAAAAAGATGGGACCCCAATAATTACTTTAACAGCGCCCAATCTATTTAATATATGTACACAAAAAAGTCATATCACCCGGCGGGCGTAATCCGATTGTAATAATCGGGGCCACGGTAGTAAATACATTTGAAGAAATAAGACCGATCGGTTTATATTTGTATCGCAATGAGTAAGGCAGACAGGACACGGCAATTTATTATTGAGACGGCAGCGCCTATTTTCAACAAAAAAGGCGTCGCCGGCACATCTATAAGTGACATTATGGAAGCTACTCACCTGGCCAAGGGCGGTGTGTACGGGAACTTTGAAAACAAGGATCAAATATGCCTGGAGGTATTCAACTACCTGGCTAAATCGTTATGCGATGCCATAAACAAAAGCCTGGCAGGCAAAACCACCGCGAAAGAAAAGCTTTTTGCCTTGTTTAATTTTTACAAGGACCGTTTGTTTAAAAGCAACAGCGGAGGCTGCCCGATTTTAAATTTTGGGACAGAGGCTGACGACACCAACCCGGTTATTAAAGACCGGGTGAAGGAAGCTATCGAAACGTCGCAAAGCAGGATTGCCGGCCTGGTAAAACTGGGGATAGTTGATGGTGAATTTAAAGCGACTTTCGACGGGGAGACATTCGCGGTGAAAGCTTTTGCGATGATAGAGGGCGCAATAATGATAAGCCGCGTGCAAAGCAGCAATCACCAGATGGTGCTGATAACCGATTTGCTAAAGGCCGAAATAGAGGAAAACAGCAACTAAATTTTTTTTGACTTAAAAAAGACCGATCGGTCTTTTTATAAAAGAAAACAAGATGAATAATTTAAAAAGAAACCTGCTGATCATAACGGTATTGCTGGCAGCGGTAATGGAATTAATTGATACTACCATTGTAAACGTAGCCCTTTCGCATATGAGCGGTAACCTGGGCGCCACTATTGAGGATACCACCTGGGTAATAACATCTTACGCCATAGCCAACGTTATTATAATACCATTAACTAGTTTTTTAACTACTCGGCTTGGCAGGCGCAATTATTATATCGGCTCCATTATCCTGTTTGTTATTTGTTCGTTTATGTGCGGTAGCTCAACCGGGATATGGATGCTTGTATTTTTCAGGTTTTTGCAGGGACTAGGTGGCGGTGCGTTGCTTTCTGTTTCGCAGGCGGTGGTTTTTGAGCAGTTTCCCAAAGAAAAGCAGGGCATTGCAGGCGCAATATTCGGCATTGGCGTGTTTGTGGGGCCAACCATAGGGCCAACGCTGGGCGGCTTTATTACCGAAAATTATTCGTGGCCGCTTATTTTTTACGTCAATATCCCGGTAGGTATATTGGCCGCAACATCGTGTTATTTTTTACTGACCGAACCGGCCATCAAAGCAAAAGTTCACGCTGTGGACTGGACAGGGATCATTTTGCTGGCAACAGGAATAGGTTCGCTGCAAACGGTACTTGAAAGAGGCCAAACCGAAGATTGGTTTGCTACAGGTTACATCACGTTCCTGACCATATTATCCATAATTTCGTTAACAGCATTTGTTTTATGGGAGTTGCACGTAGAGCACCCTGTTGTAAACCTGCGCGTTTTTAAAAGCAAATCATTAAGCATTGCCGCTATCCTTACCTTTATAACCGGCATCGGGATGTTCACCTCTATTTTCCTGACGCCGGTTGTGGCGCAGCGCCTGCTGGGCTTTACGCCTACACAAACGGGTTTATTACTGCTCCCCGGGGCTATTATAGCAATTTTAGCATTAATGGTTTCAGGTAAGGCTATACAGGCCGGTGTATCGCCGGTGATTGTTATCGCAGCCGGCTTTTTTTGCTTTATCTTTTTCAACTGGAGCATGTATGGAATGGATTTGGATACATCCGCAAATACCATTACCCGCAACCTTATTTTCAGGGCGCTGGGAATGGCCTTTTTAACGGTCCCATTAACCGTGCTGGCGGTATCAACCCTTCAACCTAAAGACATCCCGCAGGGCGCAGCGCTTAATAATATGATGCGGCAGTTGGGTGGCTCGTTTGGTATATCGGTTATCAACACCTATTCCGCACGGCGGGCAGCATCGCACCGGGTAGATCTGATCAGCCATATTACCAGTTCAAACCCGCAAAGTGTGGACCGCATTAATTCTTACACAGCCTATTTTCAGCACAAGGGTGCAGGCTTGCTGGATGCCAAACAAAAAGCAATGGGGCTGATTGATTTGGGTGTGGTAAAACAATCGGCGTTGTTAAGTTATACTGATGCCTATTTCCTGATAGGGTTACTATTTGCCATTACGTTGCCTTTGCTGCTTTTTGTAATTGACGGGAAAAGAAGCGCGGCCTCACAAATGGTTATATCTGATCATTGAAAAATAAAATGCAACATCGGCCTCAATAAGCCCTCAAACTAAAAGCTTCATGGTGTAAGTTTGCATGAAAGAAGCTAAGGTATTGTTATGGAGCGGGTTTGGTGAGGCAACAGGATATTAACAATAAACTATTAAACATCAATTAAAAAAAGTCATGAATATTACTGATAAAACAGTCCTGGTTACCGGTGGCGGTTCTGGTATCGGCTTTGAGATAGCCAAATCATTGAGCCGAAAAGGTAATAAAATTATCATTACCGGCAGAAATGAAGAAAAGTTGCAGAAAGCGGCATCGCAGCTAACCAATGTTAGTTTTGTTAAAGCGGATGTTAACAATATTGATGATGTGGACAGCCTGGTTGCCCGGATTACCGCGGAATTTGGGGGACTCGATATCCTGGTAAACAATGCCGGCCAGGCATACGCCTACAAATTGGGCGATGGCGCCAACGCAGCCGACAAGGCTGCTGCTGAAATCCAGACCAATTATCTTTCCGTTATCCGGCTTACCGAAAAATTGTTGCCGATATTGAGTAAATCAAAGGAGGCGGCTATTGTAAATGTAACATCCATTGTAGCCTTTGTGCCAGGGCTTAATATACCTACCTATTCGGCCAGCAAGGCTGCGTTGCATTCTTATACACAAACGTTGAGGTTTATGCTGACCCGCCACACCAATATCAAAGTATTTGAATTGATGCCGCCTTTGGTAAATACCGAGTTTGCGGCGGAAATAGGCGGCGAAAACGGCATCCCTCCCGAAGAAGTAGCGCAGGGTTTGATAGAAGGTTTTGAAAATGATGAGTACGAATTGCGCATTGGTAAAACGGCTGACATTTATAAATTGTTCCTGTCATCACCGGAAGCAGCGTTAAATGCCCTTAATGCAACCAGGTGATCCATTCCAATTAGTTTATAAATAACGATGGGTTTATAAACCTGGAGTGTTAGGAAGAAAGGTAAATCCCTCCCCGGGGTTTAAGTTTACCCACAAAAACAACGGATGTTCAAATTGCGCCTTTAGGTGCAAAATATCGGTAGGAAAATAACAAGCAGAGATTAGCGTGCCGTAGGTACGCAATCAATCATACGATTTTTTGCGCGGATAAAAAGGATATTCCGTACCTACGGCACGGCCATGATTGACTATTTTATTTTCTACCGATATTTCACCCCGATGGGGTGGCTTTTCAAGTGCAAAAGCCACTCTTGATTAGCATTTTTACAAAAGTTCAAAATAAATCGATGTTTTTCGATGAAAATACATTGATCAAATAATGCAAATATTTAAAAGCATTTTGTGGGTAAACTTAAACCCTAGGGAGGGTAGGGAGGGGTTCTGCGTAAATGCATTGACGTTAATGCACAGCGCAGAAACCCACCCCTGCCACGACACAGCCAACCGCGCCCCTCCGAGGAGGGGAACTTTGAACCGTTTAGAACACCCTTAGTTTATAAACCCATCGCTATTTGTATACAGCCATGCCCCGTATCTTAGCGCCCGCTTTCCCTTATTTCAACCTCCCCGCATCATTATTTTTTGTAAACTCTAAAATTTCCATATTTTTAGGGTCTCATGGAAGCAAAAAACAATAATAAAACTATCTGGGCATGGTGCATGTTCGATTGGGCAAATCAATCTTATAACATGGTTATCACCTCAACCATATTTCCGGCGTATTACGTGTTTTACACAACCTATCACAATGCCAATAAGGATATGGTTACCTTTTTTGGGCATTCAATTAAAAACACCGTGTTGCTTACTTTCGTTCTTGGATCGGCTTATATGCTTATCGTTATTTTGCTGCCAATATTGACTTCCGTTGCCGATTACCGGGGGAATAAGAAGCGATACCTTCAATTTTTTACATGGCTGGGCGCATTGTCATGTGCCGGGTTATTTTGGTTTGAGCCGGTCAAGACAGGTGGTATTCCACCCCTTGAGATACCCCTGATATTGTATGCCCTGGCTTGTATAGGTTACTGCGGCGGCTTTGTGTTTTACAATTCGTACCTGCCCCAAATAGCCACCGAAGACCAGATGGATAACGTAAGCGCAAAAGGCTTTATATACGGCTATGCCGGCAGTTTGGTCATGCAGCTTTTGTGTTTAGTGGTGATAGAAAAACCTGCATGGTTCCACCTGGCTGAAAGTAATGACAACCCAATCGCCGAGCGGATATCATTCCTGCTGATATTTTTCTGGTGGATGGGCTTTTCCATTATACCCTTTCTATTGCTGCCCAAAGGCGAACCCAGCATAAAAAAGCAGGATTATAATGTGCTTACCGGCGGGTTTAAAGAACTAGGCAAGGTTTTTAAACAAGTACTCAGGATGCCTTTATTAAAACGTTTTCTTGCGTCCTTCTTTTTTTATTCGGTAGGTGTGCAAACCATTATGCTGGTGGCGGCCAATTTTGCCTCTAAGGAACTCCACATGTCCGACGATGTACTGATTCAGATCATCCTGTCCATACAGATTGTTGGCATTATAGGCGCCTGGTTAACTTCAAAAGCATCCAATAAATATGGTAATGTGCGCACGCTGATCACGTTGGTTTCTATATGGACAGTATTATGCCTGCTGGTATATTTTATTACTAACACAGCGCAATTTGCTGTTGCCGCTGCCGTGGTTGGCGCTGTAATGGGTGGTGTGCAGTCTATCTCGCGCTCAACCTATTCAAAGTACTTACCACCCAATATTCCGGATACAGCATCGTTTTTTAGCTTTTATGATGTTACTGAAAAGTTTGCCATAGTTGTCGGCTTGTTTACGTTTGGCGCTGTTGAGTGGCTAACAGGTAAAATGCGTAACTCGGCGCTGGCGCTGGATTGCTTTTTCATTATGGGCTTGGTACTGATGATCGTGCTTTATTTTGCCGAAAAGAAGGTAGGGAGGAAGATTGCCGGCGTTGTGGCATAATTAATTTATAACAGCTGTTGCGTAGCAATTGGAGCGCACTACTGCCCCAAAGGTTATTAAATGCCTGAGTTATATTTAGTTTCTAATCAAAAAGTCTAAATAATTTTGCTTCTTTGGTGATATTGTGTTAATTTTAGGGGCTTATAGCTACCAAATTTTTAATATTTTAAATCTAACTAGAAAAACAATCAATGGAAGAAGAAGTATACGTAAAATGTAATAACTGCGGTGCAGACGACTACACGGTGGTGTTCCCCGCAGGAAAAGCGCAGATTCACCGCGTGGTAAAATGCAATAACTGCGGGCTGATTTATGCCAATCCACAGATTAACTCAACCGCGGGCGGAAAGATGGCGAGGGAAGCTGAAGAAGTTGATTTAAAGAAAGTTGAAAAAGAGGTTGAAGAATATAAGCCTGAAAAATTCCAGTATTTACAGAAGCAATATGTTCACCTGAAAGATTTTGTTGCCATCCTTGAGTATTTTGAAAAAAAAGGAATAAAAAAAGGATCGTTACTGGAGATAGGATCGCACGCGGGCGTATTTTTAAATACCGCCAAAGAAATGGGCTGGGAAGTTACCGGCATTGAGCCAAACCCGCTGCCAAGGATATACTCCGAAAAGAATTTCGGTTTAAAAGTATATTCAGAATCTTTTGAGCAAGCCCCCCTGAAAGACGATACTTTTGACGTTGTTATTGCCACACACGTAATTGAGCATATATACGATCCTAAAGTTTTCATTAAAAAAGCTTACGACCTGTTAAAACCAGGCGGAGTTTTAGTATTGGAAACGCCAACTTATGATTCTTTAGCATTCAGTTTGCTAAAACACCGCGAAAGAAGTGTAAGGTGCCCGGGACATATTTACTTTTACACCAAAAAGAGCCTGGCCGATGCTGTAAAAGGCGTAGGCTTTAAAGTGGTAAACCACGTTGCCGTAGGGCGTACTTTAACTATGGACAGGTTGTTCCATAACTTTGCGCTGATAACCGGGAAAAAGAAATTTTTTAACAACATCTCGAAAAAGCTGAATCTGCAAAAACGAACCGTGCATATTAATGCACATGACATGCAACGGATTTATGCCGAAAAGGTATAAGCAGCTATAACATATTGATATAAAGGCGTCCCGTTATAAAAAGCGGTACGCTTTTTTTTGTCGATGAAACTTGGTTTTTATCCGTCAAAAATTGCGAACTTGGTGCCCGGTAAAACCTAATACACACCAAATTATGAAAAGATTATCAACACTATTCGCCGTGCTGACATTAATGTTTGTCAGCAGTTCGGTATTCGCGCAATTTACACAGCCACAGATGGTTGAAGAATGGACACGCGCAAAAGCTTACACGAAAGCTTATCTTGATGCAATGCCGGCCGATGGCTTTGGCTTTAAGCCTACACCAGAGATCCGTTCGTTTGCGCAGCAGATGCTGCACCTGGCCGATGCCAACTATTTCTTTACTTCGACGATTACCGGTAAGCCAAGCCCAATGGGACAAACTTCCGTTGAGAAATCGATACCGCCAACCAAAGAAGCAACCACCAAAACGGTTATGGATAGCTATGATTACGTTATTGCTTCGTTGCAAGCCATGACACCGGCGCAGTTGCAGGAAACTGTGAGCCTGGAAGGACACTCCGTTTCAAAATCTGGCGCTTTTGGAAAGGCATTTGAACACCAGACGCATCACCGTGGGCAAACCACCATTTACCTGCGTTTAAAAGGCGTAACGCCTCCGGGAGAAATGTTGTTTTAGGTACCTCCCCAATGTCATTTCGAGCGCGAGCGAGAAATCTTATACTCTTAACATCCCCGCTTGCAAAGTCCGGAAGTAGCGCGTATAAGTTTTCTCTCCGCCTTTGGGCGGATCGAAATGACATTTTTTTTTGAATTACATATTTTATAAAATTAGATGAACCCGCAAACAGCCGCCTACTGGATACAACATTTAAACCTGCAACCGCATCCCGAGGGAGGGTATTACAAGGAGGTATTCCGCTCGGGGGTTGAGGTAAACAGGTTGTCGGCATCCGATCCCAAATCGGCCTGCACCTCCATTTACTACCTGCTTGAAGGTGCTGATTTTTCCGGCTTCCATAGAATAGCCTCCGATGAATTGTGGTATTTTCACAAAGGTTCGCCGTTGCATATTCATGCCATCGATGCAATGGGGAACTACCAGGTACATGAACTATCAGATACTGATACAGGCGCACTGTCCGTTGCCATAACACCCGGTTTATGGTTTGCATCCGAAATACCATCAGGCGAGGGTTTTGCGCTGGTTAGCTGCGCGGTTGCACCCGGTTTTGAATTTTCCGAATTCGAAATGGCCAAAAAAGAGGAAATGCTTGCGCTTTATCCGCAGCATGGTACACTGCTGGCAAGGCTGTGCAGGTAGGCGTCTAGTTCATAGCGTATGGTTCATAGTTCATAGCGGAAGGTGGACTGTTATCATCAGCGTCTCCGTTTTACTTGTGCAACTATCGATGCGGCCATGAACTATGAACTATGATCTCATTTCCCCATCAGTCCATCATTAAATTTAAGCAGCATATTAAATTCATTCAGGTAGTTATCCATTGGCAGGGTAGCGTTGATGTCGTAAATATCATGATATGCTTTTATCCCGCCCAGGGTGTACATGTAAAACGCCGGCACCCCTTTTTCTGTGAATAAATAATGATCGCTATTGGCTGCTTTGCCCCTTGACGCCACTTTTACAAAATAATTGCCCTGTTGATTTACTTGTTTCAGTAAGGCAAACTCAGCGGGATAAACAGTGGCGTTTACTACGGTGATCCCCTCAACACCCGTTCCTTCAAGGTCAAGGTTTACCAGGAAGCGAATGTTTTTAAGCGGGATAAGCGGGTTTTCGGTAAAGTATTTTGATCCTAACAACCCGGCCTCTTCACCGGCGAAAAAGATAAATGCCATGGTATAAGGCTGAGGATGTGCAGCATAATATTTGGCCAGGGTAAGCACCTGTGTAACACCGCTGCCATTATCATTGGCGCCGGGGAAATAGGTATCGCTTCCCATACCGCCCAGGTGGTCGTAGTGTGCGGTATAAACAATCACCGAATCGGGTTTTGATGTGCCCTTTACAATGCCGCAGATGTTGCCGGTTTTAAAATCGTTTACCATCTTGTTTTCAATATTTACTTTGATGGTTTGGGGTAAAGTTTTCTGGTATTTTTTGTCGAGGTCAATCTCGGTATAGTCCTGTACTTTTTGCTCGGCCGACCAGGTTAATTTGTCCTGTAATAAAACCACGATTCGATCTGCCCCATCAATAAAAGTGACGCTATCTTTCTGTGCGAAAGTGCCTTCTGCTTTTACTCCCCTGCTATCAGGGCCAACAATAAAATCTTTACCCGGCACCAGTTGCACCCCGTTTATAGAGACCTCCATTTTTCCGGGAAAAGTGTTAACCGAATAACTGAATGGTTGGATAAAGCTTTTGCCATCCATGGGAGCAAGGCCGTAATTAGCCAGCTGAGCAGATAAAAAAGTGGCGGCCTTTGCCATGCCGTTTTTGGTATAGCCTCGTCCCCAAAAATAGGGTGAGGTTAAGGTATCGATGATTTTGCGGCCGAAGGCGGCATCCTGCGCATTTACAGAAACAACAGCGAGCAACAACAGGGTGGTTAGTTTTAATTTCATTTTTATTGTTCAGGTTTATTCGATTGAAGGACTATGGATACAGGCTTTGATAGCTGGATGCAAAATACCATTAATCGTGTAATTTAAAAACTGAATATTTTTCTGAACAGCGGTATACAACCTGATATACATTTTAAACAGAATTTTACAGCCGATACAGTACAATGATCGCTTTTTTTGATACCGGGAGGCTTTTTTTTAATGCAGATGATTGTGGCATAATGTTGGTATATGATTCTGCAACTAAAAACTAAAATCTATGAAAACTACAACCGATACACACGTGATGCTAAAAGCAATCGATATTGAATTAAGGGCTTTGTTACAGCAAGATTTAAAACAGTATAAAGCCGCCAAAGAAAACAAACAGGCCTACGTTAAAAAGGCGGCCTGACCATCATATAACTTACATCTACCCATGAAGAAAAGAGACCCAAGCCGTGGTCTCTTTTTTTTGCTCCCCTTATCACCCGCCACTTATAAAATTTCAGCAACCTCCAATAACAGCAAAAGCAGGGTTGGCCTTGCGCTATTCATGCTTTGAATATTAAAATTAACTGACGGTTTTATATGCTGTTGTTTGGATATGAAAATTAAAAATATATTTTTAATTTATAAATTGTATTATTAATTAAATATATTTGTGCCGCTGAAAATGACGGGAAGGGGATTTTGTAATTATATTTTTATAAAATATTTGTGACATGGAGCTATTGGCAAGCATTAAATTTACCTATATATAAAGTTTTTCATGTCCAAAAAGATAATCATTATTGAGGATGACCCCGATATCCTCGATATCATGACGTATATTCTTTCAGAAGAAGGTTATGAGGTTGTAGCATCAACCGATAGCAAACCCCTGGACCAGGTACTTTTACATCAACCTATGCTGATATTGCTCGATAACCGCCTGACAGAAGGCTATGGACAGGACTTTTGCTTCCGTTTTAAAAGTAACCCTGAAACCAGGAAATTTCCGGTGATTTTAGTGTCGGCGAACACGGGCCTTGAGGAAATGGCGAGGGATAGCCTTGCCGACGGCTACCTGACAAAGCCTTTCGATATTTCGGAGCTGGTTGAACTCGTCAAACGGTTTGAATAAGGCTTTCTGCCTTGCATTTTAATTTTTCCGATTGTCCCACTAACATTATCATGATGGTTAATGCTTAAAAGCATTTCTTTTTTTCTATTTTCGGACTGCGGATGATCGTCTGCACTGTACATCAAACTTTCCCCGTTAAATGAAAAAGAGCCTCCTGGTTTTCCTGCTTTTGTTATTTTCTGTTCGCGGTTTATATGCCCAGTTCCCGGCAAACGGGCAAGGGCCGTTTATGGTAAAAGGCTTCCACCTCGACCTGAGGGTGCAGGTAATGACAATGGACGCCCTTAAGGCATTTGCGCTAAAGTTAAATAGTTCGGGTATTAATACGCTGATCATGGAGTGGGAGGGGACCTATCCCTTTGAAAAACATCCCCTGATACCCAACAGGTATGCCTATACTAAAAGCGAGATTATTGATTTTGTAAAATATTGCAATGGGTTGGGTATTGATGTTATCCCCCTGCAGCAAAGCTTTGGCCATGTGGAGTACATTTTACGGAACGACCGCTACAAGGACCTCCGCGAAGACCAGAAAGATTTTTCGCAGGTTTGCCCGTTGCAGACCCGGCAAGACAGTTTGCTGTTTACCGATCTGTACACCGAACTGGCTTCAACCCACACTTCAAAATATATACACATTGGCGGCGATGAAACCTATTTGCTTGGTCATGATGAACGCTGTCGTTTAAAGGCGGCAAAAGAGGGGAAATCCAAACTGTATATCGATTATATCAGGATGCTGTGCAATATTGTCATACGGCTGGGCAAAACGCCGGTATTGTGGGCCGATATCGCCTTAAAATATCCGGATGCCATTAAAACGCTCCCGAAGAGTACGGTATTTGTGGACTGGAATTATGGCTGGAATATGAACAATTTTGGCGATCATCAGAAATTGCTGCAAAGCGGCTATCAAATATGGGGCGCCCCGGCGCTGCGCTCGTCGCCAGATAATTATTTTTTAACGCGGTGGGAAAAGCATTTTAAAAATATCCGCGATTTTGTGCCTGCGGCGGCAAAATTTGGCTACAAAGGTATCGTGATGACCTCCTGGTCGACGTCCGGGCAGTATTCGCAGGTTTTTGAATCGGAGAATGAATTGACCGAGGAATATGCCATCAGGCACGTTTATCCGCTCAGTGGGTTTAATATACTGATAGCTGCCTATGCCGAAAGTATCCGCTCGGCAAAGCCGCTGGATTTTGATGCGTTTATAACGGGCTATTGCCACGATCAATATGGATTTAATGCGGATGAATCGGCGAGATTTTGGAAAGCTTTAAAAACGACACCCTATGAAATCGTACATGGCCGGGTTGAATCGCCGTCGCCGATGACAGTAAAAGCGTTGCTGGACAGCAACAATGTAACGCTGGAAACACTCTACAGCCTTCGTCCCGCAAAAAATAAAGAAGAGTTTGAGCATTACCGGATAATGGCGGGTATCCGATCGAATTACCTGGCGTTTCATGCTATCCTGGAGAGAATTAATTCGCCTGGATTTACGCAGGAACAGACGCCCGGAATTTTGCAGGAATTAAAGAACCTGATGATTGACCAGGATGTTATTACCATGCATTTTACCGAGCTGAATAAAAACTTCCTTGATGCATCGGAAATTAAGGAGGAGAACGAATTGAGAAGCATCAGGATAAAACTTTTATATGATCGTTTGTCAAGGACCAAATAACCAAAACGGGTGAGCCGGCAATTAAAAATATACAACGGGCAAATTATAACGCCATCAAAAATCATTAAGGATGGGAGTGTGCTCATATCCGACGGGCGTATTGCAGCTATAAGCGATGGCAATATTGATGCACCGGATGCTGTTGTGATTGACGCTAAAGGGAAATATATATCGCCAGGGTTTATCGATATCCATGTGCATGGCGGCGCCGGTCACGACTTTATGGATAACACGCCCGAAGCGTTTTTGGCGATTGGCGAATTACATGCCCGGTACGGGACAACGGCATTACTGCCCACCACCTTAACTAGCAGCAAAGCCGACCTGGTTGAAACCTTACAGACCTACGAACTGGCCAATAAACGAAATGTAAACGGTGCCCAGTTTATAGGTATGCACCTGGAGGGTCCCTATTTTGCGCTTAGCCAGGCCGGCGCCCAGGATGTGCGTTATATCCGCGATCCTGATCCGGCGGAATACCGGGAAATACTTTCGGCGTTTCCCTGCATTAAACGCTGGAGCGCCGCGCCGGAATTAAAAGGCGCTATTGAATTTGCCAGGTACACCAAATCGAAGGGTGTTTTGGTGGCCATGGCGCATACCGATGCAATTTACGAGGAAGCGCTACTCGGTTTTCAGAACGGCTACACTTTGGCCACGCATTTGTATTCGGGTATGTCGGGCGTTATGCGGCGCAACGCTTACAGGTATGCCGGTGTGATAGAAGCGGCTTACCTGATTGACGATATGGATGTGGAGATAATAGCCGATGGCATACATTTACCTGCACCCTTGTTGAAATTGGTTTATAAAATAAAAGGCCCCGGCAAAACAGCGCTGATAACCGATGCCATGCGCGGCGCCGGAATGCCGCCGGGCGAAAGTGTTTTAGGCAGCCAGAAGAACGGTACGAAGGTTATTATTGAGGACGACGTTGCAAAACTACCCGACCGGAGTGCCTTTGCGGGCAGTGTTGCCACCTTTGACAGGCTGGTAAGAAACATGATCAAGATGGCTGAAGTGCCCATGTTAGAAGCTATCCAAATGGCATCGGCGACGCCTGCTGAAATTATGGGGATAGGTGATAAAAAAGGTTCGCTGGAGGTGGGGAAAGATGCTGATATTGTTTTGTTTGATGCGGATATTAATATTGAGTTGACCATAGTGAAAGGAAAGATAGTATATGACAGGAGCGCATGATTTACGGGGCAAGGAACCCAATCCAAAAGACGTCTCTGCCTTCGTTATAGATAATCTTAGCGTTCGGGTATATCCGGACAGGTCAGCGATGGGTTCGGAGGCCGCTCAAATGGTGGGCGATAAAATAATAGCGTTGCTTACAGGTCAGGATTGCGTAAATATAATTTTTGCCGCGGCGCCCTCTCAAAACGAATTTTTGGCCGCCCTTGTTCAAAATACATCAGTTGATTGGACCAAGGTGAATGCCTTTCATATGGATGAGTATATTGGTCTGCCCGAAAATGCAAGGCAAACATTTGCATCCTTCCTCGATGAAAAAATATTCGGCCGCTTACCTTTTAAAACGATAAACTACCTAAATAGCAATGCTGCAGATGTGCGGGACGAATGCGAACGATATGCCGCGCTCCTTCGCAATTATCCGCCGGACATTGTTTGTATGGGGATTGGTGAAAACGGGCATCTTGCCTTTAATGATCCCCCGGTTGCGGATTTTAATGACCGGGAACAAGTGAAAATTGTTGAGCTTGATACTGAATGCCGGCAGCAACAGGTAAACGATGACTGTTTCAGCAGGATTGACGATGTGCCCACGCATGCCATCACCCTAACCATACCCGCGCTTATGGCCGGCAGGTACCTTTATTGTATGGTGCCCGGCATAAAAAAAGCAAAAGCAGTTTTTAACACCATGAACGAGGGAATAGTTGAGGCGTACCCATCAACCATCTTGCGCCAGCATACCAATGCTATTTTGTTTCTTGATCAGGAGAGCAGCGCGGTGGTAAAACACAAGATTTAGGAAACTATCCGTGCGAGAGGGTAGCCCCTCACGGGGCAATATTGCAATTTGATTTGTTTTTCTACAAATAGGTAGGCCCTAACGGGCCAGATTTGACGGTGGAAAAGCCCTTTGACGAAAACCTCCGGCCAGTTTGCGCACTCTTTGCCAATGGGTAGCCCCTGACGGGGCAACATTGCAATTTGATTTGTTTTTCTACAAACAGGTAGGCCCTAACGGGCCAGATTTGACGGTGGAAAAACCCATTGACGAAAATCTTCGGCCAGCGTAGACCCTAAAGGGCTAATATTGCAATTTGATTTATTTTTTTACAAATAGGTAGGCCCTAACGGGCCAGATTTGACGGTGGAAAAACCCATTGACGAAAACCTCCGGCCAGCTTGCGCACTCTTTGCGAAAGGGTAGCCCATGACGGGCAATATTGCAATTTGATTTGTTTTTCTACAAATAGGTAGGCCCTAACGGGCCAGATTTGATGTTGTAAGGGTCCTATAGACCCAAAGCCTTTCCTGGTTTGCTCGCTCTTTGTGAGTGGATAGCCCTGACGAACCAGATTTGGCATTGAAAAAATCTCTTCAAGTTCCTATGGCCCGTTAGGGCTTACCTATTTGTAGCCCCCAGCGACAAATGAATCAATGCGGCCCGTTAGGGCCTACCCTTTGTAGCCAGAGGTTGCCCCGGGAGCGCATAACGGGAAGTCGTTAAAGGAAAATCCTTATCATACGGGGAAATTAATGCACACATCCAAAAAGCAGGTTCGAAATAAGCAATAGCGGGTTATAGGTTACAAATTGTAAAAAGACGGTTACCTTTCTTTTGACTATTTGTAAGCTATCAGTTAAAACATAGCTTGTTTTAGCCTTTCAAAGCACTTTTTAGTTTTTGTTTGAGCAATGGCGGCGCCAAATAAAATTCGGGATTGCGCCGCTGGCACAACTATTGAATTTAATTGAGTGATGAAAAACCTTAACAAACTAATTATCACTGTTTTTTGCCTGTTGGGAGCGTTCGCATCTAACGCTTTATTGGCGCAGCCATCAGCCAAAAAGGCGCACATTGCTGTAAATCATAAAAACGATGATGAAACCGGCGAGGTGGTTACTGAATTGAGCGCTCATAATAGCAATGCCATTTTTTCAAGCGCTGCGGCGTACACCTTTACTATTAAAAATACTTTTAACAAGATACAATCGGGAAAAATTTCCTACCTGGTGACCGACCAGTTTAATAAAAAAGTTTTGGCGGATTCCATTTCTGTGAACCTGGGTAAACAGAGTACGCACAATTATGATTTCGAAATACCCAAATTGAAAAGCGGGTTTTACAAGATAAATTTCATGATAAATGTGTCGGATTATGATGACACTACCCGCCGGGTTTTTGGTATCAGGCCCGAGGAAATCAGATCGTCGCATGCTAAACCCGAAGATTTTGATTCATTCTGGCAAAGCGCAAAAGATGAACTGGCTAAAGTAAAGCCCGAATATAAGATCACCGAAAAATTTGACCTGGAGACCAATGACCGCAAGGTGTATTTGATTGAAATGAAATCATTGGGAAACGTCACCATATACGCCTGGCTTACTGAACCCGCACACCCGGGGAAATATCAAAAGTTCCCGGTATTACTAATGTTGCCCGGTTACCAGGCAACTAATAAACCGTTGGTGGGCAAAGAGTATGACCTGGCTTTTATTAATCTTGACGTACGCGGCCAGGGCCTTAGTAAAAAGGATTTCGACATGCGGCGCGAGGACTATATTGTAAACGGACTGGAAAATAAAAAAGCCTATTACTTACGCGGCGTAATTATGGATTGTATTCGCTGTGTTGATTTTATGTTTACGCGCAAAGAATTGAGCCTCGACCGCATTGCCGTTACGGGCGGCAGCATGGGCGGTTACCTGTCCATCACCACAGCGGCGCTGGATAAGCGGATAACCCTTTGTGCCCCGCAAAATCCTTTCTTTAGTGATATTTACAACATGGACCATGGCGCGGTTGAGTGGCCGATAAACCACATGAAAGATTATGTAAAGGTAAAACCAGGCCTTACGTTTGACAAGGTTTTGGATAACCTGCAATACTACGATACTAAAAACTTTGCAGCTGCAGTAAAATGCCCTTTCCTGATGGGTATTGGCCTGCTAGATCCTTTTGTACCGCCAAATAACTCCTACGCAGTATACAATAATATCAACTCAAAGAAAAAGATATTTGTGTTTAAAGATCTGGGTCATGAGGTGGGCGATAAGTATTACCATTACGAAGAACTTTGGACGAGAGACTCGTTTGCGCTGTTTTAGTAGAGCTATTGGCCGAAAGGACATTTCCCCTTTGTTTAGCTGTTATGAACGGCGCAGAAGTTCCCTCACTATCGTTCGGGATGACAAATGGAGTAGATCGGCCGTCACCCTAAAACCATAATTCTGTCATACTTTTTCATTTAAAATCTTTTTAGTGCTCAATCGTCTTATAAGTGGATATTTACGAAACCTGTTGCAGTAACAAACGCAGGTTTTTAAACTCTATAAAAGAAAATAAGACATACAGTGAATACTATTCTGCATATCGAAGACCTGGGCAAAACTTACCAAAGCGCCGGGCGCACATTAACCGTATTAGATCATATTAATTTCTCTATCGTCGCAGGCTCAACCAATGCCATTGTCGGCCCTTCAGGCAGCGGTAAAACCACCTTGCTTGGCCTTTGCGCCGGGCTCGACAGGCCGGGATCGGGCAAGGTTGAATTGAATAACATCAATTTGGGCAATTTGTCCGAAGATCAGCGCGCCCAGGTACGCAATCAATATGTGGGGTTCATTTTTCAAAATTTTCAGTTATTGCCTACTTTAACTGCACTAGAAAACGTGATGGTACCACTAGAGTTGCGGGGCGAGAAAAACATCAAAGCGCGATCGATGGAATTGCTGGATAAAGTAGGATTGTCTGACAGGTGGCATCATTATCCTGCTCAGCTGTCGGGCGGCGAGCAGCAACGGGTTTCGCTGGCCAGGGCGTTTTCAAATTCGCCGACCATATTGTTTGCCGATGAGCCTACCGGTAACCTGGACGCCGAAACTGCCGAAAAAGTTGAAAAGCTGATTTTCGACCTGAACAAAGAAGCCGGCACTACACTTGTTTTGGTTACCCATGACCTTGAACTGGCGGCCAAAACGCAGCGCATAATCCGTATAAAGGGCGGCAAACTTATTGCCGACGATAAAACCAATACCTTATAAAAGCCATGGATAAGCGAAAAATAAATATCCCCTGGCTTTTTGAAATGGCCTGGCGCGATAGCCGCCGTAACCGGTCGCGGCTGATGCTGTTTATCTCGGCAATTGTATTTGGTATTGCGGCTTTGGTAGCCATATACTCTTTCAGGTACAACCTCGAGACTGATATTGATGCACAGGCAGCCACCCTTATCGGTGCGGATTTGGCTGTTACAGCGGGAAAACCAGCTGACGCTACGATAAAACCACTGCTTGATTCATTAGGTGACGAACGATCGGAAGAGCGGACGTTTGTATCCATGATCTATTTCCCGCGTACCAATGGGGCCCGGCTGGTGCAGGTGCACGCCTTAAAGGGCGGCTTCCCTTATTATGGCAGCCTGGAAACTGTTCCGGTTGCTGCCGGGAAAGATTTTAAAGCCGGGAAAATGGCATTGGTTGATAAAACGCTGATGCTGCAGTTTAACGTTAAGGTAAACGACTCCATCAAAGTTGGCGAAGTGACCTTCCTGGTTGCCGGCGTATTGAACAAGGCTCCCGGGCAAACTGGCATATCGTCGGGTATCGCGCCTTCGGTTTATATCCCCTTACAATACTTGCAGCAAACCGGTCTGTCAAAAAAGGGCAGCCGCATAGGTTACAGCTTTTATTACAAATACGATAAACCGGTTGATATGAAAAAACTGGTTAAAAACATCGATTCGCGGCTGGATAAGGCTGAAATGAACTACGAAACCATCCAGATGCGCAAAGAAAACACCGGCCGCTCCTTTGGCGACCTTACCCGGTTTTTATCGCTGGTTGGTTTTATAGCCCTGTTGTTAGGCTGTGTAGGGGTTGCCAGCGCCATCCATATTTATATCCGCGAAAAAATTGCTTCCATCGCGATTATGCGTTGCCTGGGTGTAAAAGCCTCGGAGGCATTTTTGATATACCTGATACAAATTGTGGGCATTGGCATCATCGGTTCGGTTGCAGGGGCTTTTGCGGGCTCGTTGGTACAACACATTTTGCCCATTGTGATGAAGGATTTTCTGCCATTTGATATTACCACAACCATATCGTGGCTGGCAATAGGGCAGGGCATTTTACTGGGCGTTATCATATCCATATTATTCGCCCTGTTGCCGCTCATCTCCATCCGGAATATCTCGCCTCTGAATACCCTGCGGATCTCGTATGAGGATGTCAGCATCGTTCGCGATCCTTTGCGCTGGGTGGTCTATATATTGATTTTGGTATTTGTTATCACCTTTACTTTTTTCCAGACGGGGAGCTGGGTGGGCAGTATATTTTTTACGATTGGCGTTGGTATAGCCTTTATTATCCTGGCCTTTGTTGCCTGGCTGCTGATGAAAGTAATGCGGCTGATCATCAAAAACTCATGGAGTTATTTAATGCGGCAAGGTTTTGCCAATCTTTACCGGCCCAATAACCAAACTATCATCCTTATTGTATCCATTGGATTGAGTACCGCATTTATTTGTACGCTCTTTTTTATACAGGGTATGCTCATGAAACAGGTTAGCCTGTCATCGGGCGCCAACCAGGCCAATATGATTTTGTTTGATATTCAAAGTAGTCAGCGGAAAGCGGTAGCCGGCATCACCCAACAACAAAAATTGCCTGTTTTACAACAGGTGCCTATTGTAACCATCAGGCTGCAAACCGTAAACGGCAAAACTGAGCAGGATGTTAAAAAAGACCCGAAATCAAAGATATCTACCCGCGCATTTTCATACGAGTACCGGGTTACCTATCGCGATACGCTAACCCCATCTGAAAAAATAATAGATGGTGAATTTACCGGCAAAGCTGTGCCGGGCAAAGATGTAGCTGTTTCTATAGAAGACGGATTTTCAAAACGAAACCATATCAACCTGGGCGATCATTTGGTATTCAATGTCCAGGGTTTAAACATTCCGGCAGTGGTAGGCAGTGTAAGGCAGGTAAACTGGAACAAAATTCAAACCAACTTCCAGATCGTATTTCCGAAAGAGGTTTTGGAAGACGCGCCGCAGTTTTATGTGGAGCTAACGCATGTGCCGTCTGCAGCCGCGTCAGCCAAATTTCAGCAAGCTATGGTGCGCAGTTTTCCCAATGTTTCTATTATCGATATTGACGAAGTAATCAGCATCATAGATGACCTGCTCAATAAAATTGGTTATATCATTAAGTTTATGAGCGCATTCAGCATCGTTACCGGGGTGGTGGTGCTTATTGCTTCGGTGCGCATCAGCAAGTATCAGCGCATACAGGAAAGTGTTTTACTGCGGACACTTGGCGCCAGCCGGAAACAAATTTTCACGATAACTGCTTTGGAATATCTATTTTTAGGGGCATTATCGGCACTAACAGGTATATTAATAGCGTTAACGGGAAGCTGGCTGCTGGCTAAATATAGTTTCCAGATCCCGTTTGCCGTAAATGTGCTGCCTGTTTTGGCGCTGTTTTTTATTATCGCGGGCTTAACCCTGGTAATAGGGCTGCTGAACAGCAGGGGCGTATTGAGCAAGCCACCGCTGGAGATATTGAGGAGTACTTAGGTTTTAGAGATTGGTTAATTAGAGGTTAGTTATCACAGGACAATTAAAATGAATTTGGATTCCCCCAATACCCACTCCCTTTTTGTTATTTCGAGCGGCAGCGAGAAATCTTTTGCGCCCGGTAACACGCGCGTCAACAGGAAAAGGTCTGGTACAATCGTTCGAAATAACATTTTTTTTAAAATTGTTTTGGTATCGATGTTGTTTCTCGCGGCCTGCACAAACAACAAACAGGCATCTTCCGACACAACCGCTGCTACAACAAAGCCCGACAGCACATCATCTGCCAAAACGGTTTTGTTTTTTGGGGATAGTTTAACCGCAGGTTATGGGCTGGATGATCAGTCGCAGGCTTTTCCGGGTGTTGTTCAAGCTAAAATTGATGCGGCTAACCTGCATTATAAAGTTATAAATGCCGGTGTAAGCGGCGAAACTTCGGCGGGTGGCAAGGCGAGGATCAATTGGATATTAAAGCAAAAAGTTGATGTTTTTGTGCTGGAACTTGGCGCAAACGACGGGTTGCGCGGGATATCGGTAAATTCGACCATTCAAAACCTGCAGGACATTATTGATGCCGTAAAATCAAAATACCCAAACGCTAAGTTGGTTATGCTGGGGATGCAGGTTCCGCCGAATATGGGTTCGGTGTACACATCGAGTTTTAAAGCCATATTCCCCGATCTCGCCGCAAAAAACAAGATGGCGCTGGTGCCCTTTCTCTTGAAAGATGTTGGCGGAGTACCGTCGTTAAACCAGAAAGACGGCATTCACCCGACTGCCGAAGGTGCTAAAATAGTAGGTAATAATGTTTGGGAGGTGCTGCGGGGCGTTTTATTGAGGTGAAAGGTAAAAGGCGAAAGGTAAAAGGTAAAAGGTAAGAGGTAAAAGGTAAAACGTAAAACGAAAAGAATCAGGAACAAGGAGATTGGTTTTGTGGACTGCAACCTGACTAATAGCAGGTATTAATTTTTTTACTTTTATCTAAACCAAAATCACCGATACTATTTAAAGGATGATTATCTTCGCCGAAAAGATAAAATATGGCGACTACAAAACTTACAATAAACAATAACGGTTCGGTTAAAATCGACGGCGACTTTGAAATAGTTGATATGCAGGGAAACGCTTATGGTTTACAGGGACGCACAATTGTTTCAATATGCCGTTGCGGAATGTCGGCAAACAAACCTTTTTGTGATGGCTCGCACAAAGGTCACTTTGAACACGAAGCTATTGCATTTGATTTGCCTCCGAAGAAAGTCTAATTTGAGAGTCAAGAATCAAGAGTCAAGAACCAGGAGTTTTAAGTAAGAGGCAAAACGAAAATCGACTTAGGACTCAAGACTTGCGACTCAGGACTAAAAAAATGTTTGATGGTAACAGAAGTAAATGGCATCAATATAAATTATAAAGTTACCGGCGGCGGTGAGCCGCTGGTACTTATCCACGGTCACCCTTTTGACCATACCATGTGGTATCCGCAGGTGGTGGTTTTTTCCGATAAATATAAAGTTATAACGCCCGATTTGCGGGGCTATGGCGAAAGCAGTCTGCCTGCTAGCGGGAGAACCCGTTTTGAGGACTATGCTACCGATGTATTGAGCCTCGTGGATTATTTGGGAGTCGGCCAGTTTCATTTGAGCGGCCTTTCCATGGGCGGGCAGATCATTATGGAAATATTCAGGCAGGCGCCAACGAGGGTAAAATCGTTGATTTTTGCTGATACTTTTGCCAGTTTGGATACGCCCGAAGTAAAGCAGGGGCGTTATGATGCGGCAAACCGCCTTGAAAAAGAAGGCATGGATGCTTATGCTGATGAGGTGATCTATAAAATGATTAAGCCGGCACATGTTGAAT
>Ga0068855_100001108_pt1 | contig 33499 bp, 32 predicted proteins | sample KBSCornC52_FD_66592 | JGI IMG/M metagenome (GOLD analysis project Ga0068855, IMG submission 66592) | Corn rhizosphere microbial communities from Kellogg Biological Station, Michigan, USA - KBS Corn C5-2 | ecosystem: Host-associated > Plants > Roots > Rhizosphere > Soil ...
CTGCGGATCAATCACACCAGCGCCAGCACCGCCGGCCAGATCTACATCCCGGCGATCAACTGGGCGCTGATGGTGATGGTCATCCTGCTGGTGCTAGTGTTCCAGACCTCGTCCAACCTCGCCTCGGCCTATGGCATCGCCGTCACCGGCGCGATGACGATCGACAGCTTCCTGCTGGCGGTGGTGCTGTTCTCGCTGTGGAAGTGGAACCGCTTCCTGGCGGTGGCCTTGCTGTTCGCGCTGTTTTCGGTGGATCTCGCCTATCTCGCCGCCAATCTCACCAAGATCCCCGACGGCGGCTGGTTCCCGCTGCTGGTCGGCCTGGTCGCCTTCACCCTGCTGACCACCTGGGCGCGCGGCCGCCAACTGATGATCGCACGGATGCGCGAATCGGCGATGCCGGTGCAGGTGTTCATCAAATCGGCGGCGAGCTCAGCCGAGCGGGTGAGCGGCACGGCGGTGTTCATGACCTCGGCCCCCGAAGGCGTGCCCCATGCGCTGCTGCACAATCTCAAGCACAACAAGGTGCTGCACGAGCGGGTGATCCTGCTCACCGTGCGGATCGAGGACGTGCCCTATGTCAGCGACGCGCGGCGGACCGAGATGGACGATCTCGGCTCCGGCTTCTACCGCCTGGTGATCCATTACGGCTTCATGCAGGAGCCCGACGTGCCGGCGGCGCTGGCCGGCGTCACCGACTGCGGCGCTCAGTTCAAGATGATGGACACCAGCTTCTTCCTCGCTCGCCAGACGCTGCTCGCCTCCTCGCGCCCGGGGATGGCGCTATGGCGCGAGCGCCTGTTCTCCTGGATGCTGCGCAACGCGGAAAGTGCGATGGAATTCTTCCGCCTGCCGACCAATCGCGTCGTCGAGCTCGGCAGCCAGGTCGAGATTTAGCGTCGCCGTGCGCGTCGCGATCGTCCTCGCGGCTGGCTCCTCACGCCGCTTCGGCGCCGCCAACAAGCTGCTCGCGCCACTTCGGGGCCGGCCGCTGCTCACCCATGCGCTCGATGCGGCGCAGGCCGGGCCTGTCGCCTGGACGCTGGTCGTCACCGGCGCCGACCGCGCCCGGATCGCCACCGTCGCACGAAGCCGGTTGCCGCGGGCGCGGATCGTCCATGCCCGGCATCATCGCGAGGGGATCGCCGCCAGCCTTGCCGCCGGCCTTGCCGCCCTGCCGCAACGGGTTGAGGAGGCGCTGGTGTTCCTCGGCGACATGCCGCGCATCCCGCCGGGCCTCGCCGGCTGGCTGGTGCGGCGGCGGGGTGGGCGCGGGCCATCGGTCAGGGCACTGCTGAACGGCCATCCGGCGCATCCGGTGCTGCTGGCGCGGGCCGATTTCGCCGCGGCCGCGGCGCTGACCGGCGATCGCGGCCCGGGCGCGATGCTCGCCAGCCGCGGCGCGCGTACCCTCGCGCTGCCGCCCCGCTGGCGGGATGCGATCGCCGATATGGACTATCGCCGCGAATTTGGCCGATGAACTTTCCGCCCTCCCGGCGATTGTCCGGAGGGAAAGGGAGGCGGAATGATCGAGATCGCTGAATGGGTTGCGCCGATCGCGACGATGATCGCCGCGCTGATGACGGCGGCCAATCTCGGCCCGCGCGTGACCGGCTGGGGCTTTGTCGTCTTCACCGTCGGCGCGATCGCCTGGGCGGCGATCGGCCTGATGAGCGGCCAGTCGAATCTGCTGTGGCAGAACATCGTGCTGCTGGTCGTCGACGTCTTCGGCATCTGGCGCTGGCTCGGCCAGGAGACGCGCTGGGTGGAGGGTGCGATCAGCGCGGCGCAGGCCAGCGAGCGAGCGCCGGTGCCCAAGCTGTTCCCGGCCGCGATCTTTGCTGGCGGTGCTGTCGCCGATAGCGCGGGCGAGCATTTCGGCCACAGCGTCGATGCGATGATCCAGTGTGACGACGGGCGCGTGTCCTATGTCGTGATACGATCGGGCGGAATCGGCGGGGTCGGCGAGACATTGCGCGAAGTGCCGTGGCGCGAATTTCGCGCCGGTGAGGACGCGATTACCCTCGATCTCTCGCGTGACGATTTCGAAGCCTTGCCGCCGATCGACCCGCAGCGCTGGCCGGCGCGGGCCTGAGAGCTCCTAATCGATCTGGCCGATACCGTCGCAGCTGAGGTCGAAGGCGGTGAGCCCCGCCTCGAGGCAGGCCGCGAGCATCGGCATTTCCATGATCTGATCGACCGCCGGCGGCTCGTCGGGGTCGCCGGCGATCTCGAGCGCCTCGTCCCATTCGCTGGCGTCGTAGGTGCCGCGGCCGACCATCGCCAGCGCCAGCACCTCGATGATCTGATCCTCGGCAAGGTCGTCGAGCACCGCCAGCAGCTCGACCTCGACCGTCTCGTTATTCTCTTCCTCGAGCGAGGCGAGGACGTCGTCGTGGTCGATCGGATCTTCGTCGGGATCCTCGTCGGTGACCGGAACCAGGGCATCGAACTCCCGCGCGCGCTGAATGATGCGGCAGATGATGTCGAGCGGGGTGGACAACTCCATGCGCGGCTCCGTCGGCAGCTGTTCGCCGATGAACGACGCGACCATTGACCGGTTCCGTTACAAGGCCGCGTGCGGTTGACCGGCTCCCGGCGGCTGCATATAGCCCGCCGACGCCGGATGAGGCGGAGTAGCTCAGCTGGTTAGAGCAGCGGAATCATAATCCGCGTGTCGGGGGTTCAAGTCCCTCCTCCGCTACCACCGGACCGCCGAGATCCTGCGCAAGACGGGCCGGCAGAGGAGATCGCGATGGCCTGGACAACCCGTCCACTGACCGAGCATTTCGGCATCGAGCTGAGTGGCGCCCGGATCGGACCCGACCTTCCGCAGGCTGATCGCCAGGCGGTCTACGAGGCGGTCGTCCAGCACGGCGTCGCGGTGGTCCGCGGCCAGCGGCTCAGCGACGACGAGCTCTATGACTTTGCCGACTCGCTCGGCGTCGTCGTGCCAATGCCCAAGGACATCCCCGACATCCCCTCGGCGCGGGTGCAGGCGCTGAGCAATCTCGATGCCGACGGCAATCTCCTGCCGCCCGATCACCCCTATGTCCGCCAGAACACAGCCAATGAGCTGTGGCACGTCGATCAGACCTACATGCGGCCGCGGGCGACGGTGTCGATGCTGTATGGGCTGGTGATTCCGCCCGAAGGCGGCAACACCGAATTCTGCGACCTGCGGCTGGCCTATGAGGCGCTGACGCCGGAGCAGCAGGCGCGTTTTGCGCCGCTGACGGCGACCCATTCGACCTTGCATTCGCGCAAGCTCACCGGCTTCACCGACTGGAGCGAGGCAGCGCTGGCGATGCTTGGCTCGGTCGACCGGCCGCTGATCGGCTTCCACGAAGCAACCGGGCGCAAGACTTTGGCGCTCGCGTCGCACATCTCCGAGGTCTCCGGTCACAGCCCGGAAGAGAGCGCCGCGCTGATGCGCGCGTTGACGGAGCGGGCGACCTCGCCCGAGCGCTGCTATTCGCATCGCTGGCGGGCCGGCGACATGCTGCTGTGGGACAATCGCTGCGTGATGCACCGCGCCAGGCCGTTCGACCTCGCCCGCCATGGCCGCGACATGCGCAGCGTGCGCCTGGTCGATACCGCCGATGTGGAGCCGGCCTAGAAGCGGTGAAGCAGGCGATCGACCATCGCAGTCACATGCGGCCGGTCGTCCTCATTGCACTCCGCTTCCAGGTCGGAGCGGATCTTCTGGATCTGCTGATCGGTCAGATGCTCGATGCCGATGAACTGGTTGCGGCCGGCTTCGATCGCGCGGATCAACTCGTCGAGCTTGGCCTGCATCGCCGCCGCATCGCGATTCTGCGAATTCTGGATCAGGAAGACCATCAGGAAGGTGACGATCGTCGTCGCCGTGTTCACCACCAGCTGCCAGGTGTCGGAATAGTGGAACAGCGGCCCGCTGACGCCCCAGACGATGATAATCGCGAGTGCCAGGATGAAGGCGATCGGCTGGCCGGCGAAGGCCGCGATGCGGCCGGCGATCCATGTAAAAATGCGGTCCACACCGGTCTCCCTTGAGATGGCCCGGTGCTAGAACCCTCGATAGGGGCAAGTTGGTCCGCTGGTGCGGTCGCTGCGCTTCTCCGGGCGGCCGGGCTGCCACCCTGGGCTGCCCGGCTCGATCGCGCCCTCCGCCTCCGGCACGTCCTCCGCCGGAGGCTCAGCCTTTCCGGCTGGTTTGTCCGTCATGCAGCGACCGGATCGGGCCGCCGGTGGCGCTGGAGCCGGCCGGGGAGCGCGCCGGAAGCGACGCCGTTGCGATAGGTGACCACGCCCGAGACGATCGTCGCGTCATAGCCGTCCGACTTCTGCGACAGACGCCGGCCGCCGGTCGGCAGGTCGTAGGAGGCGTGCGGCGCGTGCAGCCGCAGCCGGTCCATGTCGATGACGTTGAGATCGGCCTTGTAGCCCGGCTTGATCAGCCCGCGGTCGCGCAGGCCGGCCAGCTCCGCCGGCTCGCGGCTGAGCATGCGGATAGCCTTGTTCAGCGGCACTTTCTTGTCGCCTGCCGCATCCCGCACCCAATAGGTCAGGAAATAGGTGGTGATCGCGGCGTCGCAGATCATCGAGTAATGCGCCCCGCCGTCGCCGAGCGCGATGACCGTATGGTCGCTGTCGACCATTGAGCGGGCCGAGCCCTCGAACTTCGGCGTCTCGTCGATATTGCCCATCGGCCGATAGAGGATCTCGTGGCCGTCCTTCTCGAGCAGGATGTCGTAGATCACCTCGTTCGGATCACGGCCCTGCGCGCGCGCCATCGCACCGACGCTCTCATCGGCCGACGGATTGTAATTGGGCGGGTCGCCGAGGCGGAACATCATCTCCTTCTCGGAGACGAAGAATTTGAAGAAGCTGTGGGGATCGTCGGGCTCTTCCGAGATCAGCTTTGCCCGCATCGCCGGATCGCGCATCGCCTTGACCTTCTCGGCCAACGGCAGGTCGGCGATCGCCTTGAAGCTCGGGTTGAGCGAGAAGGGGTGGAGCGACAGCTCGAGGCCCATCAGCCCGCCGGTCGGGCGCGGGATGACCTGGCCGCGGATCTCCAGTCCGTCGTCATTGGCGCGGTGGATCTCGCTCAGCAGATAGCGCCAGTCGTTCGGCCGGTGTGGCGTCGCCATGAAGGTGAAGGAGAGCGGGCGCTCCGCCTCGCCGGCGAGCTTGCGCAGCAGCTCGAACATCGGCTGCGGCTCGAGATCGTAGTTCGGCACGATCTGGAAATGGCCGGCGCCGGCGTCGCGCAGCCCGGCCGCGAGCGCGAGCACCTCGGCCTCCTCGGTCGGCACCGACGGCGCCAGCTCGCCGGTGCGGAAGCGGTGGACGATGGTGCGCGAGGTGGTGACGCCGAGCGCGCCGGCCTTGATCGCCTCGGCGGTCAGCCGCCGCATTTCGGCGAGATCGGCCTCGGTCGGCGGCTCGAGATCGGCGCCGCGCTTGCCCATGACATAGACCCTGAGCGGCGAATGCGGCAGCTGGGCGCAGAAATCGATGTCGGATTCGCGCTTTTCGATCGCATCGAGATAATCCGGGAAAGTCTCCCAGTTGAACGGGACGCCTTCCTCCATGACGACGTCGGGGATGTCCTCGACGCCTTCCATCAGGCGGATGACGAGATTATGATCGCCCGGCCGCACTGGTGCGAAGCCGACGCCGCAATTGCCCATCACGATGGTCGTAATGCCGTGATCGGATGACGGCTGTAGCCGGTTCTCCCAGGTTATCTGGCCGTCGTAATGGGTATGGACGTCGATGAAGCCCGGGGTGACGATCCGGCCCTTGGCGTCGATCTCTTCGGCGCCGGTGCCGGCGACCTTGCCGACCGCGGCGATCTTGCCGTCCTTGACCGCGACATCGCCCTGGAAGGGTTCGCCGCCGGTGCCGTCGACGATCGTCGCGCCGCGGATCACAATATCGAAATCGCTCATCGGGCCTCTCCTCTTTGGCGCGAGGATAGGCCGAAAAGACTTTCTTGGGTAGCCGGAAGCCCGGCCATGGGTCGCTAGAACTGCGAGTCCGGAATGCGGACGACCAGCCCGTCGAGCGCGTCGGAAATGCGGATTTGGCAGGACAGACGCGAATTCGCCTCCGGCTCGACCGCCAGCGTCAGCATTTCCTTCTCCAGCGCGGCGGGCTCGCCGGTCGCCTCCAGCCAGCGCGGGTCGACATAGACGTGGCAGGTGGCGCAGGTGCAGGCGCCGCCGCAGTCGGCGAGGATGCCGGCGATGCCGTTCTGGACGGCGGTATCCATCAGCGAACTGCCGTTGCGCGCCTCGACGACCTTCTCGCTGCCGTCCGATTCGATGAAGGTCACCCGTGCCATCGCTTGCGTCCGCATCCTCTCATTGTCGACAATCGATCAACCATTCGAACGGCGAGCGATGCCCGCGCGCGGCCCGGTTGCCAAGCCCCGAGATGCATTTTTCGACTTTCCCTCAGGCCTGCCGCAATGGTTTGCAAAGGCGCGGACCGCCCCTTATCTCCCCGATCGATACCGTTTGGAGCCCGCAATGACCGCTACCCATTCGACCCGCATGCTGATTCTCGGATCGGGGCCGGCCGGGCTGTCGGCGGCGATCTATGGGGCGCGGGCGGGCCATGCGCCGATCGTGGTTCAGGGGCTGCAGCCGGGCGGCCAGCTGACCACGACGACCGACGTGGAGAATTACCCCGGCTTTCGCGACATCATCCAGGGCACCTTTCTGATCGAGGAGATGCAGGCCCAGGCCGAGCATGTCGGTGCGCAGATGATGTACGACACGATCGTCGAGGTCGATCTGTCGCAGCGCCCGTTCCGCGCGATCGGCGATGGCGGCACGGTTTATATCGGCGACACGCTGGTGATCGCGACCGGCGCCCAGGCGAAATGGCTCGGGCTGGACAGCGAGCAGCGGCTGAGGAACCAGGGCGTCTCGGCCTGCGCGACCTGCGACGGCTTCTTCTTCCGCGGCAAGCGGGTCGCGGTGATCGGTGGCGGCAACACCGCCGTCGAGGAAGCACTCTACATGACCAACCACAGCCATGACGTGACGATCATCCATCGCCGCGATGCCTTCCGCGCCGAGAAGATTTTGCAGGATCGCCTCCATGCCCATCCCAACATCAAGGTGCGCTGGAACAGCGTGGTCGACAATTTCGTCGGCGGCGGCAGCCCGGAAGGGCTGGTCGGTCTCGACATCCGCAATGTCCAGACCGGCATCGTCGAGCGGGTGCCGTTCGACGGCGCCTTCGTCGCGATCGGCCATCATCCCGCGACCGAGCTGTTCGCCGACAGCCTCGAGCTCGACGACGACGGCTACATCAAGGTCGAGGCCGGCACGACGCGGACCAGCGTGCCAGGCGTGTTCGCCTCGGGCGACGTCGCCGACAAGATCTACCGCCAGGCGGTGACCGCCGCCGGCACCGGCTGCATGGCCGCGCTCGATGCCGAGAAATTCCTGTCCGAATCCGAGGTCGACAGCTCGCTCGCCGCTTAGAGCGTAAGGTCCGCCGGTTGGAAAGCGGACCTCTGGTATCTCCGCAAATTCAAGCGATGCTGGTGTGTCAGTGATTGAGGATTGGCTAGGGCTGCCTGCGATCCTGGATCTACCCGGGGAATGAGGACGCTTGGCAACACGGCCGAGGCTATCCCCGTATCTCAGGGCCTCGCCGTTGGGTACCCTTTTGGGACCGTTAGCCCTCGTCCAGTGCCATGGCTCGCCATCGCTCCAGGATTTTGGCCGCGCCAAGCGTGTGTTCTGGTGGAGCTGCCTTTCCGAACTTGATCGCAACAATCTCCACCACGCGCTCAGCATCGTTGAATGTCTTCGTGACGACCCTGTGATTTCCACCACCGGTCTCAGCCAAGATACGGAGCGAACTGAATGCGATCGCCTGCAGCGCCAATGTCTCGGCGCTCAACTCGTTCACTCTTCGCGTCAAAAGTTCGATCTCTGCTTCGGTGTCCATCTTAGCCTCTCGGCGACTCCTCGCTTGCGTACCGCTCAATAGCTTGTGGCCAGCGCTTCCAGGCAAGCCTTCGTCAACAGCGCGTCATCGCCAGCCCGCGCGAATGTGTGCGCCGCGGTCGGCAGGCTGACGACATCGGCGGCGATGCCGGTGAACGGCGGCTTGCGCCACGCATCGGCGAAGCCGATTGCCGTCGCATCGCCCTCGGCAAGCAGCAGGGTCACCGGCGCATTGCTCGCCTTGAGCGCGGTGGCGAGCCGCTGGGCGAGCGGGGCAGGGGCCTTGCGGCCGACCCGGACCAGCCCGCGCGCCAGCCGGCGATAGTCGACCCGGCCGGAGATCAGCCGGCGCCAGTCGGCCGGGTTTGTCAGCCGATCGCGATAGTGGCGCCGGATCGCGGCCGGCGGCGGCAGGCCGCCGGCGGCATCGGCGAGCCAGGGGTTGGCGAGGATCAGCCGATCGATCCCCGCGGCGCGATGATGGATGACCAGTGCGCTTGCCCCGTCACACAACCCGAAGCCGGCGATTTCCCTGAGCTGCGGACAGGCTGCGCGCAGCGCGCCCGCCGCCGCGGCGATGTCCGCGCCGCTGTCGGCGAACCCCGGGTCCACGCCGCCGCTGTCGCCGACGCCGCGCCGGTCGAAACGGATGACCGGATAGCCGGCCGCCGCCAGCCTCGCGCCGAGCTGCAGGAAGCTGCGGTGAGCGCCGATCCGAATCTGGGTGCCGCCCCCGACCATGACCACCCCGACCGGACCCGCTGCCGGCTCGATCGTCGCGGCGATTTGGCTGTCGCCGCATCGGATGATGATCAATTCGCGCATGTCGCCAGCCAGGCGGTGAGGTCGGCGGCGAGGCCCGCGGCCAGAAGCGATGCCGGATCGGGCTCGGCCAGCCGCCACGGCGGCGACGCGTCGATCTTGAGGTCGGCTGGCGAGGGATCGCTCTCCAGCCGGACCAACCGCGCCGGCGCCGCCGACGGCTCCGCGCTGCGCAGCATATCGGCGAGCGCCGGGGTGATGCGATAGCCGGCATGCTCGTCGGGATCGCCCGGGCTGCCGGCAACGTCGCGGGCGCGCTCGAGATCGCGGATCAGCGCCGCGCCGCTCACCGGCGCGCAATGCCAGCGGCGGGCGACCTCGGCCTGGCCGTCGATCAGCGTGCCGCCCCGCAGCGCGGCGAGGAAGGGTGGGCGCCCGTTGCCGGCGGTGCGGCAGGCATCGGCGATCGCCAGCGGCCATTCCTCCCAATCGACGTCAGCCAGCGCACGCGGGCTTTCGCCGGTGCCGGGCAGATCGGGCAGCCAGCAGCCGATGCCCTGCTCGGCGAGATGCCGCGCGACCACGACCAGCATCGTGCGGCAGCGGTTCATTTCCTCGAATAGCGGCTGGGCGATGACCAGCTGCGGCCCCTCGGCGGGACCCAGCGCGAACATCCATTCCTCGCCGTGACCGGTCGGGTAGCGCAGGTAGCGCGGCCCCCCGGTCAGGCTCATCTCAGCGCTCGCGGCAGGATGAAGGCCATCAGCGAGCCGAAGGTCGCGAGCGCCTCGCCGTCGATCTCGTCGACCCGGATCGCCAGCCGCTCCTCGATCTCGGCAAGAAAGCCGGCGGTCGCCATCGAATCGAATTCGGGCAGGGCGCCGAACAGGCGCGTCGACTCGTCGAAGGCCGCGACCCTGGCCGGATCGATGCTGAGTACGTCGCGCAGGCAAGCGCGAACCGTCGCCTCGACCTCCCGCTCATCGTCAAACCGTTGCACCATGACGGTGCGCTAGCCCGCGCGGAGCCTCGCGACAAGCGCGTGCAGGGCGGTTTGGCAGAAGGCGAGGAGACCGCGCGGCCGGCGCAGATCGAACGCGGTGAAGCGGTAGAGCGGCCGGGCGCGATCCATCCAGTCGGCCTTATAGCCGTCGTCGCCGGTGCCATAGTCGATCAGCCCGACATGATCGCCGTCGATCGCCGCGCCGAACATCGCCGCGCTGAGCAGCGTGCCCGGCGAGAGCTCGCGCGCGGCATCGACATAGGCGAGCTTGTGGATCGTCGCGACGCCATTCTCGACCGTCCACAGCTGGGCGGCGACCGGCTGGCCCTCATGCCGGGCGATGCCCAATCGCAGCGTCCCCGCCGCGCCCTCGACCCGGCCGAGCGCACGGAGAAAAGGGGGCGAGCCTTCGGCCGGCTTCCAGCTCGCCGCATAGACCTGCTCATAGGCGGTCCAGGCATCGCCATCGAAGCTGCGATGGATCGCGATGTCGAGATCGGCGGCCCTGGCCTTGCGTGCGGTCGTCGAGCGCAGCTGGCCGGGCCGCGCGCGCCAATAGCTGGCGAAGTCCTGGTCCTCGGTGTCGGCTACCCAGTTGACCGTCTCCTCGCGGCCGCGCGTCCACCAGCCGGCGGCGGCAAAGCCCTCGCGCAGCAGGTCGAGCGTGCCGTCGGCCTCGGGCACCGGGGTCAGCGACAAGGCGCCGATGCGCTCGTCGCGGAGCGCCCGGGCGATGGCCGCGATCAGCGCGACGCGGTCGCCCTCGCCGGCGAACACCGGGCGGAAGGCGAGGGTGTACCACAAAGCCAGCGCCTCGGCCCGGCCACCACGGTTGACCGACAGGAACAGCCAGGCACGCCCGCCTTCGCCATCGTCGGCGCGCCAGATCCGCGCCCGGCCCTGGCTCGGGCGATAGGCCTCGGCGAGGCGGAACCATTCGAGCCGATCATGGAGATGGCGCTGCGCCGCGCGGTCGAGCGCGCCGCCGGCATCGGCCGCGACGGCTTCGATATCATCGAATGATTTGACCTCGATCGGCATCACGCTATCCCAAACGGACCGATGATTTGAAGCGCGAGATGCATAGGTGCAAGCCCCCGACGACACCCCTTATCCGCTGGATCATCTGGCGCTCAGGGGTCCGCGGGACGGGCTCGCGCTGGAATGGCGCGATTGGAAGATAGATCATGCCGGGCTGGATGCCGCGGTCGGCGGCATCGCAGCGGCGTTCGTCAAGCGCGGGCTGCGACGGGGCGACCGTCTCGCCTCCTGGCTGTCGAAGACCTCGCTCGCCTGCGTGCTGCCGCTCGCCTGCGCCCGCGCCGGGCTGATCCATGTGCCGATCAATCCGGTGCTGAAGCGCACCCAGGTCGCCCATATCCTCGCAGACAGCGGCGCCAAGGTGCTGATCTCGGGTGAGGATCGGGCCAGGACGCTGACCCCCGACGATCGCCCGAAGGAATGCGCCCTGCTGATCGAGGACGAGCAGGCGCCGCTCACCATGATGAGCGATCGGCTGCCGCCGTCGAGCGGCGACCCCCAGGACCTGGCGGCGATCCTCTACACCTCGGGGTCGACCGGCCGGCCCAAGGGCGTGATGCTGAGCAGCGCCAATCTCTGGCTCGGGGCGATCTCGGTCGCGCATTATCTCCGCTTGTCGGCCGACACGCGCACCCTCGCGGTGCTGCCGCTGTCGTTCGACTTCGGACAGAATCAGCTGCTCTCGACCTGGGCGGCGGGGGGCTGCGTCGTGCCGCTCGATTATGCCGTGCCGCGCGATGTCGTCGCCGCGGTCTCGCGCGCGTCGATCAACACGCTGGCCGGCGTCCCCACCCTGTGGCGGCAGCTGGTCGCGGCCGAATGGTCGGAAGCGACGGCGACCAGCCTCACCTGCATCAGCTCGAGCGGCGGCCGGCTCGGCGAACGTCTGGTCCGGGCGCTCCGCACGCGCTTTCCCAATGCCGCGCTCCATTCGATGTATGGCTTGACCGAGGCCTTCCGCTCGACCTCGCTCGATCCCGCGCTGATCGACAAGATGCCGGACTCGATCGGCAGCGCGATCCCTTTCGCCGAGGTGCTGGTGGTGCGCGAGGATGGGCGCGAGGTAATTGCCGGGGCGACCGGCGAGCTGGTCCATGCCGGCCCGCTGGTGGCCAAGGGCTATTGGAACGATCCGGAGCGGACCAAGGAGCGATTTCGCCCCGCGCCGCTGGCATCGAAACTGGGCGGCACCGCGGTTTGGTCGGGCGACCAGGTCAAGCGCGGTCGCTACGGCCTGTTGCTCTACGTCGGACGCAAGGATGAACAGCTCAAGGTCCAGGGCTACCGGATCAGCCCGACCGAGATCGAGGAGGCGGCGATGGCGAGTGGCGCGCTCGCCGAGGCGGTGGCGATCGGCGTCGACGATCCCGAGCATGACCAGGCGATCCAGCTCGTCATGCGGCCCGCCGCTGGCTGGAACAAGGACACTGCCGAAGCCGCGGTCAGCGCCCATCTCAAGGCCGAGCTGCCGGCCTATATGCAGCCGCGCGATTATCGCTGGGTTGGCGAGATGCCACTCACGCCCAATGGCAAGATCGACCGCGTCAGCCTACGCGAAGATGCAATGGCGTGAAGCCGACCGGCCCGATCCCGTCCGATTTTGAGGCGATCGGCGGCGAGCTGGCGATTGCCGGGGAGCGCGTATCGCAGCTGATCGCCGCGGCCGGCGAGACACCGCTGTTCATCTATGACGGCGGCATCATCCGCAACCGCGTCGCCGCGCTGCGCGCGGCGATGCCGGCCGGGGTCGCGATCCACTATGCGGTCAAGGCCAATCCCCATCCCGACGTGCTCGCCCTGCTCGCCGGACTGGTCGACGGCTTCGACGTCGCTTCGGCCGGCGAGCTGGCGCGGGCGGTGGCGGCCGATGCGCGCGCGATCTCCTTCGCCGGACCGGGCAAGCGCGATCATGAGCTGGCCGCGGCGATTGATGCCGACGCCACGATCAACCTCGAATCCGAGGCGGAAGCCGATCGCGCACTGCGGCTGGCCGCTGCCGCGGGCCGGACGCCGGCGCTCGCGGTTCGGGTCAATCCGAGCTTTGCGATCACCGGTTCCGGCATGCGCATGGGCGGCGGCGCGCGGCCGTTCGGCATCGATGCCGAACGCGTGCCGGCGCTGGTCCGCCGATTGCGCGCCGCCGGCGCCGACTGGCGCGGCTTTCATGTCTTCGCCGGCAGTCAGTCGCTCGATGCACAGGCGATCGGCGACGCGCAGTCGGCGACCATCGCATTGGTCGCGCAACTGGCCGAGGAGGTCGGTGCGTCGCCGCCGATGGTTAACCTCGGCGGCGGTTTCGGCATTCCCTATTTCGCCGGGGATCGCCCGCTCGATATTGCCGCGATCGGCGCGGCGCTCGGTGAGACGCTGGCGCGACGTCCCGCGATCCTCGCCGACAGCCAATTCGCGCTCGAGCTGGGCCGCTGGCTGGTCGGCGAGGCGGGCGTTTACCTTGCCCGTGTGATCGATCGGAAGATTAGTCATGGCGAGACTTTCCTGGTCACCGATGGCGGCCTCCATCACATGCTCGCCGCCTCCGGCAATTTCGGCACGGTAGTGCGGCGCAATTATCCGATCGCCCATGCCGGCCGTTTCGGCCTGGCGTCCGAGGAATTGGTTACCGTTACCGGCTGTTTGTGCACGCCGCTTGACCTGCTCGGCGACAATGTCGGACTCGCCCGCGCAGACGTCGGTGACGTGATCGCGATCTTCATGGCCGGCGCCTATTCTGCGAGCGCCAGTCCAACCGCCTTTCTTAACCATCCGCCGGCCGGCGAAATGCTTGTCGACACACCGTGAAGCGGTAGTTCCTAACGCATTCTTCACCCCTCGAAGTGCATAGCCAAAGGCCGGATCGCGCATCTGGTCAGGCTAGGGGAAGGTTAATGCGTTTCACCGTCGTTGCTCGTTCGGCGCTGTACCTCGGATCGGCAGCGGTGCTCGCTGGCTGCGCCACGCAGCCGACGGCGAAACTCCCGCCTGCCTCTTTCGTGTCGAATGAGGAAAAGCCGAGCGAAAGCTACGTTATCGGGCCGCTCGATCAGCTCACCATTTTCGTCTGGCGCAACCCTGAGCTCGGCGCCAAGGTTCAGGTTCGTCCCGACGGCCGCATCACGACCCCGCTGATCGCCGATCTTCCGGCGACCGGCCGCACGCCGGCGCAGCTCGCCGACGACATCAAGAGCCGGCTCAGCCAATACGTCACCGACCCCAATGTCTCGGTGATCGTCGACACCTCCTCGGGCACCTACAGTCAGCAGGTTCGCGTCGTCGGCGCGACCGAGAAGCCGGCTTCGCTACCGTACCGCGCCAACATGACCTTGCTCGACGCGATGATCTCGGTCGGGGGTCTCAGCCAATATGCCGCCGGCGATCGCGCCCGCCTGGTCCGCTACGACAAGAACAGCGGCAAGCAGAAAGAATATCAGCTCAAGATCGCGCGACTGCTCAAGCAGGGCGACACCAGCGCCAACGTCGCGCTCGAGCCCGGCGACGTGATCATCATTCCAGAGAGCATGTTCTGATCGGAACAAACGCCACGCTGGCTCCAACGAGAATGGTCGGAATCCGATGAACAGCCTTTACGAACAGTTTCTGGTTGCGCTGCATGCTGTCTGGCATCGTCGCTGGTTGGCGCTTGCGATTGCCTGGGGCGTGGCACTGGTCGGCTGGCTGGTCGTCGCGCTGATCCCGAACAGCTATGAATCCTCGGCCCGCGTCTATGTCTCGATGCAGTCGCTGCTGCCGACACAGGTCGGCATCACGCAGGTCGAGCAGCAGAAGGCGATCGATCGCGTCCGCGACACGCTGACCTCGGCGACCAATCTCGAGAAAGTCATTCGCCGCACCGATCTCGGCCTGCGCGCGACCAGCGATGCCGATGTCGCCGAGATGGTCGACAAGTTGCGCGAGCAGATCACGATCAAGGCGCTGCAGGACAATCTGCTCACGATCACCACCGTGTCGCGCATGTCCGGCTTGTCCGACGCGCAGAACGCCAAGCTCGCGCGCTCGGTCGTACAGAATTTGATCGATCTGTTCGTCGAGGGCAATTTGTCCGGCGGCCGCGTCGAGATGACGCAGACGCTGCGCTTCCTCGACGATCAGCTCAACCAGCGCGAGAAGGATCTCGAGGCCGCCGAGGCCAAGCGCGTCGCATTCGAGCAGAAGTTCCTCGGCCTGATGCCGGGGCAGGGCTCGATCGGCTCGCGCATGGATGCCGCCCGCACCGAGATGGACAATATCGACCAGCAGCTGGTCGCGGCCAATTCCTCGCTCTCGGCGGTGAACAGCCAGCTCGCCGGCATTCAGCCGACCGTCGCTGCACCGAGCATCACGATCAACAACGGCGGCGCATCTTCGGACGGCTCGACCGCCGGGCGGATTGCCGCGCTCCAGGGCCAGATCGCCGACGGCATGGCGAAGGGCTGGACCGAGAAGCATCCCGACATGGTCGCGGCGCGCGCGCAGATCGCGCGCCTGCAGGCGCAGCTTGCGCGCGAGCCGCAAGGCGTCGCCGCGATTGGCGCGACCCAGCCCAACCCGATGTACGTCACGTTGAAGAGCATGGCCACCGAGCGTGAGGCGACCGCCGCGGCGCTGACCGCGCGGCGCGGCCAGCTTGCCAACGACCTTGCCCAGCTGACCGCCAAGCAGAACGCCGAGCCCGGCGTTGCCGCCCAGGAAGCGCAGCTCAACCGCGACTATCAGGTGCTCAAGGCGCAGTACGACAAGCTGCTCGGCGACCGCGAAGAGGTCCGGCTGCGCAGCGCTGTCCAGAGCAAGACGGACTCGGTCAAGTTCCAGGTGATCGACCCGCCCAGCCTGCCGCGCGTTCCGGTCGCGCCGAACCGTCCGCTGCTGCTCACCGTTATCCTGGTCTTTGCGGTCGGCGCCGGCATCGCGGTGGCCTTCGCCAAGGGTCAATTGCAGATGACCTATCCGACCGCCCGCGCGCTCGAGACGGCGACGGGCCTGCAGGTCGTCGGCACGGTTTCCGACGTGCTGACCCCGGTCGCCCGGGTGCGCCAGCAGCTTCAGCTCAAATGGTTCGCTGGCCTCGGTGCCGGCCTCGGCGGCTTCTACGCGCTGCTGATGGCGATCGAGTTCATCCAGCGCAGTGGCATCGCTTGAGGTCCCGATGAACATGCACAACCCTACACCGCCCGCCACGGGATCGCTGCTCGAACGGGCCGCGGCCGCCTATGGTTTCGATGATGTCGCCACCGCGCAGCGGATGGGCGCCGAGGCGTTGATGCGCGCCGATCATGGCGGCGAGGTCGCGGTCGACGAGCTGCGCGAGAACGGCTTTCTCCTGCCCGACGCGCCGGTCACGGCGCTCGCCGAGGAATTCCGCATCGTCAAGCGGCAGCTGTTGCTCGAAGCGGCGGCCAACGACCGCTCGCGGCTGATCATGGTCGCCTCGGCCGCGCCCGATGAGGGCAAGACGTTCTGCGCGGTCAACCTGGCGCTGTCGATCGCCGCCGAGCGCGACACCGAGGTGCTGCTGGTCGACGCCGACTTTGCCAAGCCGGAGATCCTCTCGACGCTCGGCCTGGCCGGCGACAAGGGGTTGATGGATGCAATCGTCGATCGCACGCTCGACGTCGAAAGCTGCGTCATCCGCACCAACATCCCCAGCCTGTCGGTGCTGCCCGCCGGCAAGGCCTATAACGACGCGTCCGAGCTGCTCGCTTCCGAACGGATGCAAGAGGTGCTCGATCGGCTGCTGACCAGCCATTCCAGCCGCGTCGTCATCTTCGACACGCCGCCGGTGCTGGCGGCCTCGGCCGCCTCGGAGCTCGCGCTGCACGTCGGCCAGGTGCTGATGGTCGTGCGCGCCGACACCACGACCGAGGCCGGCCTGCGCGACGCGATCGGCCTGCTCAATGGCTGTGACCAGATCAGATTGTTGCTCAACCGCGTACGCTTCGCGCCTGGGGGACCCCGTTTCGGCGCCTATTATGGATATGGGAATTGACCATGCATCGGAACGTGCGAGGCTCGCTCTTGCGAGCGAAGCTGCTGGCCGGTGTGGGCGCCGCAATCGCCTTCGCCGGTACGGCTTGGGCGGCCCCGGAGAAGGCCGCCACTTATGTCCAGCCCTATCTCGAGGTCGATCAGGTCCTGACCGCCCCGCTGAAGGGCGGCGGCGACGTGCTGACCTACACCGACGTCGCGGTCGGGGTCGACGCGGCGATGCACACGCGCCGGGTCGAGGCCCAGATCAGCGGCCGCTATGAGCATCGCTTCGGCGAGAGTGGCCATGTCGGCGACGGCGATATCATCAGCGGTCTCGCCCGCGCCCGGGTCGAGGTCGTCCCCGGCAATGTCGCGATCGAGGGCGGCGCGTTGGCGTCGCGCGCCAATGATGACTTCGGCAACGACTTCAACGGGCTCAACACCCAGGACGGCAAGAACGTCAGTTCGGTCTACGCGGTTTATGTCGCGCCGATGGTTCAGAAGGACGTCGGCGAGGTCAACGCCAAGGCGAGCTATCGTCTCGGCTATGTCAAGGTCGATGACGATGACGACCGCGTCTTCACCGGCCAGGATCGCTACAACCATGCGCTCGAACAGGAAGCGCTCGCCAAGATCGGCATGGATCCGGAAGGCTCGCTGCCGTTCGGCTGGAACATCATGGGCATGTACCGCCGCGAGGATGTCGGCCGGCTGAAGCAGCGCTTCCAGCAGGCAACGGTGATCGGCGAGATCGTCGTCCCGGTCACCTCGACCTTCGCCCTGCTCGGCGACGTCGGCTATGAGAGGATCACGAACAGCCAGCAGTCGATCCTGTTCGACGGAGGCACCGGCCTGCCGGTGGTCGACAGCAAGGGCCGCTTCGTCAGGGATCCCTCGGGCGGCCGGATCACCTTCTACAAGCAATCGGGCGTGGTCTATGAGGGCGGCTTCATCTGGCATCCTTCGCAGCGTACCCGGCTCGAGGCGCGCGCCGGCCATCGTTACGGCGGCACCACCGTCACCGCCGCCTTCGATCATAGCTTCAGCCCGTCAATGGCGATGCATGCCGAGGTGTTCGACAATATCGACAGCTTCGGCCGTGGCCTGACCAGCGGCCTGGCGGCGCTGCCGACCAGCTTCCTCAATGGCGGCAGCCCGCTGATCGCCGGCGGCTGCGTCTTCGGTACCAAGCCGGGCACCGGCGGGTGCCTCAACGCCAGCGGCCTGATCGGTACGGCCAACTTCCGCAACCGCGGCGCCTTCGCGGTGCTCTCCGGCCAGCGCGGGCGGACCGATTTCGGCGTCGGCATCGGCTATTCCAACCGTCGATTCCTCGCCGGCCGCAATGGCGCGGACTTCTTCGACGATCATGCCGTCGACCAGAGCTACATCGCTCAGGCCTATTTCATGCGGAAGCTGGACTGGAGGTCGTCGCTGCGCGGTGATCTCTTCGCAGGCCGCTTCATCAGCAACACCCAGGGCGTCAATTCGCTGTGGTCGGCCGGCGCCACCCTGGGCTATTCCCGGCTGCTGATGCCGCATCTCGACGGCCAGGCGAATGCAGGCATCTTCGCCACCGACGAGGAAGGGCCAGGCAACAGCGACGTTGTCGCATCGTTGTTGCTGGGCCTGCGCTATAGCTTCTGACGGGTGCCGACGGAGACCAGGATGTACACGGAGTTCTATAAATTCGCCGGCCAGCCGTTCCAGCTGACGCCCGACCCGCATTTCTATTTCGACAGCAGCGCCCATCGCAAGGCGATGACCTACCTCGGCTATGGCCTGGCGCAAGGCGAGGGCTTCATCGTCGTCACCGGCGAGATCGGCAGCGGCAAGACGACTCTGGTTTCGCGTCTCGCCGAGACGATCGACCGTTCGCGCCTGACTCTCGGCCGCATCGTTACCACCCATGTCGACGGCGGCGAGCTGCTGCGCCTGGTTGCGCAGGCCTTCGCGATCAACGGCACCGGGCTCGACCGTGCCGAAATCCTGACCAAGATCGAAGCCTTCCTCCGCGCCGAGGCGCGCTCCGGCAAGCGCGTGCTGCTGGTCGTCGATGAGGTCCAGACCCTGTCGATCGAGGCGCTCGACGCCTTGCGCATGCTATCCAATTTCCAGGACGACGAGCGCTCGCTGATCCAGATTTTCCTGCTCGGCCAGCCCGAGTTTCGCGACAAGCTGGCGAGCCCCGAGCTGGAGCAGCTCGCCCAGCGCGTCATCGCCACCCATCACCTCGAGCCGGTCGCCGCCGGCGAGGTCGCCGCCTATCTCAGCCACCGGCTGTCGCTGGTCGGCTGGGAGCAGGACCCGCGGTTCGATGCCGGCGCAATCGCCGCCTTCTATCGCCATACCGGCGGCATTCCGCGCCGGCTCAACACGCTCGCGCATCGCGTGCTGCTGGCCGGCGGGGTCGAGCAGCGCCATACTATCGATGCGTCCTTCGTCGATGCCGTCGCGATCGATCTGGCGCGTGATGCCGGAGAGGATCCGCGCCTGCCACCGCGCCGGCCGGGCTTCGCCGCTGCTGCCGCGGCGGATGGCGCGCTTGTCCGCCGCGTCGCCGATCTCGAGCAGCGGCTGGAGCAGAATGAGGAGGCACTGCGCCGCGTCCTGACGCTGCTGGTCGACTGGGTCGAGCGCGATACCCCGGTGGCGAGCGTCGCACGCGACAACGCCGCCTGAGGGCCATGCGCAACGCCCTCTCGATCGACGTCGAGGAATATTTCCAGGTCGGAGCCTTCGAAACCGTGCTCGATCGGGCCGATTGGGATCGGCTCGAATCGCGCGTCGAGCAGGCGACCGATCGCATCCTTGGCCTGCTCGCGGATCGCCAGGTCCACGCGACCTTCTTCGTGCTCGGCTGGATCGCGGAGCGTCACCCTGCGCTGATCGCCCGGATCGCCGCCGGCGGCCATGAGGTCGCCAGCCATGGCTGGGACCATGCTCGCGTCTTCACCCTGACCGCCGAGAGCTTCCGCGCCGATCTGCGTCGGGCGCGAGGCACGATCGAGGATGCCTCGGGCCAGGCGGTCCGCGGCTACCGCGCGCCGAGCTTCTCGATCGACCAGCGCACGCCCTGGGCCCATCCGGTGCTGGCCGAAGAGGGCTATGCCTATTCGTCGAGCGTCGCGCCGATCGCCCATGATCATTATGGCTGGCGCGAGGCGCCGCGCTTCGCCTGGCATCCGGTGGCGGGAAGTCCGCTGATCGAGTTGCCGGTGACGACCGTCGAGATCGGCGGCCGCCGCTTCGCCGCGGCCGGCGGCGGCTTCTTCCGGATCTACCCCTATGCGCTGTCGCGCTGGGCGGTCCGTCGGCTCAACGAAAATGATCATCGCCCGGCGGTGGTCTATCTCCACCCCTGGGAGGTCGACCCCGATCAGCCGCGGATCGCCGGCGCGCCGCTCAAATCACGGCTGCGGCATTATTCCCGGCTCGACGCAATGGAGGCCAAGCTCACCCGGCTGGTCGACGATTTCGCCTGGGACCGGGTCGACGCCGTGATCGCGGCGGAGGCGGCATGAACATGGCCGCGACCATCGGCCGGCCGGCGCTGCGCGCAGCCGATCTCGGCGACGCCGCCGAGCTCGCGCGGATCGTCGACTTCGTTCGCGCGGCGGAAGGCGCGACGGTCTTCCATCTCCCCGCCTGGTCGCAGGCGGTGGCCGAAGGCACCGGCCAGAAGGCGCATTATCTGGTCGCCGAGCGCGACGGGCAGATCGCCGGCGTGCTGCCGCTGAGCGCAATCCGCTCGCGGCTGTTCGGCAATGCGCTGGTGTCGGCCGGCTTCGCCGTCGGCGGGGGCATTCTGGCGACTGATCCCGATGTGGCGGATGCGCTCGCCGGTCTCGCGGTGGCGCTCGCCGGTAAGGCTGGCTGTCCCTCGATCGAGCTGCGCGGCGGCGCCCTGCCGGAAGGCTGGGACAAGATCGAAGGCGCGCACGCCGGCTTTGTCCGACCGCTCGCCGCTAGCGACGAGGCCGAGCTGAAGGCGATCCCGCGCAAGCAGCGCGCCGAAGTGCGGCGCGCGATGGGCAATGGGCTGACCGTTACCGTCGGGCGCGGCGAGGCCGAGCGCCGCCAGCATTACGCGATCTATGCGACCAGCGTGCGCAACCTCGGCACGCCGGTGTTTCCGCGCGGCTTGTTCGATGCGGTGCTCGATCGCTTCGGCGAGGATGCCGATATCCTCACGGTCAGCCGTGACGGCGAGCCGCTCGCCTCTGTCCTGACGCTCTATTTCGCCGGCGCGGCGATGCCCTATTGGGGCGGCGGCACCACCGAGGCGCGCCATTGGCGGGCCAATGACATGATGTATTTCGCGCTGATGGGCCATGCCCGCGTGCGCGGCTGCGACCGCTTCGATTTCGGCCGCTCCAAGGCCGACAGCGGCGCCTATGCGTTCAAGAAGAACTGGGGCTTCACCCCCGAGCCGCTGACCTATGCTCGCCGCCAGCTCGATGGCGCGCCGCCGCGCGAGACCAATCCGAACAGCCCGCGTTACCGCCTGCAAATCGCGCTGTGGAAACGGCTGCCGCTTTGGGCGGCCAATGCGATCGGTCCGCTGATCGCGCGTGGCCTTGGCTGATGCGCGATATCCTGTTCCTCGCGCACCGGCTGCCCTATCCGCCGGACCGCGGCGACCGCATCCGCTCGCACGCGCTGTTGCGCGCGGCGGCGGCGCAGGGGCGGGTGCATCTCATCGGCTTCGTCGATAACGCCGAGGATCGCGCCCAGACCGAGGCGCTGCGGCCGCTGGTTGCCAGCCTCTATGTCGAGGAGCGCCGGCGCGGCCGGCTCGCCGCGCTGACCGACGCCCTGCGCGGCCGCCGGCCGCTATCGCTGTCGCTGTTCGACAGCGCGACGATGCGGGCCCAGGTTGCGCAAACGCTCGCCGCCGAGCCGGTCTCGACGATCTTCGCCTTCTCCAGCCAGATGGCGCAATTCGTCCCCGCGGATATCGCCGGCCGGCGCTTCGTGATGGACTTCGTCGACGTCGATTCGGCCAAGTTCGCAAGCTATGCCAAGGCGGGTGGACCGCTGGCGGCGATCCACGCCCGCGAGGCGCGGCTGCTCGGCGAATGGGAGCGGGCGGTCGCCCGCCGCGCCGATGCTTCGCTGTTCGTCAGCGATGCCGAGGCGGCGCTGTTTCGCCGCTCCATGCCCGAGGCGAACATCGTCACGCTCGGCAATGGCGTCGATCTCGATCATTTCTCCCCGGCTGCCGATCTCGACCCGCTCGCTGGAGGGCGGGGGCCGCTGATCGTCTTCACCGGCCAGATGGACTATCGGCCGAATAGCGAGGGCGTCTCCCGCTTTGCCCGCGCGGTGTTCCCGGCGATCCGCGCGGTCGTCCCGGACGCGCGCTTCGCCATCGTCGGGCGCGACCCGACCGCCGCTGTCCGCCGGCTGGCCGCGCTGCCGGGGGTGACCGTCACCGGCGAGGTCGCCGATGTGCGGCCCTGGCTCGCCGCTGCCGCGGTGGTGGTCGTGCCGCTGGCGATCGCCCGCGGCGTTCAGAACAAGCTGCTCGAGGCGATGGCGATGGGCCGGCCGGTCGTCGCCAGCCCGGCTGCTTTCGCCGGCGTCGACGCGGTGCCCGGCCGCGACCTGATCGTCGCCGACGGCGCCGGCCAGGCCGAGGCGGTGATCGGCCTGCTCGGTGACAAGCCGCGCGCGGACGCAATCGGCGCGGCGGCACGGCGGCAGATCGTCGCGCGCTACGCCTGGGACGCGATGCTGGCGCCCTTGCCCGCGCTGCTCGCCGGCGCTGAGCAGGTGGTGGAGCGGGTCGCGTGAAGCACGACGCCAGCCTGGCGGGCCTGCCCCTGGTCGAGCGCGATGAGGGCTGGCGGCTTCATCTCAGCGTGATGACCGCCGCGCTGCTCGTGCTGTTGGCGCTGCTCTGGCGCGACACCGCCGATATCGCGACGATCTGGTGGACCAGCTCGACCTATGAGCATTGCCTGCTGATCCCGCCGATCATCGCCTGGCTGGTCTGGCAGCGGAGCCATGAGCTCAAGCGCATCGCGCCGATTGCCTGGCCGACGGGGCTGCTGATCGTCGCGCTTGGCGCCGCCAGCTGGGCGGTCGGCCATGCCGCCGGTGTCGGCTTTGCCCGCCATCTCGGGCTGATCGTGATGATCCAGGGGATCATCGTCACTTGTCTCGGTCAGGCGGCGGCGCGCGGCTTGCTGTTTCCCATCGCCTATCTGCTGTTTCTCGTGCCGTTCGGCGATTCGCTGGTGCCGCCGCTGCAGATGCTGACCGCCAGGCTGTCGATGTGGATGCTCGGGCTGAGCGGGGTGCCGGCGCATATCGAGGGTGTCTTCATCGCCATTCCGGCGGGCGATTTCGAGGTTGCCGAGGCCTGCTCCGGGGTGAAGTTCCTGGTTGCGATGGCGGCCTATGGCGCGCTGGTTGCGAACATCTGTTTCCGCTCGTCCTGGCGTCGCGCGCTGTTCATGGTCGTCGCGCTGGTCGTGCCAGTGCTGGCCAATGGCGTGCGCGCCTGGGGCACGATGTTCGTCGCATCGCGCCGCGGCGCCGATTACGCGACCGGCTTTGATCACATCGTCTATGGCTGGGTGTTCTTCGCGGTGGTGATCGCGGCGATCGTGCTCGGCGCATGGCCATTTTTCGATCGCCCGCGCGGCAGCCGGCCGATCATCGCCGAGCAGCTGCAGCCGCCGGGAACGATGGCCGGCGACCGCAAGCGGCTGGTCAGGCTGGCCATCGCCGCGCTGTTGATCGCGATGACGCCGACCGCCTGGACTGCGCTGCTCGCGGCGCAGGGCACGCAGACTGCGCCGCAACGCATCGCCTTGCCCGACCTGCCCGGCTGGGTGCGCCTGCCGGCCGAGGGCGGCACACTCTGGCGGCCGCGCTTCGACGGCGCCGATGCAACCGCCATGGCGCGTTACGTCGATGCCAGCGGCCACGTCGTCGATCTCTACGTCGCGGTGCTGGCCAGCCAGGGCGAGGGCCATGAGCTGGTCGGCTACGGCCATGGCGCGGTCGATCCCGACAGCGGCTGGGCCTGGGTCGACGATCAGCCGCCGCCGGTCGCCGGCAAGGCGATTCGCATCCAGACCGCTGGCCCCGGCGCGACCCCGGTGGTACGCGAGGTCGTCACATTCTATCGGGTGGGCCGGACCACCACTGGAAGCGAGCCGCGCGTGAAGCTGGAGACATTGAAGGTGCATCTACTTGGCGGGCCGCAGCGGGCGGTGGCGGTGCTGGCCTCGGCGGAGGAGCCGATCGAGGGCAGCGCCCGGCCGGCGATCGACCGGCTGATCGCCCAGCTCGGCCCGATCGGCGATTTCGCCGACCGCGCCGCCGGTCTCGCAGCGATCCGCTGACGCCGCCCGATGTGCGGGATCGCCGGGCTGTTCTATCCGGGTGTCGCCAAGCCGGTCGACCCGCAGCGCATCCAGCTGATGTGCGATGCGATCGCGCATCGCGGGCCGGATGGGGAGGGGGTGTGGACCGCGCCGGGGGTCGGCCTGGGGCATCGCCGGCTGGCGGTCATCGACCTCGTCACCGGCGACCAGCCGATGATCAGCGACGACGAGCGGCTGGCGCTGGTGTTCAATGGGGAAATCTATAATTTCCATCAGATACGACGTGACCTTGAGGCCTGCGGTCATGTCTTTCGGACGAGCAGCGATACCGAGGTGATCCTCCACGGCTATCGCCAATGGGGCCCGCGCTGCGTCGAGCGGTTCGACGGCATGTTCGCCTTTGCCTTGCACGACGCCGCCAGCGGGACGCTGCTGCTCGCCCGCGACCGGCTGGGGGTGAAGCCGCTCTACTACGCCGAGCTGCCCGATGGCGCGGTGGTATTCGGCTCCGAGCTCAAGGCCTTGCTCGCCAATCCTGCGATGCGGCGCGATCCCGATCCGACCGCGGTCGAGGATTTCATGGCCTTTGGCTATGTTCCCGACGACGCCTGCATCGTCGCCGGCGTCAAGAAGCTGCCGGCGGGGCATATCCTGGCGATCCATCGCGGCAGCCCGGTGCCCGCGCCGATCAAATGGTGGGACATCGCCTTTACCGGCGATGCGCGGGGCGGCGCCGCGCGGCTCGAGGATGAGCTGCTCGGGCTGATGCGCGAAGCAGTCCGCTCGCGGATGATCGCCGACGTGCCGCTGGGCGCCTTTCTTTCCGGCGGGGTCGACAGCTCGGCGGTCGTCGCGCTGATGGCGGAGGCGAGCCGGGGGCCGGTCGAGACCTGCTCGATCGGCTTCGACCAACCCGAATTCGACGAGACTGCGGAGGCCGAGCGGATCGCCCGCCGCTTTGCGACGAACCATCGCACCCGGCAGGTCGATGCCGATGATTTCGGGCTGGTCCCGACCCTGGTCCATCATTTCGACGAACCCTTCGCCGATGCCTCGGCGCTGGCGATGTACCGGGTTTGCGAGCTGGCGCGCGAGCGGGTGACGGTGGCGCTGTCGGGCGATGGCGCCGACGAGGCCTTTGCCGGCTATCGCCGTTATCGCTTTCACGTCGCCGAGGACCGCACCCGCCGCATGCTGCCGGTCGGGCTGCGCGATCAGCTCGGGCGGCTCGGCGACGTCTATCCCAAGCTCGACTGGGCGCCGCGCTGGCTGCGCGCCAAGACCACCCTCCAGGCGGTCGGCCGCAGCGAGGGCGAGGCCTATGCGATGAGCGTCGGCGTCACCCCGCCGGCGCTCCGCGCGCGGCTCTATTCCGACGACATGCGCCGTGCGATCGCCGGCCACCGCGCCGAGGACCGCTATGTCCGCGCGATCGCCAATGCGCCGGCCAACGACACGCTCGGCCGGGCGCAATATGCCGACCTGAAGATCTGGCTGCCGGGCGACATCCTGACCAAGGTCGACCGCACCAGCATGGCGGTCGGGCTGGAAGCGCGTGAGCCGCTGCTCGACCATCATTTGCTGGCCTTCGCCGCGCGCCTGCCATCCTCGATGCGGTTGCGCAAGGGCGAGGGCAAGTGGCTGATGAAGCGCGCGCTTGCCCGCTATCTGCCGGAGGCGACACTGACCCGGACCAAGATGGGCTTCGTCACGCCCGTGGGTGGATGGTTCCGTGGCGCCCTTGCCGATACCGCGAGCAATATAGGCCGCGGTACGGCGCTGGCCGAAACCGGCTGGTTCGATGGCGATTACCTTGGCCGCCTCGCCGCGGAGCACCGCTCGGGGCGGGTCCAACACGGCCGGCTTCTGTGGCAGCTGCTGATGCTCGATCGTTCGCTTGAGCATGTGTTCGGGCTGGGGAGCTGAGTTCTCGAAGCACGCGCCTGATCGAGTTCTAGCAAGTCTCATCGCCCGAATTCGAAATGCGTATGATCGCAGATCAGCGTCGCGCGGCTCCGCCTAGGCGATCGCGATGGAACGCTAGTTGGAATATCGCCGCGCGGGCATTCTACCGCGAACGGGTCTCAGCGGCGACTTCGCTGATAAGCCGCTATTTGCAGGGAATCCACGCGATCAGCAGTGAAATGCCTCACAGGAGGGCCCGTTTAACCCATCGAAAACTCGCGGATGTTGCCGTGAAATCCCTAGATTTTCGAACAGGGAACAAATCACTCAAAACTGGGAATAATTGAGAAAGTGCAAGGAACGATATCAACGCGGCAATCGGGGAAGTGGGTGGGCGGCGACGCCCGCCGACTACGCTTGCTTATTGAGAACGGGAGGGAGGTGATTTGACAGCCACGGCACCGGGCTAGCGCGGCCGCCGCAGGGAAAAGCATCGTCGCTCATCGGTGCTGGGATCCCAGCATTTCGGCGCTCCCTGTGAACGAGTGAGTAGCCACGTAAGGAGACACAATTCCGTGTCCTGAGGACCTCACGATGAGCGATTTCACCGGATCGAACTTGCCCCAGTTAGCGATTGAATATCGCAACCCCCTCGAGCTTTTCGCCGACCCGCGCAATCCGCGCAAGCACTCCCAGGAACAGCTCGTCAAGCTTCGTGCCAGCATCCGCGAGCTTGGCTATATCGCGCCGATTGCGATCGACAAAGACAGCAAGATTATTGCCGGCCATCTTCGTCGGCAAGCGGCGATCGACCTGGGCTACACGACCGTGCCGGTCATATGCGTCGACCATCTCGACGATGACGGAAAGCGAGCGCTTTCGATCGGCGACAACCGCATTGCCGAATTGGCCAGCTGGGACGACCAGCTCCTAGCCGGCGCGCTTGGCGATCTCGCAAAGGCTGATTTCAATCTCGAGACGATCGGGTTTCAGACCGCCGAGATCGACATGATATTGGATACAGTAGCCGCAGTGTCGTCGGCGGTGGCGGCCGGTCCGGACGATATCGTGCCACCACTCGATCCAGCGTCCTTCGTTATCACGCGCCCCGGGGACATCTGGCATCTCGGGCCTCACATTCTGCTGTGCGGCGATGCGCTGGACCCGGCTGCCTATGATGAGCTTCTCGGTAATGACCGAGCGCAAATGGGCTTTACCGATCCGCCCTACAATGTGCCGATCAACGGTCACGTGTCGGGGCTCGGCAAGGTGCAACATCGTGAGTTCGCCATGGCCTCAGGCGAGATGTCCCGTGAGGATTTTACCGCCTTTCTGACCACCGCCAGCGGCTATATGGCGCAATACAGCATAGACGGGTCGATCCATTATCTGTGCACGGATTGGCGCCACATCGATGAGATGAGCGCAGCTACACGGGCAAGCTTTGCGGAGTTGAAGGCGCTGTGCGTCTGGAACAAGACGAATGGCGGGATGGGCTCGCTATACCGGAGCAAGCATGAGCTGGTGTTCGTCTGCAAGAACGGAACCGCACCGCATATCAACAATGTCCAGCTGGGTCGCCACGGACGTTATCGCACGACCGTCTGGGATTACGCCGGGGCTAACAGCTTTGGGGCGACCAGGCAGGAGGACCTCGCCGACCATCCTACGGTCAAGCCTGTCGCGCTCGTCGCCGACGCGATCAGGGACTGCTCCCAGCGCGGCGGCCTGATCCTCGACCCATTCGCCGGATCGGGAACGACGATTCTCGCCGCGGACCGGACCGGCCGTAAAGCGGCTGCGATCGAGATCGATCCTCGCTACGTCGACGTCGCGGTGCGACGCTGGCAGAGCAGGACGGGTGGCACGGCGACGCTCGCCGGCAATAGCTCCAGCTTCGCATCGGTCGAGTCTGAACGGCGCGCGAGCGCTGGCGACCCACCGCCCTGAGTCGGGGTCGCCGCCGGTACCGCGACTCGTGGACGTCGACTCGCGCTATCGATGCCGTGCACAAGTCGATCGACCACCGTCCCACTTCGTCGGAGGCAGTCCGTCGACGACCAGCTGCGTTCCTGTTCCGCCAAGGGGTCACGACGGATCAATTCCCCACCAGTTCGGGAATAAACCGAATCTGTCTCAAGATAGATTGTTAGACCTTTAGTAAAGACGTGCAGAAAGGGGACGATATATAAAGTACTAGAGAAAGGGTGTCGGAATTGACCAGCGGTATTCATCTATAAACCTACACGGATACAATGATCGCTCTTCCGGAGGCGTCGTGGGCGACCACAGCGCGTTCTCGGTGGGAGTGCAATAAGTGGACGGGATCGCTGACGGACCTGAGGGCGGAAGGCAAGATTCTGAGGATAGGGTAGGCTACAAGCGCCCGCCCAAGAATACCCGGTTCAAGCCGGGCCAGTCTGGGAATCCCAAGGGCAGGCCGAAGGCGCGCACGAATTTCAAGACGGACTTCGAAGCGGCGATATTTCGAAAAGTCGATGTGACGATTGACGGTCAAAAGGTGCGGCTGAACAAGCAGCAGCTTCTCTTCCACCAATTGATCAACAAGGCGCTCGGCGGCGATCTGAAGGCGACAGCGTTGGTTTTAAAGTTCCTGCCGGAGATCGCCGGTAAGGAAGCCGATCAGTCACCCGCCGTGTCGGCGAACCTACAGAAGATCGCTGAGAATTATCTGCTTCGCCAGCGCGGGAGCACCGCACCTCCGGCGCCAGCGACTGAGCCAGCCGCACCGAACTCTGAGAGCGGTGACGCAGCGACGACGCCAGAAGAGGAGCACACCGATGACCGCTACCCCTGAGGAAATCGACGCGATTACCGCGACTGATTTACCGGCCTTCGTCGAGCGATCATTCGAAACGCTGCATCCGGGAAGTAACTTCCTCGCGAATTGGCACATCCAGGTGATGATCTACTACCTGCTGCAGGTAGAGGCAGGCGCCATCAGGAACCTGATCGTCAACGTCATGCCGCGATCGCTGAAGTCGATATTCATCTCTGTCATCATGCCGGCCTGGATCCTGATGCGGGATCCATCTAAGAAGATCATCTGCATATCTCACAGCGATAAACTCGCTAACGACTTTTCGGAACTCTTCCGAACGCTCATTGACAGCGATTGGTATCAGCGCATCGCTCCGGGAATGGTCGTAAAAAGATCAACGACGGACAAAGTCGCCACGAGCTTGAATGGCTACAGAATGGCCTTTTCATTCGAGGGTCGTATTACGGGCTTTGGTGGTGATTACGTCTTCATGGACGATCCGCTCGATGCATCGCTCGCCTACTCAGCGGCACAGCATGAGCGCGTAATCCAGGTCTTCAATACGGTGATCGCAAATCGGACGACGATCGCGGCCGCGACACGTTTTGTACTCGTGATGCAGCGGCTGCATATGAACGATCTCGCGGGGCATCTCCTCGCTACCGAGCCTGACGAATGGACTCTGCTGAAGCTGACGGCCATCGCCGAGGACGATGAGCTGCACCCGATCGGCGGCGGACAGTTCTATAGCCGGCGCAAGGGCGAGCTGCTCCACCCTGAGCTAATGCCCCTTGCGGAGCTTGAGAAAAAAATGAGGCGAATGGGAAGTGCGGCATATGCGGCGCAATTCCAGCAGAACCCCGTCCCCGCGGAGGGCATCATCCTAAACGCCGACTGGCCGGGGACGTATGACAAGCGGCCGGACCGCAGCAAGGGCACAATCGTGACGTCCTGGGATCCGGCAATGACGATCGGCCCGGGCCGTTCTTACACTGTCGGTATTACCATTCAGGAAGCCGATGGGTACTACTACGTCCTCGATGTGTTTCGCCGGCAGGTCGAGTTCACTGACGCGGTCAAGGCGATGACCGCGGAATACGCCCGGCATACACCACATGCGGTCCTGATCGAGCGGGCGAGCTCGGGGATCCCGCTCGAGAATCACCTGAAGACGCTCGGACTCCATGCGATTTCAATCAAACCGGATCGGGACAAAGAGTCGCGCTATCGCTCGGTAATGCCGCTGTTCGAAGCGGGCAGGGTACTGTTCCCCAAGGACGCGCCCTGGCTCGCCGATCTGATGCGCGAGCTCCTCTCCTTTCCCAACGGTGACAGTGATCAGGTCGATGCCCTCGGCCAGGCTCTCACCTGGTTCGAGACGAAACCAAAGGACATATTCGACTATGAGTTTCTCTAGCGGGATCTTGTCGGCCTGCCTGGGACGGGGGCCCGCGTCTCAGCACAAAGCGAACCGAAAATAGCCGAAGACCGGACACGCCTCGAACACATTGTGGTGGCTGCGTCGAGCCGAATCCGACGGATTCGAGGCGTGTCGCGAGTTCCTGGCTACACCTACGGTTGATAATCCCACGCGCCGTCATCGAAAAGCGGCACAGCCCATCCACGCTCCCAATGCATAATGTGGAACTGGCCGAGGGCATGACGACCAACATTTACGGGGTCCAGATAACCTCTCATCCTCGCTCGGGGGTGACCCGCCGCTACATAGATACCGTCCCGGCTGCGAGCGAATGTGATGTCCATCGCTCCACGCGTGAATCGAATGTGCCGCCACAGCTCAGTGAGACCTGCACGTTTGCGCAACCGAAGGAGTATGGGAAGCGCCAGACGAAGCGTGCCCTCCCGATCGGATGACGCGGCGACGGCCGCCGGACTGATCGCGGCCAGCCGTCGTTGAGCGACCGTCGGGCGGTAGCAGACAACCCTTTGCCTCTCTGCCAGTACGCCCATTGGCTCCCAGCCGGGATCAACAAGAACATGTTCCCAACCTGTCTCGGACTGTTCGATTTCCAAATATTCCTGGAGGTCAGGCGTGTGCCTGAGCCAGCCCGAAAGCAGCCTGTCGTGGCGCTGGATCACAACATGGATATCTTTGCTCGTGTTCGACCGATCGACGACCAGCGATAGATAGGTCGCGCTCGGCCTATGCATCCAGGCGGCACGATCAGTGGATGCAATCCACCCAATGGATCGCGTGGCAAAAAGTGCTCGTATGACATAGCACAAGGCGTCAACGCGAGGTTGGCCGGTGACGGTCAGATTTTGTTCGATTTCCTCGGGAATTGGGTAGGACATACGAACTCCGGTTGCCCGGAGTGCTATGCGATAATCGCGACGCTATCCCCGGGCCCATTTATACAGGGAAATCGCGATTCCATCCAAGGTTTGAGAACACCGACATCGCTCTTTTTCGGAATGGGCGTCCTGACAAGAGTACATAGCACAGCCGGCCGGGCCGGGTAAATGCCAGGCGGGGGCGGCGCCTCGATCGAGGTCGTCGTGACGAGAGCTCTCGCACGTTACGTTATGTGGCTTTGCAGCAGATCCGCTACGGTTTTTATGATGGCCGGAGGTTAGCACGCATGGGCTCGCGTCACACAGCTCCCCAGCTGCCGTTGGGAAGGATTTCAACCTTGGGATAGAGCGCTCGGTAGCGCTCTGGGTGTCGCGTATGGATCGGCATCAATCGGGCAGGCGCTAGCCGCTCGGCCATGCGCTTCAGGTCGCCGTGATGCGCGTGGCCGGAGGCATGGATAAGATGAAAGGCCAGACCATTGACCTCTGCCCAGCGGCGCAGGTCGGTCCTGTCGCGCTCGAGATAGCCCGGCCAGAGCGACCAGATCAGCGCGCCGCCGGTCAGCGTCAGCGGTTTGAGTTCGTTAATCATCGAGCTGCGTACCAGCATCGTGAACCGCGTGCTGTCTGCGGCAATCTCGGGCATGAATATGCGCCGCGATCGGTAGCGATCCACGAGATCGAACCTACGGCCAGCGATGATCCGACGTCGCTGCGACCGTGGCAGATAAATCCGGATGGCCTGATGCGTTGCCATGTCGGGCAGTGAGTCGAGACCAAGGCCGTCGACCAGACAAGCCGTGTATACATCGACAATCAATGTTCGGCCGGCGCGCAGGCTCGCACGGAAGAGGCCTACCAGGCGGTCGATGTTCTGTCCGGCAAGACATACCAAAACGATGCCTGGCGTATCTGCCATGGTCCGACGTATCTCGTCCTCGACATCGCTTTCGGTGATGACCTCGGCATCGCGGCCCAGCGTTGTTCCCTCCATCAGCAGCAAATCGATGTTGCGCGGAGGATCCGCCAAGAACCGCTCAAACACCAGCTGCTTGCGCCCATGGCCGCGAAAGTCGCCGGTGTAGAGCAGCCGGCGGCCACAAGCCTCGACGAGCAGCGCGTGCGCATCATAGGCGGAGTGGTCCATCAGATAGGGTGTGATCCGGAATGGGCCGACTTCGAACGGCTCGCGATCGCGATACGGTGTCGCTATCTGCGGAAAGGCCGAGCCAACGAACGGTGCGGCGGCATCGAGCAGCCGCAACGCCCCTTCGCCGAGCCAGACTGGCATAGATGGATCGGCGTGCGGCAGCAGGCCATAATGGTCCAGATGGGGATGGCTGAGAATGACGCCCAGCAGACCTCGGCGTTCGGTCCTGAGACCCGCGACCGAAGGAAGATCGCTATTATCTCCATCGAGTGGCAATCCGAGATCGAGGAGCAATGTCTCGTCCCCGGACTCCAGCTCAATGCAGTTGCCGCCGATCTCAGTGGCGCCATGATGGATCCGCAGTCGCATCAACCGAGCGGCACTCGCGCGTCGAGCAGTGCTAACAAGGCGGCGTCATCATAGCCGAGTTGCGGAACAAAGGAGGCTGGGAGGACATCGAGCCGGAACCCCAGCCGAACCCCTGCTGAACTTCCGAGAGCTCTGAGCTCGGCATCGAGCTGTTGCTGGAGAGCGCTAAGCCGATAACGGCCATAATAGGCCGCGGGGGCAAGGACGCGTGCCTCGATGTGATCAGCGGCTAACAGGGCGCCTCTGGCCTCCACAGCGGCCTCACTGCGGCTCAATAGCCATATGCACACGTAGCCTATTATCTCGAACGCCGCATAAAGCGGATTGTCGCTTGCCACCTTCAGCTCGATGAACTCGAAATGTCCCGGTCCACGCTGCTGGATGAGGTCGATCGCCCGGTGGTGATCCTGCGAGGAACCGGCGACACCGGACGCAACGGGTACCTGGTTGGACCAATCGTCTCGGTTGCTGCGTTCGCAGGCGTTCACGATGGCGCGCTCGAGACCGACCTCCGGGCTCCTGTTGTGCGTAGCGAAGGTCAGTTGCGGTGCGCGCCACCGCCAGTTCGCGCGGGAGACGACACTATTCGTCGAGGCCTTACAACGAGCCCAGTTGGCGGCGATGATTGAGAAAGCGGCGTTGACCGAGCCCGGGGGGATTTCCTCGCGGCGTCCGAGTTCGAACAGAGCCGAGCGATGACGCAGGCTAGCGATATTGAGGACTCGGCAGACCGCCGGGCCAAGATCGGCAAGTAGCGAGGGGGTGGGGGATGGGGTGGAGGCGAGCGCGCTCGCCCGCTTCTTAGGGCTCTCCGGCACCTGTCTTCCTGTCGACGATCAGTGACATGACTGATGCTCCAAAGGCGGAGGCAGTCAAGGCGAATGTCACTCATCGTCTGTAGATCGATCG
>Ga0068855_100001110_pt1 | contig 33477 bp, 29 predicted proteins | sample KBSCornC52_FD_66592 | JGI IMG/M metagenome (GOLD analysis project Ga0068855, IMG submission 66592) | Corn rhizosphere microbial communities from Kellogg Biological Station, Michigan, USA - KBS Corn C5-2 | ecosystem: Host-associated > Plants > Roots > Rhizosphere > Soil ...
CGCCGGCGCCGGCGGCACCGAGAGCCAGGACTGGGCCGAGATGCTGCAGCGAATGTACACCCGCTGGGCCGAGCGCCACGACATGAAGGTCGAGCTGATCGACCATCACACCGGCGAGCAGGCCGGGATCAAATCGGCGACGCTGATGCTCAAGGGCGAGAACGCCTATGGCTATGCCAAGACCGAAAGCGGGGTGCATCGCCTGGTCCGGATCAGCCCCTATGACAGCTCGGCGCGGCGCCACACCAGCTTCGCCAGCGTCTGGGTTTATCCGGTGGTCGACGAGAACATCGACATCGACGTCCAGGAAAAGGACCTGAGGATCGATACCTATCGCTCGTCGGGCGCCGGCGGCCAGCATGTCAACACGACAGACAGCGCGGTCAGGATCACCCATATTCCGACCGGTATCGTCGTCGCCTGCCAGAACCAGCGCAGCCAGCACAAGAATCGCGCCGAGGCGATGCGCCAGCTGAAGGCGCGACTTTACGAGGCCGAATTACAGAAGCGCGAAGCCGAAACCAGCGCGCAGAACGCCAGCAAGACCGACATCGGCTGGGGTCATCAGATCCGGAGCTACGTTCTCCAGCCCTATCAGCTGGTCAAGGATCTGCGCACCGGGGTGACCTCGACGGCGCCGTCCGATGTGCTCGACGGGGCGCTCGATTCCTTCATGGCAGCGGCGCTGTCGCAACGGGTAACGGGGGAAAAGGTCGATGTCGAAGACGTCGACTAGTCTCGTCTTGCTGCTCGCGGCGGCCAGCCTCGCCGGCTGTGAACGTGCACCAAAGAAGCCGGTTTTTCCGCAGCCCGAACGCCCGGTGGCGACAATCATCGCCTCGCGCTTTGCCGACGAGCCGGTCCGCGACCGCGCCGGCGAGGCGCGCCGCATCTTCGAGATCGCCGATGTCCGCGCGGGCATGAAGGTCGCCGACATCGGCGCCGGCGAAGGCTATCTCTCGGTCCGCCTCGCGCCGCTGGTCGGGAAGGACGGGCGGGTGCTGGCCGAGGACATCGTGCCGGCGACACGCGATGCGCTCGCCCAGCGGGTCGAGCGCGAGCGGCTCGACAATATCGCGGTCAGGCTCGGCACGCCCGACGATCCGCTGCTGCCGGCGCACAGCTTCGACCGCATCTTCATGATCCACATGTACCATGAGATCGCCCAGCCCTACGCATTTCTGTGGAACATCCGGCCGGCGCTGGTCGACGGCGGCCAGGTGGTGGTGGTCGATGTCGACCGGCCGACCAACGAGCATGGCACGCCGCCGGCGCTTCTCGCCTGCGAATTCGCCTCTGTCGGCTATCGCCGCGTCGCCCATGTCGAGCTGCCAGCCTCCAAGGCCTATCTGGCGAGCTTCGTGCCCGTCGGCGTACGCCCCGAGCCCGCCGCGATCATTCCCTGCAAGAGCTAGCGAGCGGACCTTGGCGCTGCCCCGTGAGGGCGGCATAAGGCAGCGATGCAATCCTACCTCGATCTGATCCGGCGCATTCTCGACGACGGGGTCGCGCAGGAGGACCGCACCGGCGTCGGCACGTTCTCGGTGTTCGGCCATCAGATGCGCTTCGACCTCGCCAAGGGCTTCCCGCTGGTCACGACCAAGAAGCTGCATCTGCGCTCGATCATCCACGAGCTGCTGTGGTTCCTGCGTGGCGAGACCAACATCGCCTATCTCCGCGCCAACAAGGTCCGCATCTGGGATGAATGGGCCGACGAGGGCGGCGAGCTCGGCCCGGTCTACGGCAAGCAATGGCGCCACTGGCAGACCACCGACGGCGGCGAGATCGACCAGATCGCCAATCTCGTCGCGCTGATCCGCGACAATCCGGCGTCGCGCCGGCAAGTGGTTTCGGCATGGAACCCGGGCGATCTCGCCGACATGGCGCTGCCGCCGTGCCATTGCCTGTTCCAGACCTATGTCGCCAATGGCCGGCTGAGCCTGCAGCTTTACCAGCGCTCCTGCGACGTGTTTCTCGGCCTGCCGTTCAACATCGCCAGCTATGCGCTGCTCACCCATATGCTGGCGCAGCAATGCGATCTCGCGCCGGGCGAGTTCGTCTGGACCGGGGGTGACACCCATCTCTACCGCAACCATCTCGAGCAGGCGCATCTCCAGCTGAGCCGCGATCCGCGGCCGCTGCCGAGCCTCAGGATCCTGCGCCGCCCGCCGGCGATCGACGCCTATGACTATGAGGATTTCCTGATCGAGGGCTATGACCCCCATCCGGCGATCTCCGCCCCGGTGGCGGTGTGAGCCGGCCGGAAATCGTCTTCGTCGTCGCCCGCGCGGACAATGGCGTCATCGGCCGCGACGGCGGCATGCCCTGGCATATCCCGGGCGAGCAGAAGCATTTCAAGCAAATGACGCTGGGCGCGCCGATGGTGATGGGCCGGCGGACCTTCGAGAGCTTGCCCGGACTGCTTCCCGGCCGGGCGCATATCGTCCTGACCCGCGACGCCGCTTGGAGCGCGCCGGGGACGACCGTCGTCCGCAGCGTCGAAGAGGCGATCGCGGCGGCGGGTGATGCCAAGCAGCTGTCGGTGATCGGCGGCGCCGAGATCTACGCCCTGTTCCTGCCGCTGGCCGATCGCATCGAGCTGACCGAGGTTCATGGCGAATTCGCCGGCGATACGCTCATGCCGGCGATCGCCGCGGCGGATTGGCGCGAGGCCGCGCGCGAGGAGCTGCCGGGCGGCGACGGGGTGCCCGCAACCAGCTACGTCACGCTTCTGCGCCGCTGACGCCATTGGCAGTGTGACCGCGCACACCTATAGCGCGTCGCAATGATGCGTCTGGACGGAGACGCGCGCGCCCCCGAGCATCTGCGCGGTGGTGTCGTCGCGCTGGGCAATTTCGACGGCTTTCACCTTGGCCATCAGGCCGTGGTCGGCCGCGCGATCGAGCGCGCCCGCAGCGACGGCCGGCCGGCGATCGTCGCCACCTTCGATCCCCACCCCGCCCGGCTGTTCCATCCCGAAGCCCCGCCCTTCCTCCTGTCGACGATCGACCAGCGGCTGCGCTGGTTCGCCGCGGCCGGCGCCGACGCGGCCTATGTCATCCCGTTCGACACGTCGGTGGCACGGGAGGAGCCCGAGCAGTTCATCGTCGATCATCTCGTCGAGCGCCTCGGCGCCGCCGGCGCGGTGACCGGCGCGGATTTCACCTTCGGGCGCGAGCGCAGCGGCGATGTCGCCGCACTCGCCAGCATCGGGAAACGGCATGGCCTGACCGGCGAGGCGGTCGCCCCGATCCGGGATGCGGGCGGACAGATTTCCTCGTCGCGTATCCGGCGGGCGCTGACCGCCAATGATCCGCGCGAGGCGGCGCGGCTGTTGACCCGCCCCTTCACCATCGAGGGGCCGGTCGATCACGGCGCGGAAATGGGCCGCAAGCTCGGCTTTCCGACCGCCAATCTTCACCTCGGCGACTATCGCCGGCCGGCCTATGGCGTCTATGCCGTGCGCGCGCGCCTTGCCGACGGGCGGTTGATCGACGGGGTGGCAAATCTCGGCATTCGGCCGATGTTCGACCCGCCGATCGAGCTGCTCGAGGCGCATCTGTTCGATTTCTCCGGCGACCTCTACGACCAGACCATCGGCGTCGAGCTGATCGACTTTCTCAGGCCGGAATGGTCGCTGCCCGACCTCGATGCGCTGCGCCTGCAGATCGCCGCCGATTGCGAGGCCGCGCGCAGCCGCCTTGCCGCTGAGGGCGGCGCGCACTAAGCGCAGCCTCAACCATGGCCGACAACCCAACCAAGCCTGACTGGCGCGACAGCGTCTTCCTGCCGCGGACCGAGTTTCCGATGAAGGCCGGGCTTGCCGCCAAGGAGCCGGGGCTGCTCGAGCGCTGGGCTCGGCTCGGCATCTACCAGCGGCTGCGCGAGCAGCGCGCCGGGGCCGAGCGCTTCATCCTCCACGACGGCCCGCCCTACGCCAATGGCGACCTTCACATGGGCCACGCGATGAACAAGGTGCTGAAGGACGTCATCGTCCGCAGCCAGTCGCTGCTCGGCAAGGATGCGCCCTATGTCCCCGGCTGGGACTGCCATGGCCTGCCGATCGAATGGAAGGTCGAGGAAGGCTATCGCGCCAAGAAGGTCAACGTCGACAAGGAGCTCGATCCGGTCGCCTTCCGCGCCGAATGCCGCGCCTATGCGGCACAATGGGTCGGCATCCAGCGCGACCAGTTCAAGCGCCTCGGCATCATGGGCGATTGGGACGATCCCTATCTGACCATGGATTTTGCGGCTGAAGCCGCGATCGTCGCCGAGCTGCTGACCTTCGCCGAGACCGGCCAGCTCTATCGCGGCGCCAAGCCGGTGATGTGGTCGCCGGTCGAAAAGACCGCGCTCGCCGAAGCCGAAGTCGAATATGAGGACGTCACCTCGACCCAGATTGACGTCGCCTTCGAGATCACAGAGGCGCCGGGCGCACCCGAGCTGGTCGGCGCCTATGCGGTGATCTGGACGACGACGCCCTGGACGATCCCGACCAACCAGGCGATCGCCTATGGCGAGGACATCGACTATGTCGTTGCCGCAGCCGCGGACGGCCGGCGTTATGTCGTCGCTGAAACGCTGTTGTCCCAGATCGAGCAGCGCGTCGCGGGTGGCTGGAGCACGCAGGGCGCAGCATTCAAAGGCGGCAAGCTGGTTGGCGCCTCTGCCCGACATCCGATGCACGCCAAGGGCGGCTTCTTCGCCAGGCCGCGCCCGTTCCTCGCTGGCCATCACGTCACCACCGATGCCGGCACCGGGCTCGTCCATATCGCGCCGGATCATGGCGAGGACGATTTCCTGCTCGGCAAGGAGCATGGCATCGATCCGGTCTTCGCGGTCGAGGCGAACGGCTTCTATCGCGCCGACTGGGCGTGGCTGGGTGGCCAGGGATCGGTCATCGCGCCCAAGCTCAATGCCGCCGACGGACCGATCTGCAGCGATCTGCGCGAGGCCGGCGCGCTGCTGTCCGCCGGCACGCTGCAGCACAGCTATCCGCATAGCTGGCGGTCGAAGGCGCGGGTGATCTATCGCTGCACGCCGCAATGGTTCATCGCGATGGACCGGCCGGACATCCCGCTGCTGCGCGATCCGGAGATCGCCGCCGCGATCGCAGCCGAGGATTGGGAAGGACCGAAGCCGCCGACCCATCTGCGCAGTCTGCGCCAGACGGCGCTCGAGGCAATCGCCGCGACGCGCTGGGTGCCCTCGAAGGGCGAGAACCGCATTCGCGCGATGGTCGAGGACCGGCCCGACTGGGTGATCAGCCGCCAGCGCGCCTGGGGCGTGCCGATCGCGCTCTACGTCCATCGCCAGAGCGGCGACTATCTCGTCGATCACGACGTCAATGCGCGGATCGTCGAGGCATTCAAGGGTGGTGGCGCCGACGCCTGGTTCACCGCCGATCATCAGGCGCTGCTCGGCGAGCGCTACGCGGCGGCCGATTACGAGCCGGTCAACGACATTCTCGACGTCTGGTTCGACAGCGGCTCGACCCACGCCTTCGTCGTCGAGGCACGCTACGGCAAGGGCACGCGCGCCAGCCTTTATCTCGAAGGCTCGGACCAGCATCGCGGCTGGTTCCAGTCCTCGCTGCTCGAAAGCTGCGGCACCCGTGGTCGGGCGCCCTATGAGGCGGTGTTGACCCATGGCTTCGCGCTCGACGCGCAGGGCCGCAAGATGTCGAAGAGCCTCGGCAATGTCGTCGACCCGGCCAAGGTGATCGCCGACAGCGGCGCCGACATATTGCGCATGTGGGTCTGCTCGACCGATTATTTCGAGGACGTCCGCATCGGCAAGGAGATCCTCGCCGGTACCACCGACGCCTATCGCAAGCTGCGCAACAGCCTGCGCTATCTGCTCGGCGCGCTCGACGGCTTCAGCGAGGAAGAGCGCGTCGCGCCGGCCGAGATGCCGGACCTGGAGCGCTGGATCCTGCATCGCCTCGCGGTGATCGACGGCGAGCTGCGCGCGGCGGTCGATGGCTTCGAGTTCAACCGCTATCTCGCGCTGCTCACCGGCTTTGCCAATGACGAGCTGTCGGCGCTGCTGTTCGACGTGCGCAAGGACTGCCTCTACTGCGACGCTCCCGCCTCGCTGTCGCGCCGCGCCTATCGCAGCCTGCTCGACATCCTGTTCCACGCGCTTGTGCGCTGGGTCGCGCCGATCCTCTGCTTCACCGCCGAGGAGGCCTGGTTGACCCGCTACCCTTCCGAGGATGACTCGATCCACTTCCAGACCTGGCCGCAGATCGACCCGGCCTGGCGCGACGATGCGCTCGCCGCGCGTTGGGACCGGCTGCGCGGCATCCGCTCGCTGGTCACCGCCGCGATCGAGCCGCTCCGTCGAGAGAAGGTGATCGGCTCCAGCCTCGAGGCGGAGGTCGACGTCGCCGTCGAAAATCTCGACGAGGCGAGCGCGCTGGCGGCAAGCGACCTGGCGATCCTGTTCATTTCGGGAACGGTTCATCTCGTGAACGGCGCACCGCCCGATGCCGGATTGATTGCACCCGAAGTTCCTGGCGTCACGGTCGGCGTCCGGCCGACCGAGTTGCACAAATGCGGGCGCTGCTGGCGCTATCTCCCCGAGGTCGAGGACGACGGCGATCTCTGCGATCGCTGCACGGAGGTCGTCGGTGACTAGCCCGCCCGGCGCACATCGCAAATTCGGCCTGATCGTGGCGGCGGTCATCTTCGTCCTCGATCAGGGCGCGAAATGGTTCGTCACCCATCCGCTCGACCTGCCCGAGCGCGGCCTGATCGAGATTCTGCCAATCTTCGATCTGCGTTGGGTCAACAACACCGGCGTGTCGCTCGGCCTGCTCAGCGCCGATACGCCGCTTGCGCGCTGGCTGCTGGTCGGGCTGACGCTGGGAATCTCGATCGCCGTTACGTTCTGGCTGTGGCGCGAGCGTCAGCGCGACGATGCCTTTGCGCTTGGCCTGGTGCTCGGCGGCGCCGCCGGGAACATCCTCGATCGCGTCCGTTTTGGCCATGTCGTCGACTTCCTCGATCTGCATTTTGGCGACTGGCATCCGTTTTTGATCTTCAACCCGGCCGATGCGGCGATTACCATCGGGGTGCTTATCCTGCTCCTGCGTGCCCTTCTGGTGCGCCAGGCTCGGCTCACGGAGACGAAGTGATATGATGTCTGTGAAGCTCGGAACCACGCTCGCGGCGCTGTCGGTGGCAATGCTGCTGACCGGCTGTGGCGGTGGCAGGAAAGGCGCCTTCGATCGCTCTCGCCCCAATGAGTTCGCCGTGCAGCGCAACGCGCCGCTCGTCGTCCCGCCGGATTTCGCGTTGGTGCCCCCGCGACCCGGCACGCCGCGTCCGCAGGAAATCGATAGCCAGGGCCAGGCGATGCAGGCGCTGTTCGGCGGCCGCGCGCCCGACACGCCGGTCGGCACGACCGTGCTCAACCAGGCGGGCGATCGCGATGTCGATCCCGCCGCGCGCTCGACCGCCGGCGATCCGCAGACGACCGTGGTCGACAAGGGGGGCACGACGCGCGACATCATCGCCGCGCCCGAGGGCCCCGGCCAGGGCGCGACCGCCAGCACGCCGCAGTAATCGGCGGGCGCGGCATGACCGCGCTCCTATGGCGACGATTGACCACCGCGCTGCCGACCCTGGCGGCGGTCGTGCTGTTGTCCTTCGTGCTGATGCACGTCGCGCCGGGCGGCCCGTTCGACGGTGAGCGCCCGCTCGATCCGGCGACCCGGCTCGCGCTCGATCGCGCCTATGGCCTCAACCAGCCGCTGCCGGTGCAGTTCGGCCGTTATCTGACCGGCCTTGCCCATGGCGATTTCGGGCCGTCGCTGGTCTACCGCGATTTCACCGTCGGCCAGCTGATCGCCAAGGGGCTGCCGATCTCGCTGACGCTCGGCGGCCTTGCCCTGCTTCTCGCCTGTGCTCTCGGCCTCGCCATCGGCATCGTCGCGGCGCTGCGACCGGGCGGGCCGATCGATCGCGCGCTGATGCTCGGCGCGACCTTGCTGACGGCGCTACCGACGTTCGTCACCGGTCCCTTGCTGGTGCTCGTCTTCGCCATCGGTCTCGGCTGGCTTCCGGTCTCCGGCTGGGAGGCCGGCGTTCCTTCGCACCTCGTTCTCCCGGTCGTCGCGCTGGCGCTGCCGACCGCCGGCGCGATCGCGCGACTGCTGCGCGCCGGGCTCGGCGAGGTCATGGCGCAGGATCACGTCCGCGCGGCGCGGGCGCGCGGTCTCAAACCGCTGCGCATCCTGCTGCGCCATGCCCTGCGTCCCGCGCTGCTGCCGGTGGCAAGCTACCTCGGGCCGGCGGCGGCGGGACTGCTGACCGGCGCGGTGGTGATCGAGACGGTCTTCGCCCTGCCCGGCCTCGGCCGCTATTTCGTCGAAGGCGCGCTCAATCGCGACTATCCGCTCGTGCTCGGCGTGGTCACCCTCTATGCCGCGCTGATCATCCTGTTCAACCTCGCCGCCGACCTTGCCTACGGCTGGCTCGATCCCCGCATCCGCGGCTGATGCGCGGCTATCCGGCGATTATCGTCATCACCGTGATCGTGCTGGCCGCGGCGTTGGGCCCGATGGCCCTCGCCTGGCGCTATGACGCGATCGACTGGCAGGCAATCCACGCTGCGCCGATGGTGCGTGGCCATCTCGTCGGCACCGATGCGGTCGGCCGCGATCTGCTTGCGCGCACGCTGGTCGGCGCCCGGGTGACGCTTGCCGTCGCGGTCGCCGCGGCGGCGGTCGCGATGGTGATCGGCGTCGCCTGGGGGGCGATCGCCGGCTGGTGCGGCGGGCGGATCGACGAGGCGATGATGCGCATCGTCGACGCGCTCTATGCGCTCCCCTTCATGTTCGTCGTCATCCTGCTGATGGTGCTGTTCGGCCGCTCGGTGCTGCTCGTGTTTCTCGGCATTGGCGCGGTCGAGTGGCTGACCATGGCGCGCGTTGTGCGCGGCCAGATCCTCTCGCTCAAGACGCGGCCCTTCGTGCTCGCCGCCGAAGCTGCCGGCGCGCGACCGGCGACGATCGTGCTGCGCCATATGCTGCCCAACCTCGCCGGCATCATCATCGCCTATCTGCTGCTGACGATCCCGCAGGTGGTGATGGTCGAGAGCTTCCTCTCCTTCCTCGGCTTGGGCGTGCAGGAGCCGCTCACCTCGCTCGGCATATTGGTCAAGGATGGCGCCGACGACATGGATCTCGCGCCGCTCGCCTTGCTCGTGCCGGGCGCGTTGCTGGTGGCGCTGCTGCTCGCCGCGACCAGCCTCGGCGATCGCCTGCGCGACCGGCTGCAGCGATGAGCGTCTACACCGTCGAACGGCTGCGCGTGACGATCGCCGGGGCGACGGTGGTCGAGGACGTCAGCTTCTCGATCGGCGCCGGCGAATGCGTCGCGCTCGCCGGCGCCTCGGGATCGGGCAAGACGCAGAGTTGTCTCGCGCCCTTCGGTCTTGCCGCCGGCCAGGCGAGCGGATCGGTCCGCCTCCTCGGCGAGCAGCTGATCGGCGTCGGCGAACCGCGCCTGCGGCAATTGCGCGGACGCAATGCCGGCTTCGTCTTCCAGCAGCCGCTGACCGCGCTCAGCCCGCATCTGACGATTGCTTCGCAGCTCAGCGAGGCCTGGCGGCCGCCGGGCGCGCCGGCGCCGTCGAGGGCCGACATGATGCTGGCGCTGGAGGAGGTCGGGCTTGCCACGCCCGACATTATCCTGCGGCAATATCCCCATCGTCTCTCCGGCGGCCAGCGCCAGCGCGTGCTGATCGCCATGGCATTGGCGCATCGCCCGGCGTTGCTCGTCGCCGACGAGCCGACCAGCGCGCTCGATGCGCCGCTGCGCGCCGACATTCTTGCCTTGCTCGATCGGCTGCGCGCCGATCGCGGCCTCGCGCTGCTGCTGGTCAGCCACGACCTTGCAGCGGTCGCGCGCCATGCCACGCGCGTGGTCATCCTCAATCGCGGCCGGGTCGAGGAAAGCGGCGATGCCGCGCGAGTCCTGGCGGCGCCCGAGGCGCGCTACACCCAGGCGCTGATCGCGGCGACGCCGCGATTGAGCGAGCCCGCGCCATCACTGCCCATGCCAGGCAAGCGACTGCTCGAAGCGAGCGACATCCGGGTCAGCTTCGCCGCGCCTGGCTGGCGCAAGGGCCGGATTCTCGCGGTCGACGGCGCGTCGATCGCGGTCGCCGAGGGCGAAGGGCTGGCGCTGGTCGGCGGCTCCGGCTCGGGCAAGTCGACGCTGGCGCGGGCGATCGGCCGATTGGGGCCGCTCGATGCCGGCAAGGTGCTGTGGCGTGGACGACTGTTGCCGCGCCGGGCGGATATGACGCCGGCCGATCGCCGGCCGATCCAGCCGGTGTTTCAGGACCCGGTCGCGAGCCTCGATCCGCGCTGGACGGTCGAGCGAATCGTCGCCGAGCCGCTGATGCCGCTCGGCCTGGCTTCGGCGACGCGCCGCGACCGGGTGGTTGCGGTGCTTGAAGAGGTCGGTCTGGATGCAAGTTTTGCCGGGCGCCGGCCAGCAAGCCTGTCCGGCGGGCAGGCGCAGCGGGTGGCAATCGCGCGGGCGCTGGCGGTCGATCCGGCGCTACTGCTGCTCGATGAAGCGACCTCGGCGCTGGACGTGCTGGTCGCCGGGCGAGTGCTGGAGCTGCTCGAGACGCTGCTGCGCCGGCGCGGACTGGCGATGCTGCTGATCACCCATGATCTCGCGGTGGCGCGACGGCTATGCCGGCGCATCGCGGTGATGGACGCGGGGCGGATCGTCGAACAGGGCGAGATGGAAAAGATAATCGCCGCGCCAGCTCATCCGGCAAGCCGGCGGCTGATCGCGGCGAGTAGCTGACGGGGCGGCCGAAGCCGCCCCGCACAGGTAATCAGAACGCAACACCAATCGAACCGACAACGCCACCCTTAACCTGGCGCCACAGCGTGTGATCGCTGTTCACGAAGATGCCGTTGATCGCATTGCTGTGCTTCTTGAAGCTGGTGTCGACGTAGGAGACACCGAAGGTCAGCGCCTTCCAGGTATAGGTCGCGCCGACGTTCCAGTCCCAATAGCCCTTCTGCCCAAGCGTCAGCAGGCTACGGCCGGACGAATGGCCGACGTGGCTGGTGAGCGTAAGCCCGGTCCCCGGGATCGCGCCCGAAAGCTCGCCATAGACATAGAGGTTGTCGTCACGCTCGTGGTTCCAGCGAACCGCGTGCTGCTTCGGCGCATAGGCCATGCCGAGTTTGGCAGAGACCGGACCAATGGTGCCGCTGGCCGAAAGATACGGCTCGAAGAAGTCGCTCTGATAAGCGCCGCCATGATAGCCGGTGAGCGGACCCGCGGCCGAGCCAGGATAGTAGTAGTACAGCACGCCGCCATCGACCGTGACCTTGCCGAAGCTGTGCTTCATGCCGAGGATCAGGTCGATCTCCTGGTCGCCGCCATTGGCGACATAGTCGTCGATCGACGAGCCCCAGACGCTGACATAGAGGCCGGATTTGTGGGTGACGGTCAGCGTGCCCTGAACGGCAAAGTGGCGGTCGGTCTGCGAGATGCCGCGGAAGCGGTAGTCGCTGACCACGGTCGCACCGCCATTGATGGTGATGGCGGGGGTCGCTGCCGGAGCGGCGTCCTCGGCCATCGCGGGCGCCGCCAGCATGGCAGTTGCAAGCGCGGTAGCGCCGATGAGGTAGGTGCGCATGTAATCGTTCCCCTTGTTAGGAGTTAGCGTTCCTGCCCTGCGTGAACGTAATCCGGCGTCTCTGCCGTCGGCTGTGCCGACCGGGCCGGTGGTACGAACGACTCAGACTTTGGCGTCACCCGCTGCAGCGCACAATAAAAATACGTCGATTCACCGTTTGTCGGGCGAAGTTGTTGCCGCAATGCAACAGAGCTGTCACGGGAGATGCCGCTGTCGCGGCCGCTTGGGATTGATGGGCGGAACATGGTGCCGCCGGTGTAATCGGAAGCACCTAACGGCCCGTAAACGTTACCGCGGCCAAAACCGTAACGACAAGAAAGCGGAGTCCGCGATGATCCGTCCCCGCATCATCTTCCTGACTTGTCTCGCGCTCGCCCTGGCCGGTTGCGCCAGGCGGGCTCCTGTCAACAACTCGTTGAGTTCACTTGATAATGAGCTGATCAATGCGGCTGAAGCCGACGACCCGCAGGTCGACAATGCGGCTACGGCGGCCGCGGCAGCTGCGACTCGGCCTGGCGAGGATTGTCATGCTGGCGGCCGCAGCGGTGGCTGCGCCGCCGCCGTGACGGTCAATGCGCCCGGTTGCGGCAAAAGCTTTGCCCTGGGCCTCGGCTGGGCCACCCGGCTTCCCGCCGGGCTCGAGCTCTATCCCGGAGCCAAAGTGATCGAGGCGGCCGGCAATGACGAGGGCGATTGCCATGTCCGCATCGTCAGCTACGTCAGCGACGCCTCGGTCAAGGAGCTGGTCGACTGGTACCAGGGCGCCAGCAAGGCAGGCTTCGAGACAGAGCATCTGCACAACGGCCGGGAGGATGTCGTCATTGGTACGCGGCAGCCGCAAGGTGACGGATTTCATGCCAGCATCGCGCCCGATGCAGCCGGAAGCACCGTCAATCTGATCGTCAATCACGGCAGCTGACGCGCTGGCGATACGAACTCGGGCAGGCTAAGGGCCTGCAAATGCCCCCTCTCCTCCTCGTCATGATCGGCGGCGCCGTCGGTGCTGGCTTTCGCTATCACATCAGCCGGGTGGCGCTGATCCAGCTCGGCCCCGCCTTTCCCTGGGGGACCTGGCTCGTCAATCTGCTCGGCGGCTTCCTGATGGGGGTGCTGGCCGGCACTCTCGCGCGTTTTTCCGAGGGTGGCGAATCGCTCCGCCTGTTCCTCGGCGTTGGCGTGCTCGGCGGCTTCACCACCTTTTCGGCCTTCAGCCTCGAATCCTACAATATGCTGGCGCGCGGCGACTGGGCGATCGCGGCCGCCTATGCGGTCTCCTCGGTCACCGGGTCGATCGTTGCGCTGATCCTCGGGCTGATGATGGTCCGGATGGTGGCATGACCGAGGCGGTTCGCAGCTTCGTCGTCGCGCCGGACGACGACGGCATCAGGCTCGACCGCTGGTTCAAGCGCCACCTGCCCGAGACGAGCTTCAACCTCGTGTCGCGCTGGGCGCGCACCGGCCAGCTCCGCGTCGATGGTCGACGTGCGACCCCGGGCGATCGGATCGAGGCGGGTCAGAGCATCCGCGTCCCGCCGGCCGAACCGGTCGCGTCCAGACCGGCACGGCCGGCACGCGTTGAACCAAGCGAGGAAGAGGTCGCCTTTGCCCGCTCGCTGGTTATCCACATCGATGAGTCGGCGATCGTCATCAACAAGCCGCCAGGCCTCGCGACCCAGGGTGGCACCGGGACCAGCGTCCATGTCGACGGGCTGCTCGAGGCGCTGCGCTTCGATGCGCCGGCCCGGCCGAAGCTGGTTCATCGCCTCGACAAGGACACCTCGGGCGCTTTGCTGCTCGCCCGGACGCCGCGCGCCGCCGCCTATTTCGCCCGCGGCTTCGCCTCGCGCTCGGCACGCAAGGTCTATTGGGCGCTGGTGATCGGGATCCCCTCGCCGGATCGAGGCTGGATCGATCTGCCGCTCGCCAAGCAGCCTGGATCGGGCGGCGAGAAGATGCATGTCGATCTCGACGGCGGCAGCCCGGCACAGACCGAATATCGCATCGTCGATCGCGCCGGCAATCGCGCCGCCTGGCTCGAGCTGCAGCCGCATACCGGCCGCACCCACCAGCTGCGGGTGCATCTCGCTGCGATCGGGCACCCGATCGTCGGCGACGGCAAATATGGCGGTCGCGAGGCCTTTCTTACCGGCAGCATCAGCCGCAAGATGCACCTCCACGCACGGCGTTTGCGGGTCGATCATCCCGATCAGGGCAGGCTCGACGTCTCTGCGCCGTTGCCGCCGCACATGCTCGACAGCTTCGCCCAACTCGGCTTCGACCCGGCCGATGGCGACGTCGACCTCGATCCACCCGCCATGATGCCTGGCGAAAGCCGTCATCGCGCCGCCGCCGCCAAGGAACGACGCCAGGCACGACGCGGCGAGCGTCGCGGCCGCGGGCGATCGTGACGTCCTGAAGCTCGGCGGACAGCGATGAAGCGGTTCTACAAGAGTGTCGAAGTCGCCGACGACGGCAGTATCTTGCTCGACGGGCGGCCGGTTCGGACGCCGGCGCGGGCGGTCTTGGCATTGCCCAATGCAGCGCTTGCCGCGGCGGTCGCCGAGGAATGGGCAGCGCAGGACGAGACGATCGATCCACGGCACATGCCGCTGACCGGCTTCGCCAATGCTGCGATAGATCACGTCGCGCCGGATCCGGCGACCTTCGCCGCCGGCCTCGCCCGTTATGCCGAGACCGATCTGCTTTGCTACCGCGCCGAAGGCCCCGCCTCACTGATCGAGCGCCAGGCGGAGGCCTGGAATCCGCTGCTGGCCTGGGCCCGTCAGCGCCATGACAGCGCGCTCCGTGTCACCTCGGGGATTGTGCCGACGGCGCAGCCCGCGGACGCCCTGGCGCGCCTTCACGCGGTAACGGTGAGCTATTCGCCGTTCATTCTCGCCGGGCTGTCGGCGCTCGTCACGATATCGGGTTCGCTGGTCTTGGCGCTGGCGCTGGTCGAGGGCGTCATCGGCCGCGATCAGGCATGGGCGGCGGCCGAGCTCGATGAGCTATGGCAGGCCGAGCATTGGGGCGAGGATTCGCTGGCAGCGGCGACCCGCGAGGCGCGGCGCGCGGAATTTGCCGCGGCCGCCCGCTTCGTCGCCCTGTCGGCCGATCAGAAGCCGTAACCGACCTGAAGCAGGGCCGTCGGCCCTGAGACGTTGCGGCCGTGATGATCGCGCAGCCGCCGGTTGCTGTCGATATAACTGAGGCTGGCATCGAAGCCGTGGATGCCGATCTGTGCGCCGAGCTGCCAGTCGATCTTGGTGCCCGGCGAAAGCGCGCCGCGCTCCCGCCCGATGCTGGCGATTATCTGCGGCCGGCCGACCGGCACGATCGCCGAGAGACCGAGATAAAGATTGTCGCCGCCGTGCAGCGCATGCTGGCCGGGCGCATAGCCAGCGGTCGCAGAGATGGTGGAGCGGCCCACCGGCAAATCATAGCGGCCGATGATTTCGTAGACGCCGGCGTGATGATCGCCGGGATAGAGGTACCAGGTTGCCGAAAGCGTCGCGGTGCCCTTGCCGAGCTTGTGTTGTCCGCCCAGGCTCAGATCCGTCTCAACCGTGGCGTCGCTGTCGCCGCGCCCGAGCGTGGTGACGAATCCTTCGACGAAGAACGCGCCCTTGGTGGCATGGATGGTCGCCTGCACGGCGGGACCGCGCCCGCTCAGCGAGACGCCGCGAAAGCGATAGTCACTGACGAGATCGATGCTGCCGGAAACGCCGGCAGAGGCGCTCGCCGGCATCAGCAGCACGATTACGGCAATGATCGCCTGAGCTCGCGACCGCTGCATCCGCCCCCTGGCCTTCCCGCTCGCCCCGCATCCCGGCGGATGGTTAACAGGCCGTAGCGCAGCGATCACCCCAAAGATATTCCCTTAGTGGAATAACCTAGGTTGGTCCGTCACCAGCGTGACCCCGGTGCAACAGATTACTCCACTACGGAGCGATGTGGATTCGGGTGGTTGCCGAAGCGCTTTCCTGTGGTAAATAATCGGTTAACGTAGATCTGCTCGCTCGTCTTGAGCTGTGGCGCGTCTTACCATGAGGGGGTCGGCCGGTTTTTCTGGCCACAATCTAAATGCCTAGTTTCAGTGTCCGGAGTCGCGCCGACAGCGCCGAGATTCGCAAGGCGGCTCAGGCAATTGAGCAGGCTGCCTGGGCGCGGCTGGGCTTCCTCAACTTCACCCGCTCGCACTACGATCATTACGCGGCGCTGCTCGACAGATATTCGCATCTCCAGCTTTGCCTGGTCGACGATGATTCGGGTTACGTCGTCGCCGCGTCGAGCTGCGTGCCGTTCGACTGGGACGGTTCGCCGCTTCCGGAAGAGGGCTGGGATTGGGCGGTCGAGCGAGCCTCGCGCAGCACCAACCCCAATGCCGCCTGCATGCTGGCGATCTCGGTTCCCGAGGTGTACCGGTCGCGCGGCCTCGCGCGGCGGCTGATCCATGCGGTGCGCCAGCGGGTCGAGGAAGCGGGGCTGACCGCGCTGGTAGCGCCGGTCCGTCCGTCGATGAAATCGCGTCATCCCGATGTCTCGATCGACGATTACACCGGCTGGCGCGACGACGGCGGCCGCCACTACGACAGCTGGATGCGCAGCCATGAAAGCTGCGGCGGCCAGCTGATCGGCGCCTGTCATCGCTCGATGGTGGTCGACGAGCCGCTCGGTTTCTGGGAGGCGTTTCTCGGCCACCGTTTCGACCGTAACGGGGCGCATATCATTCCCGGCGCGCTGGCGCCGATCGAGGTCGACCTCGAAAAGGGTCGCGCGCGCTACGAAGAGCCGAACGTCTGGTTCCGCTACGCGTGAAAGCCGTGCAGCGCGGCAATCCCACCAAGAATTAAGACTACTCCGGCCCATTGCGGCCGCGCCATCGGCTGATTGAGCAGCGCCGCGGCGAGCAGCGCAGTGACGCCGCCCGCCATCGAGCCGAGCACGCTGACGACGACGATCTGGCCGCTCGCCAGACCCAGCAGATAGGCGAGGAAGCCAAGGCCGTTGAGCAGCCCGAGGCCGATCGTCGGCGCATCGATCGCTGGCGATGGCTCGCCGCGCGGCGGCCGGATGGCGAGGCAGGCGATGACTACGACCGACGTGTTGATCGCTAGCGTGACGATCGGGCCGATCGCCGGAACGACGGCCGCGCCCTGCAGCCAGTAGCTGAACCCGCCGAACAGCGCGCAGATGCTTCCCCAGATCGCGCCGCGGCCGGGATTGCGTATCCCGCGCTCGTCATGCTCGATCGCGGCGAGCAGCACGCCGATGAAGATGCAGACCAGCGCCGCACCGGTTGTGGCATCGACGTGATCGGTGCCGGTGGCGATCGCGAGCACGGCGGTAACCCCGGCGTAGCTGCCGGCGATCGGTGCGACCACGGCGAGCGGGCCTGCCGCCAGCCCGCGGTACAAGGCGGCGATCATGCCGAGATTGGCCAGTGCGGCGAGCAATGCGAGCGCCCAAACCATCGGCGCCGCCGCGCCAAGCCGCGGCACCGCGACCAGTGGCCAAGCCAGCGGAACGAACAACAAGGTGACGAGATGGCCACGCAGCAGCGCGCGGCGCACGCCGATGCGAGCCTCGACGATGCGGACGAGATAGTCGCCAGTGCCCCAGAACAGCGCTGCCGCCAGCCCCAAGATCAGCGCCATTGCATACTCCCCGGAATCGCTTAGGGCGGCTGTTAACCACCGGCAAGCGTCGCCGCCGGTCCAAAACGGATGCGATTACGCAGCTGCAGCATGAGCTGCACGCATCGCTAATTATAAGTATGCTTGTGGAATTGTCCGGCTCCGCCTAAATCGCGCTCGACCGGGTCCGGCGTGCCGCTCCGGTTCCATGGCGCAGACTCGCTGCGCCCCTTTGCAGTGCAGCAGGAGTGCGGTTTGCGTCGGATCGAAGTACTGGCGGTGCTGGCGCTTCTCGCAGGTTGCGGCTCCGGGACGCCCCCGCCCCCGCCACCTCCGGTCGTCGATGTCGCGCGGCCGATTCAGCGCAGCGTGGTCGACTGGGATGACTATGTCGGGCGCTTCGAGGCGATTCAAACGGTCGAGCTGAAACCTCGAATCGATGGCCAGATCATCGAGATCGGTTTCCGTTCGGGCCAGGATGTCGGGCGCGGGAACGTCCTGTTCCGGCTCGATTCCCGCCCGGCCCAGGCGGCGCTGGAGCAAGCCCGCGCCCAAGTGCAGCGCGCCCGCGCGACACTCGCCAACGCTCAGCAGGAACGCGATCGCGCAATGCGGCTGCTCGCCGCCCAGGCGATCAGCCGCGAGGAGTCCGAACAGAAGGAAGCGGCAGCGCGGACCGCCAAGGCGGATCTTGCCGCGGCGGAAGCGAACGCGAACCAGGCCGCGCTCAACCTTTCCTTCACTGTGATCCGCGCGCCGATCGACGGGCGGGTTTCGGACCGCCGCGTCAGCGTCGGCGATCAGGTCAAGGAAAATGACACCGTGCTGACCACGGTCGTCTCGCTCGATCCGATCTGGTTCACCTTCGAAGGCGCCGAGAGCTTCTATCTGAAGTACATGCGCCAGGACAGCGCGGGGAAGCGACAGTCCTCGCGCAGGACGGCCAATCCGGTCGAGATCCAACTCGCCGATGAGCAGGGCTATAACTGGAAGGGACGCATGTCGTTCGTCGACAACGCGATCGACCCGACCACCGGCACGATCCGTGGCCATGCTACGGTGCGCAATCCGCAGCATTTCCTCACCCCCGGCATGTTCGGGCGGGTGCGGCTGCTCGGCTCGAGCACCTATCAGGCCTTGCTGGTGCCGGACGAAGCGGTCGTCACCGATCAGGCACGTCACCTGATCTATGTCGCCAAGGACGACGGCAAGATTCTGGGAAGGCCGGTCGAGCTCGGGCCGCTGGTCGAGGGCTTGCGGGTGGTGCGTGAAGGCCTCGCGCCGACCGATCTGGTGGTGCTGACCGGCCTTGCGACCTTGCGCCCGGACGCGGTGATCAAGCCACATGTCATCAGGCTGAAGCCGCGCGCGCCGGACACCTCTCCGACGCCGCCACCCAATATCGCGCCACCTTCCGCCGAGGCGACGCCGGCCGGCCCGCGTTGATCCCGTGACGGACGACGCGGGGCCGACTCCGAATCCGCCATCATCCCACGGCCGGCGCACCGGTGGGATCAGGTTGCGCTTTCCGCATTTCTTCATCGAGCGGCCGATTTTTGCGGCGGTGATCGCGATCCTGATCTCGATCCTCGGCATCATCGCCTATCCGACGCTGCCGGTCGCGCAATACCCGGAGATCGCGCCGCCGACCGTGCTGGTCAACGCCAGCTACCCCGGCGCCAACGCCCAGACCGTCGCCGAAACCGTTGCCCAGCCGCTCGAGGAAGCGATCAACGGCGTCGAGCACATGATCTATATTCAGTCGTCGTCGACTGGCGACGGCAACGTCAACATCACCGTCACCTTCGAGCCCGGCACCAATGTCGATCAGGCGCAGGTGCTGGTGCAGAATCGCGTTTCGACGGCTGAGCCGCGGCTGCCGGCGGAGGTCCGCTCGATCGGCGTCACGACGCGCAAGAACTCGCCCGACCTGCTGATGATCACGCGCTACAATTCGCCGGATCATTCGCTCAGCCAGCAGTACATCAGCAATTACGTTTCGCTGCAGCTGGTCGACCGGCTGTCGCGCATTCCCGGCGTCGGCGGCACCCGGCTGCTCGGCGCGCGCGACTACAACATGCGAATCTGGATCGATCCCGATCTCGCCGCCTCGCGCGATTTGACGGTCGACGAGATCGTCGCGGCGGTCCGCGCGCAGAACGCTCAGGTCGCAGCCGGCGCCGTCGGCCAGCCGCCTTACAGCCAGGGCGGCACCGCCTATCAGCTCAACATCCAGGCGCAGGGTCGGCTCACCAGTCCGGATGAATTCGGCAATATCATCGTCAAGCGCAACCAGGGCGGCGGGCTGACCCGCTTGCGCGACGTCGCCCGGATCGAGCTCGGCGCCCAGGATTATTCGATCAACAGCTTCGAGAATGGCGAACCGGCCGTGGCATTGGGCATCAGTCAGCTGCCCGGCTCGAATGCGCTGGCGACCGCCGAGGCGGTTCAGAAGGAATTGAAGGAGGCGTCCAAGGATTTCCCGCCGGGGATGGTCTACGGCGTCGCCTTCAATCCCACGCTCTACATCGCTGACTCGATCGCGGCAGTGAACCGCACGCTGATCGAGGCGGTGATCCTGGTGGCGCTGGTTGTGCTGTTGTTCCTGCAGAGTTGGCGCGCCGCGATCATCCCGATCATCGCCATCCCTGTTTCGCTGCTCGGCGCGGTCGCGGCAATGGCGGCCTTCGGTTTCTCGCTCAACAATCTCACCCTGTTCGGCATGGTGCTGGCGATCGGCATCGTCGTCGATGACGCGATTGTGGTCGTCGAGAATATCGAGCGGCTGATGGAAGAAGGCCTGACGCCACGCGAGGCCGCGCACGAGACGATGGACGAGGTGTCGGGCGCGCTGATCGCGATCGGCCTGGTCCTGCTCGCGGTGTTCGTGCCGACGTCCTTCATCCCTGGCATCTCGGGCAAATTCTACCAGCAGTTCGCGCTGACCATCGTCAGCGCGACGGTCGTATCGGGCGTGATATCGCTCACCTTGTCGCCGGCGATCGCGGCGCTGTTGTTGAAGCCGCGGGTGCGCAACGGCGGCATTGCATCCGGCTGGCGCGGCTATGGGCCGCGCTTCTCCAACTGGTTCAACAACAGCTTCGATCGCCTGTCAGAGCGCTACAGCGCCGCCACGGCCCGGAACATTCGCCGGCTCCGGCCGATTGGCATCATCTACATTCTGCTGATCGTGCTGGCCGCCTGGCGGGTCTACGCGACGCCGACCGGGTTCATTCCCTCGCAGGACCAGAATGTCCTCATCGCAGTCGTCAGCCTGCCGCCGGGCTCGGCGTTGCCCCGCACGACGGAGGTCGCGCTCAAGGTCGGCGCGATCGCGCGCAAGAACCCGGCCGTCACCTCGTCCTTCGAGGTTGCCGGCTTCGACGGCGCGACCTTCACCAGCGCACCGAATTCCGGCGCGATCTTCATCCGCCTCAAGTCGCGCCAGGATCGCGCGCAGCTCGCATCGGAGATCACCGCCGATCTCATGAGCAAGCTGTCCTCGATCAACGGCGCGAGGGTCATTGTCATCCAGCCGCCGCCGGTCCGCGGCCTGGGTGTCTCCGGCGGCTGGAAGATGATGGTCGAGGACCGCAGCGGCGTCGGTGGCGGCTACAAGCAGCTCGAAGCGGGCGCGAACAGCATCATGGCCGCAGGCAATCAGGCAAAGGGTGTCACCCGCGTCTTTTCGACCTTCAACACCAACACGCCGGCGCTTGCCGCCGACATCGACCGTGAGCGCGCCGAACAGATGGGCGTGCCGGTCGAGAATATCTTCGCGACGCTCGGCACCTATCTCGGATCGACCTATATCAACGACTTCAACTTCCTCGGCCGCACCTTCCGGGTGACCGCCCAGGCCGAATCCGCGTTCCGCGACGACAAGGCCGACGTGCCGCATCTCCAGACCCGCTCATCCTCGGGCGGGATGGTGCCGCTGGCAGCGGTGATGACCTTGCGCGACACGACCAACCCCTATCGTGTCGTGCGCTACAATCTCTATCCCTCCGCCGAGCTGATCGGCGATACGGTGCACGGCTATTCCAGCGGCCAGGCGCTGCAAACGATGCAGGGGCTGGCCGACAAGCTGCTGCCGCAGGGCTTCAAATATGAATGGACCGAGCTCGCCTTTCAGCAGCAGAAGGCGGGCAATACCGGCATCTTGGTCTTCGGTCTGGCGGTGATCTTCGTCTTCCTGTTCCTGGCCGCCAATTACGAAAGCCTGGTTTTGCCGCTAGCGGTGATCCTGATTGTGCCGATGTGTATTCTTGCGGCTATGGTCGGGGTCAACATCATGCGATTAGACAATAATATTCTGACCCAGATCGGCCTGGTCGTGCTCATCGGCCTGGCCGCGAAGAACGCGATTCTGATTGTCGAATTCGCGCGCCAAGGCGAGGAGGAAGGCTTGAGCCCACGCGCCGCCGCCGAGCGAGCCGCCCATCAAAGGTTGCGCCCGATCATCATGACCTCGATCGCCTTCATTCTCGGCAGCCTGCCATTGGTCATCAGCAATGACGCTGGCGCAGAAATGCGTCAGGCGCTCGGCGTCGCGGTGTTCTTCGGGATGATCGGCGTGACCGCCTTCGGCCTGGTCTTCACCCCGGCCTTCTACATCATCGCCCGCGCGCTGGGCGATCGGGTCAGCGCGCGTTGGGCGCGGCGCAAGGGGGCTCGCGCATGATGAGACAGACTTATCCTCTCGTCGCGGTCCTGCTGCTGACCGGCTGCGTCGTCGGTCCGAACTATAAGAAGCCGGTCGCGCCGCCGTCCGAAGGCGGCCGCTTCGTCGAAGGCCATGTCAGCCCGGCGGTCGCCGAGACACAGACGGAAACCGAATGGTGGCGGTTGTTCGATCAGCCCGCGCTCGACCGGCTGGTCGCCGAGGCGCTGGCGCACAACACCGATATCCGTGTCGCTGCCGCCAATCTGCAGAAGGCGCGCGCGATCCTGTCCGAGGCGCGGACCGCACGCTTGCCGACGACCGAGGTCGACGCATCCTTCACACGGCAGCGCACCCGGATTGGCGGTTCCGGCTCGACCGGCGCGCCAAGCACCTTCAACTATTACTCGCTCGGCTTCGACGCATCCTATGAGGTCGATCTGTTCGGCGGTGTCACGCGCTCGATCCAGGCCGCGCGCCGCGACGCGGCGTCGGCCGCGGCGGCGCTCGATGCGGCCCGCGTGTCGGTCGCGGCCGAGACCGCGCGCAGTTACGCCAAGGCCTGCTCCTTCGCCGATCAGGCGCAGGTCGCGCGCGAGACGACCCGGTTTCAGGACCAGACCGTCGAGCTGACCAAGAAGCTGTTCGACCTGGGGCGGACCTCGCGGCTCGAATATGCCCAGGCGGTGGCGCTGGCCGAGGCGACCCGGTCCACCATTCCCGGCCTCGAGGCGGAGCGACGCGCGGCACTCTATGCGCTCGCCGTGCTGACCGGTCATCCGCCGGCCGAGGTCGATGCCATGGCCGCCGACTGCGTCACAACGCCGCGGGTCAAGGTCGCGATCCCGGTCGGTGATGGCGCCGCCCTGCTCCGCCGGCGTCCCGATGTTCGCCAGGCGGAACGGACCCTCGCAGCGGACACGGCGCGGATCGGCGTCGCGACCGCCGATATGTTCCCCAAGATCACCCTGCTCGGCTCGGCCGGGCTGGGTGCGGTCAAGTCTGGCGATCTCGGCAAATCGTCGAGCTTCACCTTCTCCTTTGGCCCGTTGATTTCGTGGAGCTTCCCCAATCTCTTCGCGGCGCGGGCACGATTGCGCCAGGCGCGCGCGCAGGGCGACGCCTCTCTTGCCGCCTTTGACGGGACGGTGCTGAACGCGCTGAAGGAGGTCGAGCAGGCGTTGGCCCGTTACGCCGGACAGCTCGATCGCAATGCGTCGCTCGTGCGCGCGGAAGCAGCAAGCGCCGATGCGGCCAATCTGTCACGCACCCGCTTCAATGCGGGCTCCGACAGCTTCCTGCAGCTGCTCGTTACCGAGCGGGCGCGTGCGCTGGCACGAGCCGAACTTGCGAGCTCCAACGCCGATGTCGCCGACGCACAGGTCAGCCTGTTCAAGGCGCTCGGCGGCGGCTGGGAAAATGCGCCGCCGGTGGCGACCGCCACGCGCTAGAGGACATGGAAGAGATAAAGCAGGATGATGATCGGGATGGGTATCCCGACGAGCCACAAGAGAATGCCCTTCATCGCGACATCGCCTCCATTCCAAGGGCTTGCTCAACAGTGGCGGATGCGATCGGTTCCTTCGGCCAACCGCGCGGGATCGTCGGCCGGGGCAGCGGGGCAGTCGGGTCGGGATCCGGTGGCGGGTCTGAGCCGTTCATCGCTCGGCCAGCCGGTTTTGGCCAATTGGATGGCATGTCGGTTTTGAGCGGAGTGCGGAGAGGAATTCATGCTTGCTTCCCGTCGCGAGCTGCTCGCTGTCGCCGGCGCCGCCAGCGTCCTCCCCTTGCTTTCCGCCTGCGCTCGGCCAGCCAGCAACGCGGGGCTGCGCGCGACGGTTGACGCATTGGCCGAGGATTACCTCGCACTGGTGCCGGAAACCGCGACCAATCTCGGCCTGGACAGTGGCGCGCGCGGCAAGCTTGCGGCGCAACTGGACGACCTTTCGCGGGCCGGCATCGCGAAGCGCGCGACCTTCTTCGAGGGCTATGCCCGCCGGCTCGGCGCGATCGATCGCGCCTCGCTCGATCCGCACGACCAGATTCTCCACGACAGCGTCGGCTATGCGCTGGAGCTGGGGCATGCCGGGAACGGTTTCGACTTCGGCCGCAATGGCCTCGGCGATGCGATGAACGAGAGCGCCGGGCCCTATGTCGTCGACCAGAGCGGCAGCGCCTTTGCCAATCTGCCCGAGTTGCTCGATTCCAAGCAGCGCGTCGCCAATGCCAATGATGCCGACGCCTATCTTGCCCGGCTGGGGGGATTCGCCGCCCAGCTCGACCAGGAGAATGATCGGGTCCGCGCCGACGCCGGCCACGGCGTCACCCCGCCCGATTTCATCGTCAGCAACATCCTCAAGCAACTGAACGATGCGCGGGCGATGCCGGTGGCGAGCCAGCGCATGGTGACTTCGCTTGATCGCAAGACCAAGGCAGCGAACCTCCCCGGGGACTGGGCAAGCCGCGCGGCGAGAATCGTCACCGAGCAGGTCTATCCCGCCTTCGACCGCCAGATCGCGACGCTGAAGGCGTTGCGCCCGAGCCATGACGCCGGGGTGTGGCGGCTGCCGAAGGGCGATGCCTATTACGCCTGGCTGCTGCGCGTCGGCACGACCACCGAGCTCAGCCCCAAGGCGATCCACGACATCGGGCTGGAGCAGACCCGCGCGATCGAGGCCGAGATCGAGGTGCTGCTGCGCGGCCAGGGGATGACCAAGGGCAGCGTCGGCGAGCGGCTGGTGGCGCTCGGCCATGACCGGCGTCAGTTCTTCGCCGACAGCGACGCGGGCCGCGCCGAACTGCTCGACTATATCAACGGGCTGATCGCGGCGATGCGCCCGCGCATGGCCAAGCTGTCGCGGCTCGACCTGAAGGCGCCGGTGCTGGTCAAGCGCGTGCCGGTCGACATTCAGAATGGTGCGCCGCAGGGCTATATGAACTTCGCGGCGGTCGATGGCTCGAGGCCGGCGATCTATTACATCAACCTCAAATCGATGGGGAATTGGCCGCGCCGTTCGCTCGGCACGCTGACCGCGCATGAGGCGATTCCCGGCCACGTCTGGATGGGCGCCTATCTCGCCGAACATGCTGCCGAGGTGCCGCTGATCGACTCGCTGATGCAGTTCAACGCCTATGTCGAAGGCTGGGCGCTTTACGCCGAAAAGCTGGCCGACGAGATCGGCGTCTACAGGGACGATCCGCTGAGCCGCATCGGCTATCTCCAGGATCAGCTGCTGCGCGCGGTGCGGCTGGTCGTCGACACTGGCCTCCATTCGCTGCGCTGGACCCGCGAGCAGGCGATCGCGTGGATGCACCAGCATACCGGCGACGCGCTCGACAGCACCACCAGCGAGATCGACCGCTATTGCGCCACCCCCGGTCAGGCCTGCGGCTACAAGATCGGCCAGATCGAGATGCTGCGCCTGCGCGAGAAGGCGAGACAGGCGCTCGGCCCGCGCTTCGACCTGCGCGACTTCAACGACGCGATCATCCGCGCCGCCTCCGTCCCGATCACCGTGCTGGAGACGGCGATCGACATGTACATCGCCCGGGCCCGCGGCTGAGACTTGCCCGCGTCACGCGCCGACGGCATGACATGGCCGGGGAAGGATCAAATCAATGACGGATGAGGTTTACCCGGTACCGGCCGAATGGGCCGCCCGCGCCAAGATCAACGCCGAGACCTATGCCGGCATGTACCAGGCGTCGGTCAGCGACCCTGACGCTTTCTGGGGCGAGCATGGCAAGCGGGTCGACTGGATCACCCCCTTCACCCAGGTCAAGGACACCTCCTACGACCAGAAGGACTTCCACATCCGCTGGTTCGCCGATGGCGCGCTGAACGTCGCAGCCAATTGCCTTGACCGTCATCTCGGTACCCGCGGCGACCAGATCGCGATCATCTGGGAGCCGGATGATCCCAAAACCGACGGCCGCAAGCTGACCTATCGCGAGCTGCACCGCGAGGTCTGCCGCGCGGCCAATGCGATCAAGGCGCTCGGCGTCGGCAAGGGCGACCGGGTGACGATCTACCTGCCGATGATCCCCGAGGCGGCGATCGCGATGCTCGCCTGCGCGCGGATCGGCGCGATCCATTCGGTGGTCTTCGCCGGCTTCTCGGCCGATGCGCTCGCTGGCCGCATCCAGGATTGCGATTCCAGCCTTGTCATCACCGCCGACGAGGGCCGGCGCGGCGGCAAGCTCATCCCGTTGAAGGCGAGCGTCGACGAGGCGGTGCAGCAATGCCCCTCGGTCAATCATGTGCTGGTCGTGGGGCATACCGGCGCCAATGTGCCGCTGGAGCCCGGCCGGGACGTGCCCTGGGACGAAGCGCTGTCGGTCGCGAGCGAGGACTGCCCGCCCGAGGTGATGAACGCCGAGGAGCCGCTGTTCATCCTCTACACCTCAGGCTCGACCGGCAAGCCCAAGGGCGTGTTGCACACGACCGGCGGCTATCTCGTCTGGGCGTCGATGACGCACGATCTGGTGTTCGATTACCGCGCGCCCGACATCTACTGGTGCGCCGCCGATGTCGGCTGGGTCACCGGCCATAGCTATGTCGTCTACGGACCGCTCGCGAATGGCGCGACAACGCTGATGTTCGAGGGCATCCCGACCTGGCCGAGCGCGTCGCGTTTCTGGGAGGTGGTCGACAAGCACGGCGTGTCGATCTTCTACGGCGCGCCGACGGCGCTCCGCGCGCTGATGCGCGAGGGCGATGATTACGTCACCCGGACCAGCCGCAAATCGCTCAAGCTGCTCGGCACGGTCGGCGAGCCGATCAACCCCGAGGCCTGGGGCTGGTATCATCGCGTTGTCGGCGAAGGCCGCTGCCCGATCGTCGATACCTGGTGGCAAACCGAGACCGGCGCGGCGATGATCACGCCGTTGCCCGGCGCGATCCCCTTGAAGCCAGGATCGGCGACCAAGCCCTTCTTCGGCGTCAAACCGGCGCTGGTCGATGCCGAGGGCAAGCTGCTCGAGGGCGCGACAAGCGGCAATCTCTGCATCCTCGACAGCTGGCCCGGGCAGATGCGCACGGTTTGGGGCGATCACGAGCGCTTCATCAGCACCTATTTCACCACCTATCCCGGCAAATATTTCACCGGCGACGGCTGCCGCCGCGACGAGGACGGCTATTACTGGATCACCGGCCGGGTCGACGACGTGATCAACGTCTCCGGTCACCGGCTCGGCACCGCGGAGGTCGAAAGCGCGCTGGTCGCCCATGCCTCTGTCGCCGAGGCGGCGGTGGTCGGCATGCCGCACGAGATCAAGGGCCAAGGCATCTATGCCTTCGTCACCGCCAATGCCGATGTCACGCCGGACGAGGATCTGCGCAAGACGCTGGTGCAATGGGTCCGCCACGAAATCGGTCCGATCGCCACGCCGGATGCGATCCAGTTCGCGCCGGCGCTGCCGAAAACGCGCAGCGGCAAGATCATGCGGCGGATTCTTCGCAAGATCGCCGAGGGCGACACGAGCAATCTCGGCGACACTTCGACCCTCGCCGATCCGGCGGTGGTGGACGAGCTGGTGTCGAACCGGGTGGGTTGAGGCGCGCGGGCGCTGCCCCCGTCCCACTTCGTCATTCCCGCCTACGCGGGAATGACGAAGAAAGAAGAATCAGCGCATTAGGACCAGTTCTTCCGACATTGTCGGATGCAGCGCGATGGTTTCGTCGAATTGCGCCTTGGTCAGCTTCGCCTTGACCGCGATTGCCGCGGCCTGGAGGATCTCCGGCGCGTCGGGGCCGATCATGTGGATGCCGACGATCACGTCGGTCGCGGCATTGACCACTAGCTTGTACAGCGAGCGCTCATTACGGCCGGCAAGGATATTCTTCATCGCCCTGAAATCACTGGTGAAGGTCTTGACCGAGCCCAGCCGGTTGCGGGCCTGTCCCTCGGTCATGCCGACCGCGGCGATCGGCGGGTGGCTGAACACCGCAGAGGGGATGCAGTCATAGTCGACCCGCGTTGGCTTGTTGCCGAACTGGGTGTCGGCGAAGGCCTGGCCCTCGCGGATCGCGACCGGCGTCAGTTGGACGCGATTGGTGACGTCGCCGACCGCGAAGATCGACTCGACCGACGAGCGGCTGTCCTCGTTGACCACCACCGCGCCCTCCTCGTCGAGCTTCACGCCGATGTCCTCGAGGCCGATGCCGCGCGCATTCGGCCGGCGGCCGGTGGCGAACATCAACGTGTCGACCGCGAGCGGCTCGCCCTTCTTGCAGTGGATCAGCAGCGAGCCGTCGGCCTGCTTCTCGATCCGCTCGAAGACGGCGTGGAAGCGGAAGTTGATCCCCTTGACCGTCGAGATCTGCAGCAGCCGGTCGCGAATCTGCTCGTCATAGCCGCGCAGGATCACGTCGGTGCGATTGAGCACCGTTACCTGCGCGCCGAACTGGTGGAAGATGCCGGCGAATTCATTGGCGATATAGCCCGCCCCGGCGATCGCGATGCGCTTCGGCACGGCTTCGAGATGAAACGCCTCGTTCGAGGTGATGCCGTGCTCCGCGCCGGGGACGTCGGGGATGTCGGGGGTCGCGCCGGTGGCGATCAGGATGATCCGCGCGGTGACGGTGCGACCGCCGGCGAGATAGATCTCCTGCGGCCCGGTAAGCACCGCGCGTTCCCTGATGATCTCGACCTTATTGTTGCCGAGCGTGTCGCTGTAGATCCCTTCGAGCCGGTCGACCTCGGCCAGGACATTGTCGCGCAGCACGGTCCAGTCGAAATCGCAGTCGGGCACCATCCAGCCGAAGCGGCGCGCATCCGAGAGATCCTCGGCGAAATGCGAGCCGTAGACGAGCAGCTTCTTCGGCACGCAGCCGCGGATGACGCAGGTCCCGCCGACACGATATTCCTCGGCGATCGCGACTTTGGCGCCATGGCCGGCAGCGATGCGGGCGGCGCGGACGCCGCCTGAGCCCGCGCCGATGACGAACAGATCATAATCGAAATTCACGGGAGCTCCTCAGTCCAGCCCGGCGCGGGCGATCAGCGCCTGGGTCGATCGATCGAATGTGCCGCCCTCGCCCGCCTCGATCGATTTGGCGATGCGCTTGCCCAGCTCCACGCCGAACTGGTCGAAGGGATTGATGCCGAGCAGCGATGCGACGGTGAAGGTGCGGTGTTCGTAGAAGGCGAGCAACGCCCCCAGTCTGGCCGGATCGATCCGGTCGAGCAGGATCGTCGTCGACGGGCGATCGCCGGCGAAGCGACGCGCCAGGTCCTCGGCGTCGGCGCCGGCCATCAGCGCCGCGCCCTGGGCGAAGCAATTGGCGAGCAGCATGCGGTGATGGGCGGGGTCGAGCCCGTCGCCGGGCTCGATGCTGGCGACGAACTCGACCGGCACGAGATGCGTGCCCTGATGGAGCAACTGAAAGACGGCATGCTGCGCGTCCGTCCCCACCCCGCCCCAGCTAATCGCGGCGCTTGGGGTGCCGATCGGCTGGCCGTCGATCGTCACCGACTTGCCGTTCGATTCCATCTCCAGCTGCTGGAGATAGGCCGGCAGCAGCCGCAGCCGCTCGTCATAAGCAAAGATCGCCCGCGTCTCCGCTAGGCGCAGCACCGCATAGTAGAGATCGATAAAGGCGGCGAGCACCGGCGCATTCTCCGCCAGTGCGGCGAGCTTGAAATGCCGGTCCATCTCGGCGGCGCCTTCGAGCAGCTCCTGGAAGCCGTTCCAGCCGAGCGCGAGCGCGGCGGCAAAGCCGACCGACGACCACAGCGAATAGCGCCCGCCAACGCTCTGTGCGAACGGCAGCACGCGGGTTTCGTCGACGCCGAAGGCGACCGCCGCATCGGGATCGGCAGTCAGCGCGACGACCCGGCCATAGGGGTCTGCGACCCCGGCTTCGGCCATCCAGCCAAGTGCGCTGTTGGCATTGAGCAGCGTCTCGGCGGTGGTGAAGGTCTTGGAGGCGATCACGACCAGCGTCGCATGGGGATCGAAGCGGTCGAGCACCGCCTCCAGCGCGACGCCGTCGACATTCGACACCACCGCCGTGTCGTACCGTCCGCTGTCGCCGCCGAGCGCCTCGATCAGCAACTCGGGCCCGAGCGCCGAGCCGCCGATGCCGATATGAAGGATGTGCGAGACCGGGCCGAGCGCGCCCGCCTCGATCGCATCGATCAGCGCGCGCATGCGCTCGTGCAGGACGGCGGCGCGCTGAACGCTGTCCGGCGCTCCCATGCCGCGCTCCGCCGGATGCTCGGCAGCGCGACCTTCCGTGGCGTTGATCTCGTCGCCGCGCAGCAGCGCGGCGCGCGCCTCGGCGAAGCCGGCGGCATCGGCCAGCGCGACGAAGCCAGCAACCAGTGCGGCATCGAGATGGGTCTTGGAGAAATCGAGCAACAGGCCTGCCTGGTCGATTGCCAGTCGTTCCAGCCGGTCGGGCTCGGCATCGAACAGCTCGGCGAGGCGGCGCGGCGCGACCTTGCTCAACTCGCCCCAGGCCCGTTCCACCGCCGCGCGCGTCATTCCTCGGCCTTTCGAATCCTGCCCCCTCATAGGAGGCGCAACCTCGCCGGCAAAGCGTGCGCCGCCGTTAAGTAAGCGCCCTTGACCTCACCCGCGCCATGGCGGAACAGCCGGGCGATGGTCGACGCGCGCGCTACCAGCCTAGTCAGCCGCCGGTTTTTTTCGCCGGCAGTGCTTGCCGGAGCGGCGCTGCTGGCATTGGCGCTGCGATCCTTCGTCATTGCGCCCTTTTCGATCCCCTCCCGCTCGATGCAGCCGCTGCTGCTCCCGGGCGATCAGCTGTTCGCGGCGCGCTGGGGGCGGCCGGACCGCGGCGACGTCGTCATCTTCAGGGCTGGCGCGACCAAATATATCAAGCGGCTGATTGGCCTTCCGGGCGACCGGGTGCAGATGATCCACGGCCGGCTGGTGCTGAACGGCGTGCCGATGCAGCGCCGGCGGCTGACCGATGGCCGGGCGCCCTGTCGCGACCAGGCGCGCGCCCTCTGCCGCCTGCCGCGCTACCGCGAATGGCTGCCCAATGGGCGGAGCTACGAGATTCTGCAGCCGGGCGGGATGTCCGCAGCGGACGACACGATCGATTTCCATGTTCCGCCGGCGCATTATTTCGTCTTGGGCGACAATCGCGACGACAGCGCCGACAGCCGCTTTGCCCCGGGCGAGGCCGGCGGCGTTGGCTATGTCGCGCGGGGCGATCTGACCGGTCGTGCGCTGGCGATCTGGTTCTCGAGCGATGGCACCGCCAGCTGGTGGCGGCCATGGCGTTGGGTCACGGCGACGCGCTGGTCGCGGATCGGGTCGATCGCATGACCGATCTGCCGCGCGACTGGATCCTCGGCACACTCGGCCACGCCCCGCGCGATCCGGCGTTGTTCGTGCAGGCGCTGACCCATCCCAGCCGCGGCGGACCGGACTACCAGCGGCTGGAGTTTCTCGGCGACCGGGTGCTGGCGCTGGTCATCGCCGAATGGATCTACGATCGCTTTCCCGAGGAGGACGAAGGCCAGCTGTCGCGCCGGCTGAACACCCTGGTTGCGCGCGAGACCTGCGCCGATATTGGCCGCTCGATCGGCCTCAAGCCGCATCTGCGTCTCGGCAAGCAGGCGCGCAGCGATGGTGCTGCCGACAGCGATAATGTGCTGGGCGACGTCGTCGAGGCGCTCATCGGGGCGCTGCATATCGACGGCGGCCTCGATATCGCGCGCCAGTTCATCCGCTCGGCCTGGGCGGCGCAGCTCGAAGGGGTCAGCAGCGCGTCGCGCCATCCCAAGGCGGCGCTCCAGGAATGGGCGGCGGCGCACGGTCATAAGCAGCCGGTCTACAGCGTCGAGAGCCGCAGCGGCCCGCACCATGCGCCGCGCTTCACCATCGCCGTCGAGATCGCCGGTGTTGGCAGCGCCGTGGCGGATGGCGGCTCCAAACAGGCGGCCGAAACCGCCGCGGCGGCGGCACTGCTGGAGCAGATCCGATGAGCGCGACGCGGTGCGGCGTGGTCGCGGTGGTCGGTGCGCCCAATGCCGGCAAGTCGACCCTGGTCAATGCGCTGGTCGGCCAGAAGGTGGCGATCACCAGCGCCAAGGCGCAGACCACCCGCGCGCGGATGATGGGCATCGCGATAGCGGGTGAGAGCCAGATCGTGCTGGTCGATACGCCCGGCATCTTCACCGATACGCGCCGGCGGCTCGACCGGGCGATGGTCGCGGCGGCGTGGGGTTCGGCGGTCGATGCCGACGCGATCGCACTGGTGGTCGATGCGCGGGTCGATCCGGGCGCGCGGGTCGAGGCGATCCTTGAGGGCCTTGCCGATCGGCCGGAGCCCAAGCTGCTGGTGCTCAACAAGGTCGACATCGCCGACAAGGGCAAGCTGCTGACGACAACCGCCGCGCTCAACGCCCGCATCGGCTTTGCCGACAGCTTCATGATCTCGGCGCTGACCGGCGACGGCGTCGACGATCTGAAACGCGCCCTGGCCGCGCGCATGCCCGAGGGCGAATGGCACTTCCCGGCCGAGCAGGTGTCGGATGCGACCGACCGGATGCTCGCTGCGGAACTCACCCGCGAGCAGATCTACCGCCAGCTCCACGAGGAGCTGCCCTATGCCAGCGGCGTGCGCACCGAGAAATATGAGGAGCGTCGTGATGGCTCGGTCGCGATCCACCAGCAGATCCTGGTCGCTCGCGACAGCCAACGCGCGATCGTCCTCGGCAAGGGTGGCGCGCGGCTGAAGGAGATCGGCAGCAAGGCGCGCGGCGAGCTCGCCGAGCTGCTCGGCAAGCCGGTCCATTTGTTTCTCCACGTCAAGGTCGATCCGAAATGGGACGAGGATCGCGACCTCTTCCGCGAGATCGGGCTGGACTGGACGGAGTAGCCGGAGTTCCGCCCCTCCCTTGAGGGAGGGGTTGGGGTGGGTGGGCCTTCGCGAGTGACGCTGGTTCGCCATTACGCGCTGGCGCTGCGCGCCTACCCACCCCCTCACCCCTCCCTGGTAGAGGGAGGGGAGTTACAGGGAGCGAGCGTCACCCCCGCTTGCGCAGCTCGTCCCTGATCTCGCGCAACAGCAGGACGTCGGTCGGCTCGGCGGCCGGCTCCTCGACCTTCGGCTGCTCCATCACCCGCGTGGCGGCCCGCACCAGCAGGAAGATGACGAAAGCAAGGATCAGGAAGTTGACCGCGGCGGTGATGAAGCTGCCATAGCCGAGCAGCGATACGCCCGCCTTCTTGAGCTCGGCATAATTGTCGACCGAGCCGGCATATCCCGCGGGCAGCGGCCCGAGCCGCACGAAATGATTGGAAAAGTCGACATTGCCGAAGATCTTGCCGATCACCGGCATGATGATGTCGTCGGTCAGCGACGAGACGATCTTGCCGAAGGCCGCGCCGATGATCACCGCGACCGCCAGGTCGAGGACGTTGCCGCGATTGATGAACGCCTTGAAATCCTTGAACATGCCCCGTCCTCCTGTCGTCGAGATTGCGGGCTGGCGTGCGAGCGCCTAACTCTGCGCC
>Ga0068855_100001113_pt1 | contig 33428 bp, 23 predicted proteins | sample KBSCornC52_FD_66592 | JGI IMG/M metagenome (GOLD analysis project Ga0068855, IMG submission 66592) | Corn rhizosphere microbial communities from Kellogg Biological Station, Michigan, USA - KBS Corn C5-2 | ecosystem: Host-associated > Plants > Roots > Rhizosphere > Soil ...
CCCCAGGCTCCGGAACTGGAAAAAAGTGAAGAAGATTTTATCAACTCTGTTCTTGAAAAATACGTGATGAATGTTACGTCATTAAATAATTATCTTGACTGTCCGCTTGGATTTTATTATAAAAATCTGATTCGGATTCCTTCAGGAAAATCAGAAAATTTAGAATTTGGAAGTGCCGTCCATTATGCCCTGCAAAAGCTTTTTGAAGATATGCAAAAAGATCCGCAACAACAATTTCCATCTAAAGAAAAAACATTGGATTATTTTAAATGGTACTTGAAAAGGCATCGTGAGAACTTTACCCAAGAAGCGTTTAACAGAAGAATGGAACAGGGCGGAATTGTGTTGAGTGATTATTATGACCAATATGTTGGAAGCTGCAATAAAATCGTAGCTGTAGAAAGAAATATAAAGAATGTGGTGAATGGAATTCCTATAAAAGGAAAAATTGATAAGATGGAATTTAATGGGAAGGAGGTGAATGTGGTTGATTATAAAACCGGTGATGTTAACAGCGATTATACAAAGAAAAAATTAGTGGCACCGAATCCTGATAATCCAAATGGCGGGGATTACTGGAGGCAGGCAGTTTTTTACAAAATTCTAATTGACAATATGGATGGCAAAGATTGGAGAGTGGTGAGTTCAGAATTTGATTTTGTGGAACCCGATAAAACAAAAGGTTTTCAAAAAAGAAAAATATTCATCACTCCTGATGATATCAATGCCGTAAAGGAACAGTTGACCGATGTCTGGAATAAAATTCAGGCAAGAGATTTTTATACCGGATGCGGAAAAGAGGATTGTACGTGGTGCAATTTTGTAAAAGAAAATAAGTTACATATTGCGCTGCATGATATTATTGAAGAGGAACAGGAGATTTAATTTTTATTTAGGAGCAGGAAGAAATAAAATCCACACAAAGAATCTAAGTTTGCTTTTCTTAAATGAAAATATATCATTCAATAATTGTTTTAGCGGCAGTTGCATTATGTTATCTCGTTTTAGTAACGGGAAGCGGATGTGCGCAAATCGGAATGCCTACAGGCGGGCCCCGCGATACCATCGCACCGGTACTGTTAAATTCTACGCCTCCAAATAAAACAGTCCGTTTTCAAGGAAACAGGATCACGTTTACTTTTGATGAATATGTGCATTTACAGGATTTGCAAAAAACTCTATTGGTTGCTCCAACGCCAAAAATAATTCCAAATATTAATTCAAAACTGAAAACTGTTACGATAAAAATTCGTGACACTTTACAACCCAATACCACTTATAGTATTCAATTTGGAAATGCGATCCAGGACATCAATGAAAACAATCCGATCAAAGATTTCACCTATGTTTTTTCAACAGGCTCTTATATTGATTCACTTAAATTTAATGGCAATGTAATCCTTGCTGAGACGGGGAAGGCAGATAGTACACTCCTGGTTTTTTTATACAAAAATCTGGATGATTCAGCGGTTTATAAAGAGAAGCCAAGATATGTTGCGAGATTAGATTCTGCAGGGAAATTTCAATTCAAATATCTTGCTGAAGGAACTTATCATCTTTATGCTTTAAAAGATGAGAGCGGTCAAAAAATGTACAATAATCCTTCACAGGTTTTTGCTTTTGCCGATAGTGCAATAGATATTAAAACAAATGTAAAACCTGTAGAATTGTTTGCTTATTCTCAAGAAAAGAATGAAAAGCCAGTAACCAATCCGGGAGTAACCAGCAAGAAAAATGAAAAAATATTAAAATATACAACTTCAATTTCTAATGAAGTTCAGGATTTGATTACACCTCTGAAAATTAATTTTACGGTTCCATTAAAGAATTTTGATTCTTCAAAAATTAAATTAACTGATACATTATTTAACCCCATACAGTCTGCTGTAATATCGATAGACACTACGAAAAAAGAGATTGCTGTTACTAACAGATGGCTTGAGGATACGAAATATAAATTGTTGATTGGAAAAGATTTTGCGGTTGATACACTAGGTGATGAATTGAAAAGTTCAGACACGGTTAGCTTTAAAACAAAAAGAGAAAGAGACTATGGAAGTTTGAAATTGAATTTCCGCAATCTTGAAAAGATTGCTCATCCTGTTTTACAATTTGTTCAGAATGATAATGTAGTAGATTCTTTCAAAATTACCTCTCCAACTTTCAATGTAAAATTGTTTAACCCAGGCGAATATGAATTACGGATACTCAGTGATGAAAACGAAAATGGCAAATGGGATCCTGGAAATTTTCATTTGAAAAAGCAACCCGAAAAAGTGATCTCAATCCCCAAAAAGATCAGTATTCGTGCAGATTGGGATAATGAATCGGATGTTATTCTATAGGTTTTTGTTGTGGATCTTTATTGATTAATTGGTTTATTTACTGCATTCACTTCCCCATTTTTTTTAATTCTCAATTCTTAATTTTGCTCTATGATTTTTTCCTCCTCTCTTTTAGAAAATGCGGTGAATGAATTTGCGAAATTGCCCGGCATTGGTAAAAAAACTGCTTTGCGATTGGTGCTTCATCTTTTAAAAAAAGACGTCAGCGATGTAAAGAATTTCAGTGATGTGATTTTAAAAATGAGACAGGAAATTCATTTCTGTAATCACTGTCATAATATCGCAGACAAAGAACTTTGCAATATTTGTGAAGATCGCGGCCGCAAAAAAGAAATCATTTGCGTGGTGGAAACGATTCGCGATGTGATCGCAATTGAAAGTACCCAACAATACAACGGACTCTTCCATGTTTTAGGCGGAATTATTTCTCCTCTCGACGGCGTCGGGCCTGGAGAATTGCAAATTGAATCATTAATAAAAAGAGTAAACGAGGAAAAAACGGAAGAATTAGTTTTCGCTTTAAGTCCAAATATCCAGGGGGATACAACCATTTATTATATCAGTAAAAAATTAAAAAACACTCCTGTAAAGATTACTACAATAGCACGTGGTATTGCATTTGGCGGCGAACTGGAATATGCTGATGAAATGACTTTGGCACGAAGTATCTCAAACCGGATGCCGATTGAAAGTTATGTTGGGAACAATAAATGGTAAAAATTAATAAATTTTATTTTCTAAAACCATTTATAAGTTATTGATTCAATCTATAATTTATTACCTTGCAATTCTATGTAAACTAATAAAATTTGAGTAACACAACCAATACAGAACGCAAGCCAATTATCGGATTTTCAATTGGCGACATCAATGGAATAGGCCCCGAATTAATTATTAAATCACTTTCAGATAACCGGATGTTAGAATTTTTTACTCCTGTTGTTTTTGCGAGTAATAAAGTCATTAACTTTTATAGAAAAAGCCTTACAGAATTTAATTTCAATTTTAGCAGTATAAAAGATTTTGATAAAATAAATCCAAAGCAGGTAAATATTTACAACTGTTGGGAAGAGGAAATCGTGATCACTCCCGGTGAATTAAATGAAACAGGTGGGAAGTATGCAGTGAAAAGCCTCAAGTTCGCTACCCAGGCGCTGAAAGATGGACGAATAAATGCTTTGGTAACTGCTCCGATTCATAAAAAAAATGTTTACGGCAGTGAATTTCCTTACACAGGCCACACCCCTTTTTTCAAAGAATTTTTTGGGCAAAAAGATGTAGTGATGCTGCTTACTGCCGGTGATTTCAAAGTTGGACTTGTAACAGAACATGTGGCTGTAAAAGATATTGCCTCTCACATTACCAAAGAAAATATCCTTAGTAAAATAAATATTTTGCATACATCCCTTAAAAGGGATTTTAATATCGACAGGCCAAAAATAGCAGTGCTTGCCTTAAATCCACACTCCGGTGATGAAGGTTTGATAGGATCAGAAGAGATTGAAATTATCCGGCCAGCAGTTGTTGAAGCAAAGCATCATAATATGATTGTAACGGGGCCGTATAGCGCGGATGCTTTTTTTGCAAGAGGATATCAGGCTCGTTTTGATACGGTACTGGCGATGTACCATGACCAGGGATTAATCCCTTTAAAAGCATTAGCCTTTGGTGAAGGCATTAATTATACTGCGGGATTGCCAGTGGTTCGTGTCAGCCCTGATCATGGAACTGCTTTGGATATTGCGGGCAAAAATAAAGCTGATACTGCTTCATTTACTGCTGCTATATTTGCCGCTTTGGATATTTTAAAAAACCAGGAATTTTATGATGAAAACCGGAAAAATCCATTAAAAAAATTAAGTAATTCAGTAGTTTCCAGTGGATCGGATGAATAAACGCAACGATGTGGATAACAAAATAATTCTTATGAATTTGCGTTATTTAAATTGTAGATATTAATATTTAATTTGCACAAAAGTATACATTTGTAGAGTAATTATTTTTTAACCCGAATGCATGGATAATATCTTTTTGAGCAGCGGATTGGCATTTTTAATTACATTTTTTGCGATACCCGTAATTATTGAAGTGGCCAAAGACAAAAAACTGTTTGATGAACCTGGCGAAAGAAAGGTCCACAAAGCGGTTATTCCAACTTTAGGCGGGCTTGGGATTTTTGGCGGGTTTATAATTGCTACACTTATCGGCGTTCCTCCAGCCTCTGCTAACGTTTTACAATATTTTGTGGCAGCTATAATGATCATCTTTTTTATGGGAATAAAAGATGATGTTTTAATTCTGACCGCTACCAAAAAATTTGTGGGTCAATTGATCGCGGCAGGGATAATTATAAAATTTGGCGGTATTCAAATCACCAATATGTACGGGATTTTCGGGATACATACTTTGTCACCAACTGCCAGTTTTTTAATTACTTTATTTACAATAGTTGTAATTACCAATTCATTTAATCTGATTGATGGCGTTGATGGTCTTGCGGGAAGCCTTGGTTTGCTAACTTCGCTCATTTTTGGATTCTATTTTTATTTTTCAGGAGAGCCTTTGTATGCAGTTCTGGCATTGTCTCTTGCCGGAAGCCTTTTTGCTTTCTTAATTTATAATTTTTATCCGGCAAAAATATTTATGGGTGATACCGGTTCCCTGTTGATTGGAATCATCAACTCTGTTTTAGTCATTAAATTTATTAATATAGCCTCTGATCCATTTTCGGCTATTCCTTTAGGATCAGCTCCTGCTTTAGGTTTTGCAATTTTATTAGTTCCTCTTTTTGATACACTTAGAGTGGTAAGCTATCGTATTTTCAATCGTCGTTCTCCATTTTGTCCCGATAGAAATCACATTCACCACCTTTTGTTAGAGCTGGGTCTGAGTCACAGAAAGATCGCTTTGACCTGCGTTGCAACGAATATTTTATTTATCTGCCTGGCCTATTACATCCGATTTGCCAGCACTTCAATTGTAATGTTGACACTTGCCGTCGTTGCAATTGTCATTGTTGGAATTATTTATTACAACAAACCAAAAAGAAAACTTTTGGTTACCAATGGCCATCTTCACGAAGAAACAATTATCAAGTCTCACAAAATATTGACGCTCTCAGAAGAACCAATAGAACAGAATTAATCATTGTCCCTTTTATTTTTTTGTCATTTGGTTTTTCATAAATTTGTACACTTTTAACATGCCATAAAAGGTATAAAATAAGTATTTAAAATTTTGAGAAATGACAGAGCAGACAACGGAAATAATTGATGCCGCAAGGGTTTCAATGAACAAAGCGATGGAACATTTTGAAGCGGAAGTGGCAAAGATTCGTGCCGGTAAAGCAAATCCGACCATGCTTGACGGAATAACTGTTGACTATTATGGCAATCCAACTCCGATAAATCAGGTCGGTAATTTAAGCGCTATGGATGCCAGAACATTAACAATCCAGCCGTGGGAAAAAAATATGTTACAGCCAATTGAAAGAGCCATTATTGCTGCTAATATTGGGATTAATCCGCAAAATGATGGCAATATTATCCGGTTGTTTTTACCTCCACTAACAGAAGAAAGGAGAAAAGAATTAGTAAAAAGAAGTAATGGCGAAGGTGAGCAGGCAAAAATTGCAGTCCGTAATATTCGCCGTGATGCAATAGAACAAATTAAAAAAGCTCAAAAAGAAGGCTTGAGTGAAGACGGAGCGAAAGATGCGGAAAATGATATGCAGGAGATAACTAATAATTATATTTCAATGATTGAAAAACACCTTGCAGCAAAAGAGAAAGAAATCATGTCGGTTTAAATTTCTAATTCAATGTTAAAAGAACAATTACTTATATTAATAACCGCCCCGGTTTATCTGATAGTAATTGCGCTTGAAATTATTCTAAGCAATCTTCATTTAAAAAAATATTATACGCTGAAAGATACATTGATGAATATGTATCTCTGTATCTTGAATGCAGGAATAGACCTTTTGTTTCGGGCAGTTTATGTGTTGATCCTTCTTGTTTTTTATAATTTTCATTTTGTCAGCTTCTCGGCAAACCCTTTAGTGTATTGGTTTTTACTCTTTATTCTTGAAGATCTTGCGTTTTATTTTGAACACCGTATGGATCATTTTTGCAGAATATTTTGGGCGGTGCATGTTACGCATCATTCTTCGGAAGAGTTTAATCTGACTACCGGATTCCGATCCTCGGTTTTGCAACCACTTTACAGGTTTCTTTATTTTATTCCTATAGTACTACTTGGATTTAAACCACTTGATATTGTGTTCATCTATTCTCTAACCCAGATTTATGGTATTTTAGTTCATACACAGTTTATTGATAAAATGCCACGTTGGTTTGAATCTGTTTTTGTAAGTCCCGGTCACCACAGAGTTCATCATGCCAGCAATATTCGTTACCTCGATAAAAATCTGGGTATGGTGCTGATTATCTGGGACCGGCTTTTTGGTACTTTTCAGCAGGAAGAAAAAAATGATCCGGTAAAATTCGGTTTGACAAAACAGATAGATCAACCTTACCATCTTACCAATATTATTTTTCATGAATGGAAAAATATTGTCAATGATATGCATAAAGAAATTCCTCTTTCTTCGAAATTTAAATACCTGCTGATGCCGCCAGGATGGAGCCATGATGGAAGTACAAAAACAGCCAGGCAATTGAGAAAAGAATTATTTCAATCTGAGAAACTTAATTCATAGTAACAATAACTCGGAAATATTACCGGTTAAGTATCAATTGTTTTATATTTATACAAGCATATTACTTTCATTCACCATTTAAATTTAAAAACCATGAGTTTTATTAAAGATTTTAAAGCCTTTGCGCTTAAAGGCAATGTAATGGATCTGGCCGTTGCAGTAATTATTGGTGCTGCTTTTGGAGCAATAGTTTCTTCACTTGTTGATGATATTATCACGCCATTGTTATTGACTCCGGCACTGCACGCAATGCATTTGGAAAATATAAGCCAGTTGCATTGGGGAGAAGTAAAATATGGGAATTTTTTATCCGCAGTGATTAAATTTATCGTATTTGCCTTGGTAATTTTCATGCTCATCCGCACTTTGAGCAAATTTCAAAAGAAAGAAGAAGTTGCACCGGCAGGCCCATCTTCAACTGATCAATTATTAATGGATATAAGAGATGAACTAAGGAAAAGGTAATTTTATTTTCAATAAATTTGCAATCCCGGTGATTTTTTTCACCGGGATTTTTTTACCTTGATGAAAAGAAAACGATGATGTTTTCAAAATTATATTTTCATGAATACAGAGAGCTACCAGATAAAATTACCACAGTTCGAAGGGCCGTTTGATCTGCTTTTATTTTTTATTGAAAGAGATGAACTGGATATTTACAATATTCCCATTTTTAAAATAACCAATGATTTTCTCAATTATATTCATTCAAACCAATCGTTGAATATCGAACTCAGCAGTGAATTCATTTTGTTCATCAGTACCTTAATGCGCATTAAAGCAAAAATGCTCATTCCAAGAAAAGAATTAGATCCGCAAGGAAATGAAATTGATCCCAGGCAGGAACTCGTTGATAAAATTCTCGAATACAAAAGATTCAAAGAAGCTTCTCAGAAAATGAGTGAGATGGAAGCGCTGAGAATGTTAATGGTAAAACGCGGGAATATTCAGGAAGAACTTGCACTCATTGGTGAAGAAGCGGGAGAGGGAACAGAAATTCAGACAGTCACTTTGTTTAAACTAATGAAGGCGTTTGAAAAAGTTGCACAGAGATTAATTGATAAAAAGAACCGGCCGGTTCATACCGTTATCAGTTATAATTATACAATGGAAGGAACGCGCAAATACATGCTGGACATGATAAAAGCTGAACAAACCATTTCTTTTGAAAAAATATTTGATGTTTGTGCCGACCGGATCCATGCCATCTTTTTGTTCTTAAATATTCTTGAGCTTGTACAATTAAATTACATGAAGATTATCATTGGAAATGGAACCAACAATTTTATCATTGAATACAATGAGGAAAGAGTTGAAGAAAATCGTATTGAAAATAATCCTGTCAATCTTCAAGAGAATGAGCCTGGTAAATTATTTTATTAAGAGAAATTTTTCTGCGATCTCACCATTTCTTACTGTCAATCGTTCCCAAAATATTCAGATAGCTAATATAACGTTCAGCAGAAATTTTATTTTTTTCGACAGCAGCTTTAATGGCGCAACCAGGCTCTTCGATGTGCATACAATTATTAAAACGGCAATTATTTAAGAGATTCTTCATCTCAGGAAAATAATGTGAAAGTTCGTGTGGTTAATGTCCATCATCGCAAATTCACGCATTCCGGGAGTATCGATTATTTTTCCACCAAAGGGCAAATCAAACATTTCTGCAAATGTGGTTGTGTGTAACCCTTTTCCACTCCAATCACTTACTTCCTGTGTTTTTATGATGTTTTCAGGAAAAATGATATTGATAAAAGATGATTTTCCAACACCAGAATGGCCACTCAGTAAAGTGGTTTTACCGGCTAATAAATCTCTTACTTCCTTGATGCCTGCTTTTTCCAAAAGGCTCATTGAATAAACCGCATAACCAATTTTTTCATAGATGGATTTAAAGTGTTCAAACTTTTCTTTTTCTTTTGATTGATACAAATCGCTTTTATTAAAAACAATAATTGCAGGAACATGATATGCTTCTGATGCCACTAAAAAACGATCAATAAAACCATTGGAAGTTTTTGGATCTTTTAATGTTGCCAATAAAATGCTTTGATCCAGATTGGCTGCTACTATATGGTGTAAATATTTATTATGCGGCGATTGTCGCGTTATATAATTTTTGCGATCATAAATTTTAGTGATCACAATGGATTCTTCTCCTTCTTCTTTGTCAATATCAACAACATCTCCAACGGCTATCGGATTGGTTGAAGTGATATCATCAATTTTAAATTTTCCTTTTACACGTGCTTTAAATTCTTCTCCGTTTTCATTCTTAACCAAATACCAACTTCCTGTTGATTTGTAAACTAAAGCTTTCATTGAATTTAAATTATGGAAACTTCCTGAAGACTGTATATCTTAAAATAATTTCGATTAAAAGTAATCCCATTGCACCGAAAATAAATGGATAAAATTTTTCTGAATAATGATGAAATGTTGTTACTTCTACTTTTGATTTTTCCAGCTTGTCTATTTCATTATAAATATTTTCAAGGCTCGTATTATCCGTAGCTCTGAAATATTTTCCTCCGGTTTCTGAAGCAATATTTTGCAAAAGTTTTTCATCAATGGAAACTTTTTGATTTTGCATGACGATTCCCAGTGGAGTGCTCACTGGTGTTGGCGCGTAGCCTTCACTTCCAACGCCAATTGTATAAACTTTTATATGGAATGTCTTGGCAATTTCTTTCGCTGTTGATGGATCGATCAAACCGCCATTATTAATTCCATCAGTAAGCAAAATAATTACTTTACTTTTTGATTTGCTGTTTCTTAACCGATCAACACTTGTTGCTAACCCCGAACCGATAGCGGTTCCATCTTCCAGCAAGCCATTCCTGATCTGGCCTATTTGTGACTTCAAAACATAATGATCTGTAGTAAGCGGACATTGGGTAAAACTTTCGCCTGCAAAAATCACCACACCAATTCTGTCGGATGGACGATGATCAACAAAATCTTCCGCCACTTTTTTTGCCGCTTCCATCCTGTTTGGTTGAAAGTCTTGGGCAGTCATACTTCCACTGACATCAATGCACAGGATAATATCGATTCCTTCGCCCTCCGTTTGTGTTTCATCAAATTTTGTTTGTGGCCGTGCCAAAGCAATAATGATGCAAGTAAGCGCGAGCATTCTGAAAACGAAAGGAAATTGCTGAATCATATTTTTCCATGATCGTGAATTCGAAAGACCTTTTGTGGAAGAGATTCCAATCGCTGCTACTTGTTTTTTCCCTTTCGTAAATTTCCAATAAATCAAAAATGGTATGAAAAGAAAAAGTAGCAATAACCACGGCTGCCCAAAAGTAATATTGTTGAAGTAATCAAATATCATTCTCCCGTTTTTTATTGGCAATATTATGGATAGCCGTTATCATTTCTTTCGTTTGCGAAAATGCTTTTTCATTCTCATAGGCAGGTGGAATATATTTTGCAAATTTTACAACATTGCTCATTCTCAAAGAATTTGCAAAAGCTGAAATTTGTTCTTTGGGAATATCAAGGTCATTCAATTCCATCAATACTTCATCGGTAGTAAGATGCAACTTGTAAGTATTGGTTTTTCTTGATAAATACCGTTTGAAAATATCAGTGAGTGTTGTATAATATTCTTTAAATTTATTTTGTTCAATCAAGTTTTCTTTTTCAAGATCCTTTAGAGAATGCATCGCTTCGTCAAACGGAGAAAGTTTGGATTCAAAAATTGCAGTATCGTTTTTCTTTTTGAAAAACTTTGTAAGAAAAAGAATCCAGATGATTAAGAAAATAACTCCTACGCCTACTAAAATCCACGCCCACCACGGAAATGATTTTTTTACTTCAATAATATTTTTGATATCGTGAAAAGGCATGATGCTATCTGTAGGTGAATAAGTAACATCAATGGCAACAGAGTCTGTATAAAGATTAAAAGTAGAATCGCTGTCAAGTGTAGAAACAGTAAGAACTAGCGGAGGAATTACCTGCCTTCCTGAATCAAAACTGGTAATGATAATGTCCTGGCTAAAATTTAAATTTCCATTTGAAGAAGTGGAATCAATTTTGTTTTTTGTGATAGGAATAAAATTTCCAAAACTATCGGGTACTGAAAACCAGCTGAGCCGGTAAATATTATCAGGCATAGAAGTTTCTACATGATAATTTATTTGCTGTCCAATCAGGATATTTGTTTTATCAACAGTTGTTTTTACTGTGGGCAACTGCGCAAAAGAACTTTTGGGAAAAAACAGTAAGCCGATAAAAAATAAAATAAAAAAGTTGATATGGTACACGTACTTCTTCAAATCCTGTTAGTGAGTTTTTTTTCTTCTTGTAAAGAACTTCTGTAAAATTTTTACATAATCTTCATCTGTACGAATATGTAATAATTGTGCGCCTGCTTTATTAAAAATAGTTTTAGTTACAGCACTTTGGTTGATGAAATTCTGATGATAATTATATCTCACCATTGCATCTGAAGTATTAAGCCATTGTACATTCTGGGATTCAAGATCCTGAACTTTTATCATTCCAATATCCGGTAACTGGCTGTCCATTTTATCATATACTTTTACTCCGATTACGTCATGACGATTTCCTGCAACACGCAAATTATGTTCATAATTTTCATCCAAAAAATCACTCATAATAAATGCAATGCTTTTTTGATTGTTCGATCTTGAAAAAAAATTCAAAGCTTCCTTCAGATTCGTACCTTTTCGTGTAGGACTGGCCGTTAGTAACTCACGAACTATAAAAAGTGCATGTTCCTTTCCTTTTTTTGCAGGAATATATCTTTCAATTTTATCACTGAAAAATATGACACCAACTTTATCATTATTGTTGATAGCGCTGAAAGTGAGCACAGCACCCATTTCCGTGATCATGTCTCTTTTATTCTGATGTACCGTTCCGAATAACGAACTGGCGCTTACATCTACCAAAAGTATTACAGTCAGTTCTCTTTCTTCTTCAAAAACTTTTGTGAAGGGATGTGCATAACGGGCGCTTACATTCCAATCAATAAAACGAACATCATCACCATGATAATATTCACGTACTTCTCTAAACCGCATTCCTTTTCCTTTAAAGGCCGAATGATATTCACCGGTAAAAAGGTGCGTGGTGAGCTTCTTACTGATGATCTCCAGTTCTTTTACTTTTTTTATTATTTCGGATGTGGTTAACGGCAATTGTTCAATTATTGTATTGATGAATTATGTAATTGTTTTATCGTTGATCGTATATTTCAGATTTCCACTTCCCTAAGGTACATTCACTGCTCTTAAAATTTCATTGATGACCATTTCTACATTTACATTTTCTGCTTCTGCTTCATAAGTAAGGCCAATACGATGGCGCAAAACATCTTTACAAATATTTCTTACATCTTCAGGAATCACATAACCGCGTTTGTTTAAATAGGCATAAGTTTTTGCCGCTAAAGCCAGGTTAATACTGGCTCTCGGCGATCCGCCATAAGCGATCAGTGGTTTTATTTTTCCTAAATTATACTGATCAGGATAACGGGATGCAAACACAATATCGATAATATAATGTTCTACCTTTTCATCCATATACACTTCTCTTACCAATTGACGCGCATTCAATACTTCAGAAGAAGAAACAACTGCGTTTATCCGTGGTTGCTGCATTTCTAAAACATTCTGCCGAATGATCGCCTGCTCTTCAGTCTTTGATGGATAATCAATAATCACTTTTAGCATAAAACGATCCACCTGCGCTTCAGGCAACGGATATGTTCCTTCCTGTTCTATCGGGTTTTGAGTGGCCAAAACCAAAAAAGGTTCTTCCAGCAGGTAAGAATTATTTCCAATCGTTACCTGCCTTTCCTGCATTGCTTCGAGCAGGGCACTCTGCACTTTTGCCGGTGCACGATTGATCTCATCTGCTAAAATAAAGTTTGCGAATATTGGGCCTTTGCGAACTACAAATTCATTCTTTTGTTGATTGTAGATCATTGTTCCGATTACGTCAGCGGGTAAAAGGTCAGGCGTAAACTGGATACGGCTAAACTGAGCATTGATCGTGCTTGCAAGCGATTTTATTGCAAGGGTTTTGGCCAACCCGGGAACTCCTTCCAGCAGGATATGGCCATTGCTTAGCAAGCCAATTAAAAGCCTTTCGATCATGTGATTTTGCCCAACAATAATTTTTCCGATTTCAGCGTGGATCTTGTCAATAAATGTAGCGGAGTGGTTGATCTTTTGATTCAACAGGCGAATGTCTTCTGCGGTTTGTAACATTTTTACTTCAATAAAATTAGAATATGCTTTAAGGTTTGCAAATTACGAACAACACATAAACAAAAAATGTGTATTTATAAAACCTTCACGGAAAGCTATGTTAAAAATAAAGGGAGCAATAAAACTCCCCTAAAATAATTTTAATGATTGAAACTATTTTTCCTCAACCCGGAAGGATACTTTGCAAATAACTCCATATGAAGTTACTTTTTGATCTTTTACATGTACTTTAAAATCTTTTACATAAACCGAATCAATGTTCTTGATGGTTTTAGAGACTTCAGAAACGGCGTTTTGAATTGCATCGTCAAAACTGTTGTCAGAGGATGCGATTACTTCAATAACTTTTACAATTGGCATAAAAAATGTTTTTATTGATTAAGAAATAAATTGATATAATTTAACGGCAAAAGTTATTCCGCTTTTTTTTATGAATCGACAGCATACGGATCACAAACTAAAAAAAAGAAATTTTACATTTGCAAATTCACTGTCAAACAGTTTGAATCGAAACAGGTACATAAGACAATTTCCTCGCGTTATATTGCTCGCTATCTTTCTTTGAACAATACCCCAACAAAATATCTTCACCTGTTATTTGCCAATCACAAAGATTTTGTAAGTAAAACTTTAACCGATTCCAATACTTCTCAATTAAATGTAAGTAAGGAGTGTCATTTATTCTCCCGGATGATATTGTCTTTCCACATGTTTCAGCACATCTTCTTTATAAAACAACACGTCTTTAAAAATTCCTTTGGAATACATGTATCCTTCATCAAAAAAATGCCTGGAGCGGGGGTTGCCGCTTTCGCCTCCGGCTAATAATGATTTCGCTTTTATTTTTTTCCCGAATTCTACTGCACAAATAAAACTATTTCCATTTACTCCGTATCTTTTTTTAGTTCCATTAAAAGTGCGGCTGCTGTAGGAGGGGATCATTCCCCAGATGGAAGATGCGAAGCCAACCGGAATGCTTGCAGAATCATCATTAAAAGTTGGCTCAATATTATTTGAAATTCTCTGAAAGCGATTGATCTTCCCCCATTCGATTTTCCAGCTCCCAAAATTGTCTTTGAGATATTTTATTGCTGAAAGAAAAGATGATATTAATTCATCAGAAGAAGCTGTGGCAGCGAACTGTTTGGTTTTTGTTACCTGGTCTTCTTCCTGACCTTCCGGAACTTTTGTTGAATAGATGGCTCTTAATAATCTTTCACCCCAATTCACCGAAAGTGTTGTTGCTACCGAGTTTTCGCCACATCTGTAATTCCATTTTTTCAAAATATTGATTGGATCAATCAATTGAAAATACAATGAATCATCCTTAGAAATAGTCTTTTCAAATGCATGTATCAATGCCGGTACTAACACTTCAAAGGCGGCCAGGTAAGTATCATAGCCCTTTGCAATTACTTTATTCAATGTATATGATTTTTCTTCCGGCAAAATTCTGATAGCATTGATGGCCCGAAAATTTTGTCCATCAGGAGCCATGTAAGCCGGATAATCTTTTTTGTTCGGACTGTATTTTCCCGCAGCAGTGAAAGGAGTGGAATTGCAATTTTCTATCCAGCCATTTGGTGGATTATAGATATGGACACTTTCATTAACTGAATGCAAACCTTTCCAGTCAGTGGAGGAAGTAGTACCATCAACCGGCTTTGACCAGTCATATTTCGGATCTCTTTTTGGAATAAAATTTCCATGCCAGTAGGCAATGTTTCCTTCTGCATCTGCATAAACAGTATTGTTGGATGCATTGGCCAAAAGGTCCATCACTTTTTTGTATTCGGCAAAGCTTTTTGCTTTGGTTCTTTGCCAACTTTGTTCCAAACCTTTGATATCCCTGTTGCAGGATTTTACACTGATCCATTCGCCATTTCTTTTTGCCATTACCGGACCATGACCTGTAAATAAACCATCAATAATTTTTGTTTTCATGGAATCATTATCACGATAATTCAACACAATGTTTTTATGAACAACAGGTTTTTCTTCTCCGTTGTACTCATAAAACAACTGGCCTTTTTTTGTTGTTATTTTTTCAATATAAGCGTCAGAAACATCGGCGTAGCTTGAAGTGTGCATCCATCCGCAATGTTCATTGAATCCCTGGTACACAAAAAATTGCCCCCATGTTACCGCGCCATATGCATTTAATCCTTCATCACTGACCATGTGAACTTCAGGACGAAAATAAAATGTAACATGTGGATTGATATACAAGATCGCATGATGAGATTCAGTGATCTTTGGCGCAAATGCAAATCCATTGGAGCCGGTCACTTTTTCTTCCTTGTATTCATTCAAAGCAATCGGTTTATTCTCTGCTGAATAAAAATTTTCCAGTTCCCGGACAGAAACTCCGCCTGTGCTGATGGCACCGATGCTTCCATCTGTCCAAAGCAAGGGATACCACGGTTCAAAGCGGGTTAGCAAAGCAGGTTTTACCTGTGGATTTTTATAGAGATAATAATTAATTCCATCAGCGAAAGCATCGCATAATTTTTTTAGCCACAGTGGCGCATTATTGTAATCTGAAATTGCACCGGCAGAATCAATCACTAAACGAATCATTAAATCATTGTACAAATCTTTTTCACCATTCACTTCTGAAAGCCTGCCAAGCTTTTCAATATAATTCATTTCAACACGATTAAAATCGTCTTCGCATTGTGCATATAATAAGCCGAAAGCTGCGTCAGCATCGGTTTTGCCATAAATATGCGGAATGCCAAAATTGTCACGGATAATAGTAATATTTTTTGCCTGCTCCTGCCAGCGGGAAACTTCTTTTGGAGAAAAGGGTTGTGCAAAAAGCTGGAAAGGAAATAAAAGGAAGAATAAAAATTTCATTAAAATGATTTAAAGGATTGAAATAAATATTTGAAGGTGCTGTAAATATAAAAGTATTTAACAGGCGTTCAAAACAGGAATAGGAATGAGCATTTTGATTTCCCGCGGACTTCTTAAACCGACGATTTTTGACAATTATCTGAACAATTCATTTAATTTGCTAAAAATTATTAAAACCATTTCTCCTGTTACATTTCATTATCATCTTTTATTTATAAAATGAAAAAACTAATTCTACTCTGCTTTATTTGCATCAGTTTTTTTTCCTGCAAAACAAAACAAAGCGAAACAGTCAAAGATGTTTTCGCTGGCAATATTGATTCTTCCGTTAATCCCGGGGATGATTTCTTTTCGTATGCGAACGGAAATTGGTTCAATAATAATCCGATTCCTCCGCAGGAAAGTGCATGGGGAATTGGAAATGTGGTGATAAACGAAAACCAGCAACGTCTTCGTGAGATCAGTGAAGAAGCAGCAAGAGAAGGTGGGACAAAGGGTTCAGCTTCACAAAAGATCGGAGATTTCTGGACAGCGGCAATGGACAGTGCAGCGATTGAAAAACAAGGGACAACATATTTGCAACCTTATTTTGAAAAAATAAACGCAATTACCGACGTTCCTTCATTTATCAATACAATTGCTGATCTTGATAAAATCGGCGTAAGTGCTTTATTCAGAAGTGGAGTTGATCAGGATGATAAAAAAAGTGACCTGATGGCTTTTAAATTATATCAGGGCGGCCTTGGCCTTCCGGAACGTGATTATTATTTTAATAAAGATTCTTCTACCACAAATATTCGCAAAGCGTATGTCGCACATGTAGCAACGATTCTTGAATTTCAGGGTGTTGATTCTGTAGCGGCGAACAAAGCCGCAGGCAGCATTATGTCGTTTGAAACAAGACTGGCAAAGGCTTCCAGGTCCCTTGCGGATTTGCGCGATCCGTATTCAAACTATCACAAAATAGCAATTACAGATCTTAAAAATCTTTCAACATCCATTGACTGGCAAAAGTTTTTAAAAGATATTGGTGTTGCAAATATTGATTCAGTAATTGTTGGCCAGCCTGAATTTTTTAAATCCCTCGATGCCACTTTAAAATCAACTTCCATCGATGATCTGAAAGATTATCTCACCTACAGACTGGTCAATAATTTTTCAAATTCATTGCCTGAAAAATATGGTCTGGAGGCGTTCAACTATGGTCAATTATTCAGTGGTGCTAAAGAAAGAAAGCCCCGTTGGAAGCGTGTAATTCAATCTGAAGAAAATGCTATGGGCGAATTGGTTGGACAACTTTATGTGAAAAAATATTTTGACTCAACAGCAAAGAAGCGCTATGAAAAAATGCTGGACGAGATTCGTGCTGCTTACAAAAACAGAATTGAAAAATTAGACTGGATGAGCGACAGCACCAAGAAAAAGGCAATTGTAAAGCTGGAAGCAATCAAAAAGAAAATTGGTTATCCTGATAAGTGGAAAGATTTTTCTGCTATGCAAATAAGCAGAGAAAGTTATGTACAAAACCTGATCAATGCAGGAGTCTGGTGGCATAATTTTGAGATAAATAAATTGGGAAAACCTGTTGACAGGGACGAGTGGGGGATGTATCCTCAAACCTATAATGCGTATTATAATCCGGCAAACAATGAAATCGTTTTTCCTGCAGCGGCGTTTATAATTCCGGGTTATAAAGATGAGGACCTGGATGATGCGACGATGTATGGATATGTTGGCGCCAGCTATATCGGCCATGAAATTACTCATGGTTTCGATGACCAGGGAAGGCTTTTTGATGCACAGGGGAATTTGCATAACTGGTGGACCAAAAACGATTCTGCTGAATTTGCAAAAAGAGCGGCTGTAATCATCAATCAATTTAATCAATATGAACCACTGCCCGGAACGCACATCAATGGAAGAGCAACACAGGGAGAAAATATTGCAGATCTGGGCGGACTGGAGATAGGAATAGATGCTTTTAAAAATTCAGGAGCCTATAAGAGAAATGAAAAGATTGGCGGCTTCACTCCGATGCAGCGTTTCTTTTTAGGTTATGCTTTAAGCTGGATGTATGAAATGCGACCAGAGCTATTAAAAAACCGTTTGATGACCGATGTTCATGCACCTGCAAAATACAGAGTTAACGGGCCTTTCAGTGATATTGATGAATTTTATTCAACTTTCAATGTTGTGCCGGGAGATAAAATGTTTATTACTGATAGTGCAAGAGTAAAAATCTGGTAAACAAAATGAAAGAGAATAAGAAGATAACCGTCAATTTTATTTTTCTTCCATTCTCATTACTCCGGGATTCTCTTTGATAACATCAGATTCGATGATTTGTTGGATATGATTATAAAAAAATCTTGCCGTACGATCTTCCGGATCAAGGTCAATTACATTGCTGAAAGCTTCTTGCGCATTGGTAAATAATTTATTTACATAAAACGAAACCCCGTTATTAAAAACAGAAAGTGTTTCTAATTTTTTTTGCAATTCATCTTCTGAATTACAGGTAAAACATTCATGAACATTAATGGAAGAGAGTTTTCCTTTTAACTGAACAAAACCAAGATTGCGCAGATGAAAATTATCTCTGTTTTCTATTTGTTTCAAACTTGCATCACTCAATAAAATGGAAGCTTTAAAATGCTTCGTGAGGCTTTCAACTCTTGAAGCAGTGTTTACGGTATCAGAAATTGTACAGGCATCCATTCGGTCATAATCGCCGGTAATGCCCATGATTAGCGGACCTGTATGCATTCCAACGCCGATCTGAATCGTTGGTTTATTTTTTTCCTGTCTGATTAGATTAAAGTTGTGTAACTCCTTTTGAATATCAATTGCTGCAGCCAAAGCATCTGCGGCATTGTCCGGAAAAATGGCCATAATGGAGTCACCAAGATATTGGTTAATAAATCCGCTGTGTTTACGAATGATCGGCCCCATGCGTGAATTGAACAAGCAAATAAAACCGAACGTTTCTTCCGGTGTCATCAATTCTGAAAGACTAGTATAATTCCTGATGTCAGTAAAAAGTACGGTGACAATTTTTTCTACCTGGTCGCCAAGTTTGACATCAGTGATCAATTCATGGCCCAGGGATTTCAGAAATTGGTAAGGAACAAACTTACCTGTTGCCTCAAATATTTTGCGCATTGCAGCTTCTTTTTCCTGTGCTTCACGAATATTTTTTTCATAAAGTAATGAACTTTCAATAGCTGATGAAGATTGCAAAGCCAGGGTCGTTAATAATTTTAAAGAAGCTGCGGTATATTTATCAGGCTCTTTGCTGGCAAGGATCACTGCGCCCATGATGCGATGTTTGACCTTCAATGCTGAATAAATAATTGATTTGATTTCAGGCAAAACAATTCCTGCTTTTTGCAACACAGAAATATCACTCAGGATTTCAGATTGACCACTTAAAATTATATTGAGCAACAAGGGCAATTCATCATTTATTTTTCCTTCATCAAAAAATAACTGATCGGTTGACGCGGTAACCTGTAACTGATTTTTTTCTTCATCCCACAAAACAACGACGCCACTCTCTGATTTAATTACATGGCTTGCTTCATCAAGTGTGATCGCTGAAATAGCAGTAGCGCCAATAGCCTGAGCCAGTTTCTCTGAAAAATTAAAGATGAGGTTTATTTCCTGATAAAGATTTAAAACTTCTGTTCCTAATTTTTTTTTCTCTGATTCTTTCTTTAATAAATGTGCTAAAGCTTCCGCGATAATAGGAGAAGTTTCATTTCCTTTTACCACGCCCATAGTTTCATTCTCAAAAAGGACGGGTGTTTGAAAAGCAAATTTTTTTTCACTGTTTGATAAAATATTTTTTTCATTATTATCCTCAATTGATACCAATGCATCCAACTGCCGGATTAATGAATTTACAAACGTGTAATTTTCATTATCCTTGGTTAAAATGTTTTTCAAACTTAATTTACCCATACGCTATTTTATACTTTTTGTATTAAAATGAATTCTTACAAACCGAGAACTTCCTTCGCTTTATCCAGGATCACTTCAGGATCAAAAGGTTTGGTCATGTAAAGATCAGCGCCAACTTCCTGTCCTTTCTGGCGGTCAAGTTCCTGGCCTTTTGCAGTAAGCAGTACGATAAAAACATCATTTAGCTCCAATTCCTTTTTTACTTTTCTACATACTTCCATGCCATTCATTTTGGGCATCATCACGTCCAGGAAAACCAGTTGTGGTTTTTCTGTTTTAATAATTTCATAAGCTTCTTCACCATTTTGTGCAGTAAAAAAATTCACACCTTCATCTTCGAGCTCTTCCAGTGTTTGTTCGAGTAACATTCTGATATGCGCCTCATCATCTACAATCAAAAGTTTTTGTTCCATAGTTTAGTTTCGTAGTTTTTTAAAATAAAAAATCCGGTTATTGTTTGTTCACTTCATCAGCAAATTAGCTCATTAGCTAATTTTCACCTGTTCATATTTTCACATTTTTGCCTTTTCGCCTATGCCTCACTGGTAAATAAAAAACAACACATTCTCCAATCCTTTTTCAAACCGCAATGTTTTTACGATCTCTTGTTTTCCTGAAAAGATTGAATTTAAAATAATGATGTCAGGTTGCGTGTCTATCGCGTTTTTTACCAATTCTTTTCCATCAGATTCCACCACCTGGTAGCCCTTGGTTTGCAACACATCAGTCAGCGACCGAACTGCTGCACTATCTTCATCTACCACCATTACTTTTCTTTTTGATTTCCCCTGTTCCAATAAGTCACCTACCTCGTGAAACAATTGGGCAGTATCTATTGGTTTTGTCAAATAACGGTCAACGCCAATTCTGAAACCTCTTGCCTTATCCTGGATGATTGATAAAATAATGATCGGAATATCCATCGTTTGTGGATCATTTTTCAAAATCGCTGCCACATCAAAACCATTCATTTCCGGCATCATTACGTCAAGAATGATGAGGTCGGGCCGGTTTTTTCTGATACATTCCAGCGCCTGTTTTCCATTTGTTGCCTGTTCAATTAAATATCCCGCGTCACTCAATTCCTGTTCCAATAAGGAACGTATCGAATCATCATCATCTACCACAAGAATAGTGGCAGTATTGCCATTCAATTTTATTTTTGAAAAGACAACCTGTTCTTTCAATTGTTTTACCAACTCATCCAAATGAATGGGTTTCTGCTTATTCTGCTTTTTATTTTCTGAAGGAACAAAAGGAATAGCGAAAGAAAAAGTGCTTCCTTTTCCTACTTTACTTTCTACCCAGATACGCCCTCCATGATGTTCTACAATTTCTTTACAAATCGGTAGCCCAAGCCCTGTTCCTTTTGGTTTGTCGGTCAATGTATCGCCGCCCACCTGTTTAAATTGTTCAAACACAGCACCGTAATCCTCAGGAGCAATTCCGATTCCTGTATCTGTAACGCTTACAATTACTTCATTACCTTTTTGATAAACTTTGCAGGTAACTGCGCCGTTTTCGGTAAATTTTACAGCGTTTGAAAACAGGTTGATCACCACCTGGATCAGTTTATCCGGATCCCCAATAATATCAGGAATATCGGTATCAATTTTTTTGACAAGATTGATTTTCTTTTGATCGAAAAGCGAAGTAGTGGCCAGGATCGCTCTTTCAGCCACTTCGGGCAGTGAAACATTTTCCTGGTTCCATTCCATTCTTCCGGCTTCTATTTTTGCAAGATCCAGCACGTCATTGATCAGATGAGTTAATCTTTCTCCTTCGGAAATCACTACTTGTAAATTTTCGTTTACCTGGGTGACAGTCTTTTGGATTTTTGCATCTTCAGGGTCAGTGAGTGGAAATATTTTATCGTTCAACCGCTTATTGATTATTTTGGCAAAACCTAAAACAGAAGTTAGTGGTGTTCTTAATTCATGACTGACAGTGGATAGAAATGCGCTCTTGGCTTCATTGGCTTTTTCTGCAACTTTACTTGCCTTTTCGGCTTCCATTTTTGCCTGCTCCACCTCTTCAAAAAGCTGTGCATTTCGAAGTGCGACACCAACAGAAGAAGCGATGGTCGTTAGAAGACGCTGATCATTTTCATTAAAACGATTTTCCTGCTCAGTACTTTGAACGCTTAAAACACCAATGTAATCGTCTGCATCAGGAATTGGAACACCAATATAAGATGCAGCCGGAGTTCCCATTTGTGAAATTCCAAGTTCTTCATGTTTAACGCTTAGGTCTTTATTGATAAAAAGTGGCTCACCACTCAGAATGATTTTAGAAGTAAGGCCATCGCCGATTTGACGTGGTGGCATCACTTCTCCATATTGATAGGGGAAGTGAATCATTTTTGTTTTCTTATTCAAGAGTGCGAGATAAACAATATTTGCTTTGAAAAGATCACGTAATTGATCGCCCACAAATTTGATCAGTTCACTTGGATTTAACTGGGAAGCAATCGCTTTACTGATATTATTGACGGTCATTAATTCAGAAGCTCTTTGTTTTGCATCTGCCAATAGATGAGCTGTTTCATCAAACAGCCGTGCATTTTCCAAAGCAACGCTCATACTGTTAGCTACAGTCGTTATCAAACGCATATCTGATTCGGTGAAGGCATTTTCCTTGTCGACATTTTGAAGACTAACAGATCCTCTTACCACATCTCCGACGATCATAGGAACAAACACAGCCGATTTAGGTGGTTTGCCGGTTGTTACTCCAGAGCTACCAAATTTCTTAGCCGTTTCTACGTAATTTTCATTGATATACATTGGTTTTTTTGTAGCGATCAATTCTTTATTTGCCCAGATAAGTGGTCGTGGTTCGCTTGATAGCCGAACTCCTTTTTCAATGGCATAATGCCAGTATTCCATTCGGGAAGCATGATCAAAAGTGCGAATAACCAATGTTTGTGTATCAGGGAAAAGATCACACAAACGGTTTCCAACAAGTTCATAAATTGCCTGCACATTCATTTCTCTTACCAATCCATCCTGCACATTATTAATAACTGCCAATTCTGAAGTCCGTTGTTCAGTTTCTTTCAACAAACGATTGGTTTCATCGAAGAGCCGAGCATTTTCCAAGGCGACACTCATACTGTTGGCAAGTGTTTCCAGCAATCTTACATTAGAATCAGTGAATGCATATTCCGTATCAACATTTTGAATACTTACATAACCCTTTACATCATTTCCTGAAAGTAAGGGAACAAATAGCAATGATTTTGGCATTTTGGTTCCATCGATGGCCTCCAATCCATATTTTTCTTTTGCCTGTTTTTCTGTTTCAATATGAATCGTATGTTTTTCATTTATGAGCAACTCCCGCAAGTGGTTTATTGGCCGGGTTGCCACTTTTATTTTTTCTCCGTTTTCAATCGCATAATTAAAATGTTCTGTTTTCTTTTCAAGATCAAAGCTGGCAACAATTAAAACCTGGGCATCAAACAATTTCTGAATCCTGTCTCCAACAAGATTATAGATCGCCTTTATATCCAATTCATTAGCAAGGCCCTCCTGAACACTGTTAATAACAGCAAGTTCCGCAGTTCTTTGTTCGGTTTCTTTTAATAAACGGTTGGTTTCATCAAATAGTCTGGCACTCTTTAAAGCCACACTCATGCTATTTACCAAAGTGGACAATAAACTGACGTCAGATTCTGAAAATGCATTTTCATTATCCAGGTTTTGCAAACTGATCACACCATTTACTTTTCCACCAGCCATTAAAGGCGCCATTACCATTGATTTTGCAGCCTGGCCGTACACAACTGAATTATCATATTTAGGCCTTTCTGTATCCATGCCTTGGTTGATCACCAGCATTTTGCCACTTTCAATTACATATTTACGGAAACCCGTAGGCTTACGCCGGCCCAGCATGGTACGATCACCTTTCTCATAAGCATATTTATCTTCGATAAGGCCGGTTTTGTGGTCAAACGTAGTGATATCAATAACCTGGGCATTAAACACTTCACGAACTTTTTCTCCAACCAAAAGGTAAATTGCGTGCATATCCATTTGGGCAACAAGACTTTCCTGAACGCTATTGATAACTGCCAGTTCTGCATTCCGTTGTTCGGTTTCTTTTAATAAACGATTGGTTTCGTTGAACAAACGTGCACTTTCCAAAGCAACGCTCATACTATTGGCAAGTGTTTTCAACAGATTTACATCAGATTCAGAAAATGCATGCTCATGATCCATGTTTTGAAGACTGATGATTCCTTTTACTTTTCCGCTCGAAATCAATGGAACATAGATCTGTGATTTTGGAACTTCACCGATCAAAACTTTATTTCCAAATTCATTCATTGCGCGGCCTACGTTTTCATTATGCAAAAGCATTTCACCGGTGTTAATTACATATTTGCGGAAACCTGTTGGTACCCGTGGGCCAAGTAATGTGCGGTCGCCTTTTTCATAAGCATATTGGTCTTCGATAATATTTCTTTGCGCATCATAAGTTACAATATCTATTACCTGCGCATTAAATATTTCGCGTATCTTTTCGCCCACAAGATTATAGATGGAATTAATGTCAAGCTGGGCTACCAAGCCTTCCTGAACACTGTTGATTACCGCTAACTCTGCATTTCGCTGTTCTGTTTCTTTTAATAAACGATTCGTTTCGTCAAACAGGCCAGCACTCTTCAAAGCAACGCTCATACTATTGGCTAAAGTGACCAACAAATTTACATCCGAAGGAGAGAAGGCATGCTCATGATCAAGGTTTTGCAAACTAATAATTCCTGTTATTTCCCCGCCGGTTATCATAGGTACAAAAACTGCGGATTTAGGATTTTCTCCGATCGATACATAACTTTCATATTCCTTGCTTTTTCCTTCCATATCCTCATTAATCACCATTACCTGTTGTGTCTCAATAATATGTTTTCTAAATCCTAAAACTTCTCTTGCTCCCAGTAAAGTTCTGTCGCCTTTTTCAAAAGCATAGCGATCTTCTATCTGGTTCTTATTCTTGTCATATGTTACAATATCAATGATCTGGGCACTGAAAATTTCGCGGATCTTTTCTCCTACCAAATCATAAATAGATTGAATGTCGAGTTGAGCAACAAGCCCTTCCTGTACACTGTTGATTACGCCAAGTTCTGCGGTTCGTTGCTCTGTTTCTTTTAATAAACGATTGGTTTCATCGAAGAGTCGTGCATTTTCTAAGGCAACGCTCATGCTGTTTGCCAGAGTTGTAATTAACGAAACATCAGAATCAGTGAATGCATTTTCATCATCAAGATTTTGAAGGCTGATAATCCCTTTTACTTTCCCTGCTGTAAGTAATGGAACATATATCTGAGACTTTGGAGTTTCTCCAATAAAAATTTCATTATCATAATGCTTCATTGCTTTTTCAACATCACTATTATGTAATAAAATTTCTCCGGTTTCTATGATATGTTTTCTAAAACCTTTTGGTTCACGTGGCCCAACAAGGGTTCGGTCTCCCTTCTCATAAGAATATTTGTCTTCAATCAGATTTTTGTCCGAATTGTAAGTGACAATATCAATGACCTGCGCATTGAAAATCTGCCGGATTTTTTCTCCTACTAAATCATAAATTGAATTGATGTCCAATTGAGCAACAAGTCCTTCCTGTACACTGTTGATCACCGCCAGTTCTGCATTTCGTTGCTCAGTTTCTGTTAATAACCGTGTGGTTTCGTCAAATAATCTTGCATTTTCCAAAGCTACACTCATGCTGTTTGCCAGGGTTGTTAAAAGACTTACGGAAGACTCGTCAAAAGCATTTTCATGATCTACATTTTGGAGGCTTACATTTCCTATTACTTTTTCACCTAATACCAATGGCACGAATACTGCAGATTTTGGAATTTCTCCTTCAAGGTTTGCTTCTTCTGAAAAATTACTGATATATTTTTCAAAATCAGAATTAATTACTTCAGGCCTTTTCAATTCAACAAGATGTTTGGAGAAATCATCCCATCCTCTGGCCGGGATAATAAGTCTTTCATTTTTTTCAATTGCATAATTGAAAGTTTCCAGTTCATTCTTATAATCAAAGGTGCGAATCACAACAGACTGAGCATCAAATAAATCCCTGATTCTATCGCCTACTAACGTATAAATTCCTTCCATATTAATTTGGGCTACCAGGCCTTCCTGAACACCGTTAATAATTGCCAGCTCGCTGTTGCGTTGTTCCGTTTCTTTCAATAGCCTTTTAGTTTCATCGAAAAGACGTGCATTTTCCAAAGCTACACTCATGCTGTTTGCCAAGGTTCCCAAAAGATGCAGATCAGAATCGCTAAAGGCATTTTCATGATCCATATTTTGCAAACTGATAAGGCCGCTTACTTCGCCGGATTTGATCATCGGTACTATTACAAGAGATTTTGGAGCTTCTCCAGATAAAATGAAACTTCCTACTTCCTTACTTTTCGCTACTATATCTTTATTGACAACAAGCGGTTTTTGTGTTTCAATAACTTTTTTGCTAAAACCTGCCGGCTCCATAGGGGGCATTACAGTCCTGTCACCTTTTTCATAAGCATATTTATCTTCTAAAAGATTGGTTTTTCTGTCATAAGTAGAAATAAAAATCATTTGGGCATTAAAAATCTGCCTGATCTTTTCTCCAACCAATTCATAGATCCCATTAATGTTTAATTTTTCAGCAAGCCCTTCCTGCACGCTGTTTATGACCGCCAGCTCTTCTACTCTTGCGCTTAATTCATGGGTTCTTTCTTTAATTGTTTTTTCCAGAACCTTATGTTTTTCTTTCAGTTGTCTTGTGCGCCATTTGATAAATAAATAAATGGTGAAAATACCTGCAACCGCATATAATAAATACGCCCACCATGTTGCATACCATGGAGCAAGTACGGTTAAAGGAAAAACTGCTGCTTCGCTGATCTTTCCGTAAATATTTTTAGCCCTTACATGAAAAGTATATTTTCCTGCGGATAGATTCGTGTATTCTTTATACGGATTATTTCCCCAATCGCTCCAATCGCTTTCATAACCTTCAAGCCATGTCTGGTATTGAGTTTTATATTCCTGGTCAAAAAAAGGAGCGGCATATTCAAACCGTAAGCTGTTGTTTTTATAAGATACTTCTGGCGCCTGCTTTGAATCTATTACCGGAATTGTACTCAGTCTGTTTTTACCTGCGGTAACGCGGCGTAGTAAAACATTGAAATGATACGTTGAATCTTCCGCTATATTTTGATCATACCGGATAAGGCCATCCGTTGTCGCAATCCAGGTTATTCCGTTCTTATCAGAAAAGAAATTGGCAATGGCCCTGTCAGTAATAGATTGCAGAACACGTTTGATTTGATAACTTCCGTTGGACTGCGGAATAGCCACCCGGGTTTCTTTACCCAGCCTTACCCAAATTTTTCCGGTGCTATCTTCAACTAAAAACCCTTCTATATTTCCTCCGCCGTGATTAAATGTTCCGAAAGTGGTATCAATAATAAATCGTTCCTTCTGACGATCAAAACGATAAAATCCTGAATCAAAGGAAAAATATGCCTTTTCTCTTGTGGGATTTACGATTCCTGGTCCATTGCGCATTCCAACCTCTTTCCCTAACTTTTGAAATTTTGACTTTGCCAATTCAAGGTTGCCGTTTTCATCATAAGTAAGTGATATCTTATAGACGATGGCATTTTGAGTTCCCGCCCAAAGTGTGTTTTTCCCATTTCCTCCAAATGACCATATCTGATCATGAATGCCAGGCAGAAATCCCAAAAATATCCATGAATCACGAATATTTTTCGTTGCTTTATTCCTTTTAAAAACGGCAAGACCGGTGGTTGTACCACCAAATAATAAATCCGGTTCATCAGGAAGTATATATAAGGTTTCGAGTGTGAAATTCCCTCCGACAGACGATTTTATGGTATAGGCCTTGCCATCTTTGATAGCAAAAAGGCCGTCACCTGTAATTAACAATTTATCATTATCGGGCAAAAGACTAAAAACCTGGTTTTGAGGAACGTCTTTAATGGTCTCAAAAATATGTTTTGAATCATTGTATTTCATTAAGCCATTAGTGGTTCCTATATATAAAGAACCTTCAAACCGTGCGACTGATAAAACAGCCGTATTTATTCCCGATTGAAGTGAAAATTGCGTAAGAGGAGAAGAAATATCCACTCTTGAAATTCCATTATCCAGGGCAAGCCAAAGCGTTCCGTTATTATCTAAATAAGCAGCATAAACCGACTCATCCTGCAAGCCAACCTCCCGGTTAATTTTTCTGATCAATTCCCCTTTTGCATTAATAATTACCAGGCCTTTTCCTGTTGTAGATAAAACATAATTCCCATTTTTTAATTGAATTCCTTTGTATAATACCAGGCCTGATTTTAAAAGTGGGTCAACCTTTGTTTTAAAAGGAGTGAATGTTTTGCCATCATACAGATATAATCCGCTATAAAACATACCAATCAGGTATTTTTTAGGTGCATCTTTTTTGGATCCCGGGGAAGAATAGGGCAACATGATCTGCATCCGCTCCTTTCCAAGAAATTCGCTGCCGGAAACAAATTCAAGCGAATCATTAACCATTTTAAAAAGCCCGGTCCCTTGTTCATGCACATAAAAGTTTGCGTCAGGTTGAAAGGCATACATAAACAAAGTTTTCGGCTTCCACACTTTTACTTTCCAGTTTGATTTTCCATTAGAAACATCTGGTCTTAACCTGATAATTTCCTCTCGTGCCTGGAAATAAATATCTCCCTGGGCAGAAATATTTACCGTCCAGATATCAGTGAAATTCCTTGCTGAAACAGGAACATATTTAAGTAAGGAAAAAGCTTGCTTCTGCCCTAAACTGTCTGTTTTCAGGAACCCAAAATCTCCAAAACTTCCGTAATAAATGCGCCCGTTTTTATCTTTATTAAAGGATCTGACTATTGCACCCTGGCTTTGAGGGCCAGTGGTTTTCCTCCAATTTACTCCGTCATAATTAAGAATGCCACCCTGTACTCCGAAATACATGATGCCCTGATTGTCTTCGATCACAGCCCATGTTTGATTTGAAGCATTATAATCTTTTGGATAATAATTGGTAATAAAAGGTAATCCTTCTTCTTTTACTGATTGGCTGATAACAGCCATCGACATAAATAGAAACGAAAGGAAGAAAACAGCTTTAGGGTAAATCGCTGTTTTGGTAAAAACAATCAGGTTCCGGTTCATATATTTATTTTGAACGGTTACGAATTCCAATAAGTGAGTCCAGAGTGATAGCCAGTTTTCGAAAGAGTAATGCCGGAAAAAGAAATAAATCCGGAGTAAATATAAAGGAAAGTTTACTAATAAAAAGGATGTTTGGAGAGTTATTTTAAACAAATGTTTTAATTGCGACAAAACAAAAAAGCTTCCGCAGATGATGCGGAAGCTTTTAGTGATTTATTCCTGGGGGTTCGGTAAGTCAGGAAAAAATTTGCGCCATTAAAGGCCAGTTTTCATTGGGATAATTATTTGTTTTTCTTAGGCATTGGTCTTTATTAATATCAAAAAACTTACACAACAAAGATATAAGCAGGAGGGGCCCTGTACAATAGCAAAACTGCTCTCTTTTTTCAATCAGTAATTACGGTTCTGATGGTAAATAAACGACAGAAGTCAGTAGTATAATCATCTTTCAGTTACACGTAAAAATACGATAACCCTCTTTTAAACTTTCTAATTGCAACAAAACTTTTCGCCCTATTTTTGTTTGCAAAAATTTCTGACTAAAAATCATTTATGGTAAACAGAAAAGTGATTACGCTGGACGAATTCACCATCAGGGAAATGCGTGCTTTTCCAAAAGCAACAGGTGAACTATCGGGACTTCTCAGGGATATCGGCCTTGCTGCAAAAAGAGTAAATGTAGAAGTGAACAAAGCCGGACTGGTTGATATTCTCGGTGATACAGGAAACGTAAATGTGCAAGGTGAAGAAGTGAAAAAGCTGGATGAATTTGCCAATGATCAATTCACTGGTGTGCTGCGTCACGGCATTAGCTGTGCAGGAATAGCGAGCGAGGAGTTGGATGACGTGGTAATCTTTAATGATGACATCAGCCGCAATTCAAAATACATTTGTATGTACGATCCTTTAGATGGCAGCAGTAATATTGATGTAAACGTTTCTATCGGAACTATTTTCAGCGTTTACAGAAGGGTTACTGAAAAAGGAACTCCGGTCACTATTGATGATTTTTTACAGGCCGGGAATCGACAGGTGGCCGCTGGTTATATTATTTATGGTTCTTCCACTATTTTAGTTTATGCTACAAAACGAGGCGTCAACGGATTTACTTTGGATCAATCAATCGGAGAATTTTGTTTGAGCCATCCGGATATCAAATGCCCCCAAACCGGCAAGATGTATTCCGTGAATCATGGAAATTATTTTGGCTACAGTGAAGAAGTTAAACAATATATCACGGTCTGCCAGAAAAAAGATAAAACCAATGGCGGGCCATATACGCAAAGATATATCGGTAGCATGGTCAGCGATGTTCACCGCAACCTGATTCGCGGCGGCATCTTTTTGTATCCGGGAACAAAAGAAAGACCAAATGGGAAACTCCGGTTATTGTACGAATGTAATCCCCTGGCTTACATGATAGAAGTTGCAGGAGGCAAAGCGACTGACGGCAGTCAAAGAATTCTTGATAAAGTTCCTACGCAATTGCATGAGCGAACGCCTTTTTTTATTGGTAGTTTAAAAATGATGGAGGAGTTGGAAGCGTGTTTAGTTCGCAGTTCATAGTTCGAAGTTGTTGATCATAATTAGTGCAATGGTGTTTCAAAAAAATAGTTTCAAAAAATTGTGTAAGTAAAATAAAAAATGAAGACAATCATCTCAGTAAAAGACCTTAAAAAAAGCTACGGAAAGTTTGAAGCCGTAAAAGGAATTTCCTTCGATGTATATGAAGGTGAAATATTTGGATTGCTTGGGCCAAACGGCGCTGGAAAATCCACGACGCTTGAAATCATCGAAACGCTTCGCGATAAAACTTCAGGAAAGATATTGGTGGATGGATTAGACCTTGATCACAACGCTTCTCAAATTAAAAAGATCATTGGCGTTCAGTTACAGACCTCCGGTTTTTATCCCGGATTGAACCTGCTGGAACTGATAGATCTTTTTTGTGGCCTCTACAACACGAAAACCGACGCCAGTCAATTGCTTGAAATGGTGAACCTGAAAGAGAAAGCAAAAAATAAATACAAGGAAATGAGCGGCGGCCAGAAACAACGGTTTTCTATTGCTACCACCCTGATTAATAAACCAAAGATCATTTTCCTCGATGAACCTACAACTGGCCTTGATCCTCAGGCACGCCGCAATCTTTGGGAATTGATTCAACGCATCAGGAAAGAGGGAACTACGGTAATTATTACGACTCATTATATGGATGAAGCGGAATACTTATGTGATCGTGTAGCGATCATGGACGAAGGGAAGATCATTGCTTTGCAGTCTCCCGATAAATTAATTGACGATCTCGTCGCTTCAGGTTTTGAAAGGCCTAAAGAAACAAAATCCGCCAACCTGGAAGACGTTTTTATTAACTTAACAGGTAAAGATTTCAGGGAGGATTAAAGTATATTTGCCGGCTAAATTTTTAAAAACAATTTCTAATTAAAAAATAAAATGAAAACTATTCTTCTCCTTTTCCTTTTACCATTTTCTGTTTGTTTTGGACAAACAAAAAAGCCTGTCTCGAAGACCAAGTCAACAGCAAAGTCAGCAACAGTGATGTCTTCAACCGATAGCCTTAGCTATTCAATTGGTGTGCAGGTGGCTGAATATTATAAAACTATGGGTGTTGAAAAACTGAGCACTAACTACATCGCAAAAGCATTTCAGGATGTTTTGAACAATAAACCTTTAATCATTTCAGAAGACGAATGCAATATGAACATACAACAAAAATTACAGCAGTTTATGACAAAGAAAATAAGCGCTGTTAAAGAAGAAGGAAATAAATTTTTAGAACAAAACAAGAAGCGCCCTGGCGTTATCACACTGCCTGACGGATTGCAATATGAGATCATCACCAAAGGTACGGGGCCGATCCCTACGGCAAAAGATACCGTTTCTGCAAACTATATCGGCACTTTGATCAACGGAACTGAATTTGATAATTCTTACAAAAGAGGCGAACCGCTTACGATTCCTGTTTCAGGTGTGATCCGCGGCTGGACTGAAGCTTTGGAACTGATGCCGGTGGGCAGCAAATGGAAATTATTCATCCCGTCTGATCTTGGGTATGGAGATAGAGGCGCTGGTGGCGCTATTCCTGGCGGTGCTGCATTGATCTTCGAAATTGAACTATTAAATATTGTGCATCATTAAATTGTTTTTATGGCAGAAGATGAGAAACTTCGCTATCCGATAGGGAAGCAAAGCGAACAAACCGAGCATGATCAGCCTTTTGATCAGCAATTAAAGTCTGAACTCATCAATGACATCAGAATGCTTCCCCAATCCCTGGAGTTTGCCATACATAATTTAGATGAAGCGCAATTACAAACCCCTTATCGTCCCGGTGGATGGACCGTTCATCAATTGATCCACCATATCGCAGATAGTCATGTCAACGCATACGTTCGTTTTAAACTTGGGATGACAGAAGAAAATCCGGTCGTAAAGCCTTATGACCAGGAGGCCTGGGCCGATCTTTCTGATACCAAAAACCTGCCGGTAAATATATCTATTACCCTTCTTCATGCATTGCATAAACGCTGGTGCGAATTGTTGGATAATACCACTGAAAGTGAGTGGCAGCGTACGGTTTACCATCCTGAAAGAAAAGTTGAAATCACTCTGTGGGATCTTTTAAAATCTTATGCCTGGCACAGCCGCCATCATACCGCGCATATTTTAAAGCTAAGGGAAAGAATGGGATGGAATTGAGGATCTATCAATAAAAAGTTATTATTATGAAATGGAAAATTTTATCTTCCCAATATCTGAGCAAACATCAGTATTTCACGGCACGAAAAGATGTATGCGAAACGGCTGACGGGAAGATCATTGATGAATATTTTGTGGTGGAACTACCTGCAACTGTTTGTGCCGTTGCCATGACAGAAAAGCAGGAAGTGTTGATGGTAAGGCAATACAGGCATCCCGTTGAAGAAACACTTTTGGAAATACCCGGCGGATTTATTGATGAAAATGAAACTCCTGAACAAGCGATGAAGCGCGAACTGAAAGAAGAAACCGGCTATGAATTCACTTCAGTTACTAACGTTGGAAGAATCGCTGCAAA
>Ga0068855_100001115_pt1 | contig 33398 bp, 47 predicted proteins | sample KBSCornC52_FD_66592 | JGI IMG/M metagenome (GOLD analysis project Ga0068855, IMG submission 66592) | Corn rhizosphere microbial communities from Kellogg Biological Station, Michigan, USA - KBS Corn C5-2 | ecosystem: Host-associated > Plants > Roots > Rhizosphere > Soil ...
GGAGGATTGGTGCGGCCCTTGAGCCATGCATTGAAGTCCGGTTCGCAACCGAAAATCTTCGCGGCCATACTGCGCAGACGACTCGGGGAGAAGTGCGCCGAGGGACTGAAATCGAACGATACATCTTGAGGCAAACGGCCTCGCAGGTGTTGGAGAACCGTGTTGACGCTTTGCACGAACTCGTCGGCAGTACGGGCTGGAGCAGTATTGAACTCCACCATGACGTTGTCATGCAGGACGGCGGAGCCGTTCTCGTCAATCTTTTCGGGATACCATTTGGTTCCCTTAAGAAACTTGGCTGCGCCGATGTAGCCCTTCTGGTCTTTCAGAAAGAACTCGGGGTCGCAACCAATAGTTACGTTCTCAAACAACTTACTCATGTGAATCTCCTAAAAAGTTAACAAATGTTAAACCGGTCCAAACTCTTCTTCCAATGAAGCAGGTGCTCCTCTTCATTTGTAAATGCCCGTCCACTTCCGCCCGGCCAATGGCTCCGAGCGTCATGATCCAACTGATTCAACCGGTTATTAATCACGTTGATCAGGGCGTGGAGTTCTTCCTTGTTTTCAATCGTGATGGTGAGCGGTTGAAACTGAGCTACAATTTTCATGATAGTACCTTAGAAATCAAGCGTGCAAGTTACAGCAGGAACCACAGCACGGTCTGCGTCAACTCTGAACAACTCACCAACACCACCAAGGTTGGCACAAGCCGTCTCAGATACTTTTACACGAGCGTGTGGTACTGGGAATCCACGGGCGTCAGCAAAGATGAACACGCCCCCGATTCTCAACAGTTGGAAAGAGGTTGATGCTGATGCATTGACCGTGATTTTCACAGCAGTTTCTCCCGGATCAGTTCGCGCCAGAATGCCACACTTTCGCAGTCCGGGTCCATCCATTCGGGATGGCCTTGAATGCCGAGAGCGTTGGAGTTCACGTAGTGGATGCACTCCAGTTCTGTGTCGACGCCGTTGATTTCCTTGTCGTTACCGTCCAGATAACGTTTGGACAGCAGATTGTCGGAGATGCCCAACACAACCCAGTCCGGCTGCATACGGGTAGGATCGACCATCTGATGGTGGGCCGATGGGAACGGAAGGATTTTGTTGTAGCCCTCGAAATTCACCAGATGACGACCACCTGCGTGGCCCGTAACGTCCTGAATGAGGCGACCGCCGGACAGACCAGCAAACAGCTGATGGCCGCGGCAAATGCCAATCATCGGAATGTCTTCGGAGCGGAAGAAGTTGAACAACTTGACCTCTTCTTTGTCGCGGTCCGAGAAGCGAGTGTTGGAACCGCAAGGCTCACCATACGTAGCCGGATTGACGTCTTCACCACCGGTGAACATCGCAATGTCGGCTTCCGCCGGATCGCGAGTCAGGGCAAAGTGAGCAACATCGTTTTGTTCGAGTAGGTAGGCCGCGTAACTGAACGACGAACCGACAACAAACAACTTAGGCAGCAACGAATTTTGGTTGGTTTGAATCATCTTTTGTTTCCTTCGGGTTAAAAAGCTCTTGATAATAAGGAATGGCGTACTTCAAAACACCTTCCCGATTATTTACTTGTGCACACGGTAAGGCGTAATCCGTTTTGAAAAAGTTGTTGATCCCGTTTGCCGTCTTACTTTGCATGAGGGCAGTAAAGCACTCAAACTTATTTGGAGTAAAGTGGGCTGTAGGAAGAATACCGTGGCCCGTGCTGCTATAGTCAAGGCATTCGTATTGTTTATCTTCCACAAAACCGTGGCGAGATGCGAAGAAACACCCGCTACGATGTTGCGAAACGCAGAATGCGGCCCATGTCTTTTCCGGCGTACCTTGGAACAGGTCCGGGTACTCTTTTGCCAGCTCCAGCATACCAAACAAATGGCACGGATTTTCTTGCAGATACCGAGCAAGGGTAAGGCGGGCAAGTGGTGGGGCGATAGCAGAGGAGTGTATCTTAACAATGAACGCAACATTCTCGTTCTCGTCAATCTCCATCTGCATATCGGTTACACCCCAAGATTGGAGTACATCCCACCACCACTTAACAAATGTTAACTTGTCCATCCCGACTACTTCCAAACCTTTTTTGTAGTTTGGATGCGTGAAGTTGTCGTTCAAGAAGAAGCGAACTTCGGTGCCCTTGTAGAACTCACCGCGCCATTGAGAAAAGCAAGCTCGGTTAAGCAGGCTGGAGATAACCACCCCGCCTTTGAGCATGTCAGCGGTAACGTCCTGCTTAAACATGGGCAACGTGCTCCAGAGTTTGTTTGATCACAAACGCCGGGGGGCGGGCACCTCCTACCACTTTGAGGTAAACGTGACCGGCGCGATTCTTGTTGATGTTGAAACGTGTGTGGGTAGCAGGACCCCAACCTTCACGGCCCCAGAACACATCAACAAGGTACGTTGTGACCTTACGATAGACGATGGTACTCATGATGTTCTTTCTTGAGTTAAGCTGCAAGGGGTTCGGCGTAGTGCTCGTTGTACAGAACATGAGCATCTTCGCCCGAGGCGATGACGATGCGGCTGTCAGGACGACGATGAACTGTGCCACCCTTCGGTTGCTTTGTTTGTTGCATACCGAGTGCTTCGGCGGTCTTGGCAAGTACTTGTTCCAAATTGCGTTTGATCATTTCTTACCTTTCTTTTGTGGATAGACGGCGAGGGTGCGGATGGTGTTGCCGGAATTTGGATTGACGAACACGCCCACTTCAACGCAGCCGGGCAACTCGCAGACCAATTCCATCAACACGGACGCGTCGTAGGATTTCATACCCAATTCCTTGGCGAAATTGAAGATGCAGCCCTTATTCAAGTACACCTCACTTGCCAGTTCGGCTTGCCACGCCACGCGTAAATCGTGATAGTAGTCTTTTGCTTTCAATTGAGCCGGAGTGAGGCGGCCATCGTCAAGGGCGACCCAGTCCCAGTTAGGATTCCATTTGTTTTTTGAAAAGGATTTTTTCATCATGGCGGAGAAGTTTCCGTACTCCCGCATGCCGCAGCAGAAAGGAAGATCGTCGTTCTCGATCCCACACTGAATTTCAAATTCTTTGTTACTCATTTTCATCTTCTCCGAAATCGTCATATTGCAGGCCGTAGAATGTGTTCCAGCCTAGTATGACATAGTTAACGATGTGTCCGGCGATGAAGCCGACCAAGAAAAATGGGAGGGCAAATATCCACTGGATAGCCGTCCCGATTACGATTACGAGGGCTTCCATACAACTTCGGACTTCACGGAACCGTCATTCGGGTCAAATGTAACTTCAATCACGGCGAGGGCGTTCTTCTTCGCATACCCAGCGATGAGGGCTTGTTCCAGAGAAATCCTTGGCGCGCCCATCCCCATGGGATATTGGTTTATGTAGCTAACCACAAGGGGCTTACGTTCCGGGATGGTTTCCAGATCGTAATCGCTGTTGCCCGAGACATTCTTTCCGAATTGGTCGTGGCGAACGAAGTTGCCCGCTGGGCCTGATCTCGACAAATAGCACTCCGTGTCAAACGGAGATGGTTCCAAGGCGATCACAGGGTGGTTTACGCCTTTGTACTTCTGCCGCTCAAGCGGTTTTGTTGGATCGAAGGTCATGTTATCTCTTTCCAGAACGTGAGGAGGACGGACGGCTTGTGAAGCTAGGCCGCGATGGTTTCATCACCGGTTTTGCAACGGGTGATTTGGGTGGTTCCCGGTAATTGTTGACGATCACCGTCTTGCGTTGCACCACCGTGGTCGTGTTTTGTACGGGTGGCGCAGCTTGACTACTGCCACCACCGCCAAGCAACTTGCTTGCCAGATAACCGCCCGCCGCGCCGATAGCCATGTCGCGGACCGTGTGGTCTTGAGCAGGTGTGGCTTCTTGCAACGTGGTTTGCGTGCCGTCGGCGTTCTGCTGCACGACCTTGGGTTGCGGGGGTGGGTCTTTGTCCAGACAACCTGTCAGGGCGGCGCACGCCGCGAACACGCCGAGGATGATAGTAGTCTTCATTTCAAGAACTCCTTGAGTTTGGAAAGCTGAACGGCTTTGGCCATCTTCGTAATACTAGGCAAAGTGTAGGTCAGGTCTTTGGCATCGGTTTCCGAACTATATGCATACAGATTGACGTATACCACCGGGTCTTCTTCCCACATGAAAATGTCGAAAGGATCGGCTCGTTTATCCTTTCGGGCGTTACCATTTGCATGGCACCAATAAACCGCGCCGCTGTCGGAGCGCAGCACCGTATTGCATCCCGAAATATTAGGATCGTGTGCCACGAAATAAACCTTGGTGCCGTCACGAGTGACCAACTCGTCGCCTTGCTTGACCTTGGTAACGTCAAGCGGAACTTTTACTTTGCTCATGATGGGTGCTTTCCTTGTGTAACTTTGATGTTTGCGGACTTCAACACCGGGAAGAACAAGTGAGCGCAACGAACACCGGTTTCACGGGTAAATTCCGTAACGACTGCGCCCTCGTATTCGTTGGCGAACTTCACCCACTGCGAGAAGTTCTTGTCGTCGGCGCTGCTGACTGAGCAGCACACCACGCGGTCATTGTAACGCAGCACGAAGGAGGCTGCGACAACGAAGGCCAAGAAGTGCGGTGGCTCGACATATTGAGTTCCGACGGCAAACGCCATGTAGCACGGAAAGTAGAATGCACCATTCTTCGCAAGTTCCATGCCACGATAATGAGAACGGAACAGCTCTTGTTTTGTAAAGTAGCCCTTGTAATCCTCCGACAGGCCAAGCTCGTCCGCAAAGACGTCGAAAGGATTGTGCGACGAGAGCAACTTCACAGGAAAGTTATATTCCCGCTCCCCTGCTTTTTTGTTGAGATATTCCTGCGCCTTGACGGTGAAGTCAGTGAACAGGGCCGAAACTTGTGCAGCAGTCGTCATGATAGTAAGTCCTTAGACTGGTTGAAAGACCATGCGATGGGCCGACGGGACGGGCTTGAAGACTTTGACCTTCTTGCCCTTGTTGTATTCGAACTGAGCAACGAAGCCGTTGTTCTTTGCCGACTGTTCGAGCAGGTGGGCACGTTTCGCCTCGGCCTTCTCGTAGTCGTGCACGTAGTCACGGTTTGGTTGGATCAACTTCAATTGCTTGAGGTCGACGATGGAAGCCAGCTTACCGGTCTTACCGGACGAGATTCGCAAGCCCTTGGATGCGTGGCCCTTGTTGTCGATGATATGCTTTGCCATGATGTTCTCCTAAATGTTGGGAGGTTTTACTGCGGAATAAAATTTAACAAATGTTAACTTTGCCGTTGCGCGCTAACGCGCTATGTTAATTCTTGACAAGCTTGACGTCGACTGGTTTTCCGTCTTCCAGAATCCAGTCAACAGTGATGCGGCCAAGTGAGGGATTCGAGACATTCTCGGCATTCCACACACGACCCATGCTGTCCGCATAGTAGGTGTCTCGGCGAACCGTTTGTTCTGGTTTGACGCGGTATTCCCCGGGGCCCGTCCAACCGGGGTTGAGAAGCTCTCGCCACTCTTCACGGCCATATTGTGGGCTGCGATATTCGATCTTCTTGCCGTCGGCCCACGCCTTGATTTCCTTGGCCCATTTGTGCGGTGTTGTCATGATTTAAATCTCCACGATGCGGTCATACGATAAAGAACGGAGGTACGCAAAATCCGCTATGCGTACCATACCTTTCTGCACATCAAGATCAATTGCCATGTCTGCCTCGTCTTTTGAGTTCAGATGTTCTGCAACCGTCTGCTGTAAGTTACCGTCTTCATCGTAAATTACGACACGGTACACTACATTTGTGCATGTGCCCCCATCAAGTTCATTTGGCCGACGGTATGCCTCGACCGAATAATACAACTTCATCATTTCACCAGATGAAGGTAAGAACCGGAAGGGGTGTTGCGGCTTTTTTGGGCCGGAACGACGTGAACAACGAACTCGTACCCGTCGCGTGTCGGCGTGCCGGAGGCCACCATATCGCGTAAGATAGAGTCATTTAACATCGCATGAGCGATCTTAGCCTCAGTTGGACTCATTTAGATTTACTCCAGAGTTGATAAATAAACATGATTACGACTATGATGCAAAGCAACATTAGACGTTTTCTCCGATCAGGTTTGCAGCGGCCAGCGCCATTGCATGATAGTAGTTCTCACCCACACGGGTGCCGTGGTGCTGGCGCTCCATCGCTTGCAGCGCAAGGAATGTAATGGCAAGGTAGCTCATGTTAACAACTCCCGTCACACGAACCGGACAATTGGCAATCCATAGAACAATAACCGGTCTTATTGTCCCTAGATTCTTCGCAGTCTTCACAAAGATCATAGCCACCGACATTGGTTGTTTCTTTTAGCGTCTCACAGCCGTAACACCATTGATGAACTTTGGTAGACTTAACATCTGTTAACTTTTCCATGTCAGCACCATACAATTTGATCCCAGAGAATGAGGCCGGTACATTGCCATCCGCAACCGTACTTGCTGGCCTCTTCGTCCATGTTGTACACCTCAGTCATGCAGACCTGCGGATTGTCCACGTACACAATGCTATGCATTTTAATCTCCAATCTGTTGACAAGCTAGAGACGCCTCGATCATGTAAGGCAGCGTCTCACCATTGACGTACATCCAGTCCAACCCTGCCGGTTCACGCATGCCAAGCACATGCAGATATGCCTTGAACATGTAAATGTCCCGGCAAGTGTGCAGCATTTGAGCCATGACTTTGTACTTAACCATTGGATTGTACCGTGGTAACGTTGGACAACACGGCGTAGCACTTGATGTTCATGTTGCGGGCAGTGTCGTCCGCTTCTTTGAACGAGTGAAACGGCTTTGCCAGCCGGACGTTAGGAGTATGTACTGTTCCGCTGTTGCGGACCGTCTTTACAAACCCCAGATTATACGCGATGAAGTAGAGCATTTTATTTCCTTTAGTTTTAACAAAGGCAAACTTAACAAATGTTAAGTCTTGCCGGTGCCGCGCTAACGCGCTATGTTAAAAAATCTTGCTTTGAAACCACAAATTAAGACGGCCTGACATTCCACGTCCCTAGCTATGTAGGTTGCCGGGCAGGCTGCAAGGGCGACTGGGGGATACCGGTATCGCCTTGGCGTCTTAATTTATAGTCTACAGCTTACTTCCCCCGCCTTTTGGACGGGGGTTTCAGCAACAGTACCGCTAGTTCTTATGCTGCCAGCGGTTCGGAGACGGGCGGCGTGATAGTAGCGCCGACGGCTTCGGCCTTTTCCTTGGCTTCATCTTGCTTGGCGCTTTGATCGAGCAAGGACTTGGCGTGGTCCAGAATCTTGGCGATGCGACGTTGCACAATGTCAATGTCGGTAGGCTTGTCGGCAAGCATTTCCTCCAGCTTGTCGAGCACATCGTCGATGGCCGTGGCTTCGGGTGCTTTGCGATGCGCCGCAACGATCTTGCGCATTGCATCCGTGGTCAGCAGGACCGGGATACCTGTTGCCGCGTCCACATCTTGGCGAACAGCAACGCCGTGAACCCAACATTTCAGGGCGAGCGAGCGCGTGTCAGCATACTGACCAGCCGAACGCATGGACTTGAATGTGGCTTCATCGAAACCCCACTCCTTGCCGATGGCGTCCTCGATGTTGCGCGTCAGGGCCAGCAGTTCCTTTGTGATAACACCGCCGGACTTAAACGATTCCATCTTGCCGGTTTGTTGCAAGGCGTCAATGAAGGTAGCGGCAGCAGCACGAACCGATGCCATGCCCTTGACATAGGTTTTGAGGGTACGCGAGGTTTGATCCTTGGTCAGACCCTTGTCGTGCACAAGAGTAACACTTGCCTCAGCGCCAGCCTTGGAAATGGAAGTGACGACAACGGCGTCTTTATTGATGGTGTATTTCAACATGGTAATATCCTTACGGCACGAGAATGCATTACCGGACTAGTGCCTATGTAGTCATGCGGTACTGAGTGTCGAAAACCCACTACAAAGCCCACATTATGGGCTTCATGGTGAATTTTAAACGCCAAACTTTTCTTTGATAAGCTGGCTCAAGGGAGAGACATAAGCAGGGTCTTTCCCGAAGTACTGCACCTTGTACCCGAATACCCGGTTTTCAGCCAGATTGACCGCCTCAAGCTGAGCGCGGGGGTTAGTTTTAACAAATGTTAAGTTCACCAGCGGGTTTCCGCGAACGCGGACAATGAAACCCGTGCGCGTAGTGCGCACGGTGGCCGTGGTCTTACCATTCGTGCATTGATAAACTAGGACGCCGGGCATCATTATAGAATACTCCAGTGAGTTGAAAGCCAGCCAGCGGCCGCACCCGAAAGAGCGCACACGGCCAGCCACAAGGCTATAAAGCCTGCGTATTTTAGTACCATGATGAAATATATCCTTTACGTTACGGTATGACTACATTGTAGGACAGATAGCGGGGTTTGTCTAGGGTGAAAAGTGTAACAAATTGTAACAATAGTGTGGTTAATATACAACGCATACTCTCCCCTAACCCATTGATTGTACAGAACCGTCAATATTACCCCATTCCGCACCCCATGTCAATAGGGGAAGGTGTTGTATATTTACAACAACAATGTTGTATTAAAACAACAGGCCGAAGATTCCCGGCCGTTGCCTTTCCCCTAGGAAAGCCTGTGTGCCCATACATACTGTACATTTATCCAGTGTTGTTTATTTGCCACATGTTGTTTTATTTCCACAGAGACCCCGGGTGGGGGAAAACTTCGGCCCCGGGAAATTTGAGAGAGGAAACGTCTATCGCGGCCATAATATTTTTAATCTAGGGGAGGGGTGATAAAATCGTTGATTTAAGCTGTTTTAATACTAACTGGCTAGGCTGGTATTACCTAGCCCTTATTATGGCCTTCTAGGCCCCTTATAATTGATTTAAACTGCATTCGCGGGTATTTTCATACCTCGCGTTGAGAAAGGATTGCTCTAAAGAGCGAATCCGTTGCTTTTAAGAACTTTATTATTTTGCTCGGCCTGAGGGCCTCGCAGCCCTTCGGTCTGCTCTAAAAGAGCCATTAATTCATTAAAAAGAGTGATTTATAAAAATAATTAAGAAAAAGCTTGACAAGTTATTTAAAATATGTTATAATAGTATTATATTAAGAATTATTGTATATATTAAATATAATATATAAAAAGTAAAGCTTCTAAAGGCTTTACTTTTTTATTAATATATATATATAATAAATGCTCTTAAAGAAAAGAAAATATATAGAGAAAGGCTCTTAAATGTATAAAAACCTACCGTCAGAATTTGAAGTTCAGGCTCTTGCTTATAATCGTCTTACGACTGAATTCTTGGACTACCACATTCGTGGAGAATACAAGTTTAAACATGAAGACGGTACAGGCTCTAGGGTTGATATTGCAATTTTTAAGCCTATTCTCAATGCAGAACCAAAGTTGGTTTTGGTCTTAGAAGTTAAGAAAAATCCAGATGGTTGGTCCTCCAAACAGGGTGAGAGATACTCCTCTAAACTTGACGTTCCTTGTGTTTATATCCGGGGTTTGGACTCAGCCAAAGATGTTTGTAATCTTGTTCGCAGATACCTAAAAGATTCTTCTTGACAATTGCTCTTATTTATGGTATAATAGAAGTATGGATAAAAAATTAGAGGAAGAACTGGCTCTACATAGGGCTAAAAAGCAAGCCCTACTTGACAAAGAGAAAGCCAAGACTCTTGCTCTTCGTAAACGAAGTACAGGTAAAGACCATAAACATTACACGGACAAGAATAAGATTATTGCTCTACAGACATATGCTCAGACAGGCTCTTGGGTTATTGCTGCTAGAGAAAGTGGTATCGGATACGACTACCTTCGCATTCAAATTGCTAAAACGCAATGGTGGAAGGACTCTCTTAAAGAGGTCCGCAGTGAGGAAGATGACGTGCTTGATGGCGATCTCTCGGAGATCCTCAAGGATGGGGTTACACAACTTAAGGATCGTGTAAAACACGGCGATTGGATGTGGAATTCTAAGGAAAATAAATTCGTTCGTAAGGCTCTTAATGCGCAAACGTTGCAAAAGATCACTACTGGATTTATGGACCAACGCAATGTTCTTCGTGGTAAACCCACCCGAATCACTGAGCAAGTTTCAATGAACGACCGACTAGCCAAACTGGCGTCGGCGTTCGAAAACTTCCAAACAAGTAGGACTCTCGAAGCTTTCAAGGCTCCCGAGGTTGAAGATGCAGAAATCATTGAGGAATCTTATGGCGACGAAACGGAACTACAAGAAGGAATACGAGAACTACCAAGGGAAGCCGGAACAGATCAAGAATCGGAGCGAGCGCAACTCAGCGCGGGCGACGATGGAGAAGGCTGGAAAGGTATCTAAAGGAGATGGTAAAGATGTGGATCATAAGAGACCTCTTGTTAAAGGTGGTTCTAACGCTACTTCCAATCTTCGGGTTCGTAGTGCTTCTGCTAACCGATCTTATCCCCGCACGAAAAGTGCCAAAATGAAATGATTAAGAAAACACCAACCGGTTATAAAGTAACCTCGGAATCGGGAAAGAAGAATCTCTCGAAACCAAACTTGACTAAGAAACAGGCTGAAAAGCGTATTCGTCAGGTAGAATACTTTAAACGTCAAGGTAAGTAAAAGTCTTCAAAACCACTGGGCAGACGCCCCTGCCGTCCCAACCGAAGGAATAGTAGTCTTGGGAGAAACAAAAAACGCAGCCCCGGAGTTTGGTGGTCTCCAATATTTGCATTCAAGCACAAGGTGTGACGCCGCCCTTCCAAGGCGTGCTGAGAAGGGTTCGACTCCCTCTGAATGCTCCATTTAAGGTCTAGTAAATGAACTGGAATCTAATCGCTTGGGGGGCTTTGGCCCTCCTTTTGGCGTCTGGAGGATACTATATCAAGGATAAACTTGATGAAAATACCCAGATGAAAAACCAAATAACAGATTTGCAACAAACTGCCAAGGCGCTTAAAGACCTCCAAGATAAGTATAATTTACTGGATGGTAAGCTTGTAGCCCTTAAGGCCCAGAAAGATGCTTCCTTTGCTAAAACGGATAAAGGTGCTGTAAATGCTTACAAAACTCCTAGTCTCACTTCCAATCGTCTTACTCCTGAGCAGTTGTGCTACTGGAACGATTACGGAGATGCAGATGCCGTCACTGCCTGCCTCCGCGATGCAGAAGTGTCCGGAACCCCCAAAGCTCCCTAAAGGCGCATCTTGGGAAGATGCCGCAGCCAACAAGCGAGAATTAAACAAATTGTACACCGCCTGTGCTGATCGACATAATTCACTTGTTGATACACTTAATGAGGTTACAAAATGATTGCATTTATTCTTGCAGTATTGCTTTCCCAAACACAAGGTATTCCACTAGCTCAATTTGAAACCAAAGAGGCTTGTGAGACCGCTAAACAAATTATGTTACCAGATATTCAGCCCGCACTAGTTTGCGTTGCTGTTAAGATTAAAGAAGCTTAAGGAGCTATATGACTGTCAAAATTACCGCTGATATGTTAAAAGGTTTTGTTGGCAGTCTTATCCAAAAGGACTTAGACGGTGCAGCCGCTACTCCACAGTGTCACATGGAGTGGTGGGAATTGTGTTGTTCTCCAGCCACTTATGTGGCTATTGCCGCTCCACGAGGCCATGCAAAAAGTACAGCCATTACGGTGGTGTACACACTTGCCAATATGCTTTTTAGGCAAACTAAGTATGCCTTGATCGTCTCCGAAACCGAAGGACAATCCATTGCACAGCTTGGTGATATCAAGAAACAGTTGCTTGAGAATGAAGACCTCCGCCAATTATTTGGTGTTGTAGGACTAGTTAAGGATTCTGAATCCGATATTATTTGTGAATTTGATGACGGAGAGCAGTTTCGTATTCAAGCAAAAGGCTCTGAACAAAAGGTTCGTGGCCTTCGCTGGCGTGCTTTGCGTCCCGACTTAATCGTGGGAGACGACCTTGAGGGAGATGAACAAGTCCTTAATAAGGAGCGCCGCGACAAGTTTCGTAACTGGGTTTATGGTGCTCTGCTTCCGTGTAAGTCTGATTCTGGTCTTGTTCGTATTGTTGGTACGATTCTACACGCTGATTCTTTTCTTGAGAACTTAATGCCCACGTCTCATGGTAAATATACTGTGAGCGATGGATTAAAGACTTATTCTACAGACCCAAAGAAAGTTTGGAAATCAGTTAAGTATGCTGCACATAATGCAGATTTTAGCCAAATTTTATGGCCGGAAAAGAAACCAAAAGCGTGGCTGCAACAGCAACGGCAAGCGTTCATTGATCAAGGTCTAGCAGACGTTTGGTCTCGTGAAATGCTCAATGTTCCAATTGATGAATCTAGAGCTTTCATTAAAAAGGCTGATCTTGTTCCAATGAATGAAGAGGACAAGAAAAAGAAACTTAATTACTACGTTGGCGTTGATTTAGCTATTTCTGAAAAACAACACGCTGACTATTCTGTTTTTAGTATTGGTGGCATGGATGATAGCCGCCTTTTCCAAGTGCGAGATATCATTCGTGAACGTCTTCCAGCAGATGAACTTGTTGATATGTTCATTCAAATCCAACGTCTTTATGATCCGGTTGCCTTTGTTGTTGAAGATGGTCAGATTGCTAAAACACTATTACCTTCTCTTTACGAAGAGATGAATAAAACAGGGATTTATCCCCAAATTCATTTAATCCGGGCTTCCACTGATAAGGTATCCCGTGCAAGACCTCTACAAGCCCGTGTTCGGGCTAAAGCCGTTCGTTGGGATATGGAAGCCGATTGGTGGCCTAACCTAGAAGACGAACTTCTCAAATTCCCTAGAGGTAAGCATGACGACCAAGTTGATGCCACTAGTTACCTGATGGTCGCTGTCGACCGTATGGTCGAAGCACAAACCCCACAAGAAATTCAAGAAAGTGAATATCAAGATGAACTTGAACGAAGCGAATCAGGAGATGCCGGACGTAGCAAATTCAGCGGTTATTGATGAAACTCCAGATGCAGATACTTCTGCGGATTACCAAAACGCAAATAATACTTCCGAACATCCGGGTATTCGCTTTGTCTTAGATCAAGTGAATTATGCGGAGCATCTTGAAGAAGACCAACTAAAAGGTATTGCCCAAGAGGCCAAACGCGGTTTTGAAGATGATCTTCAAAGTCGTTCTCATTGGGATGAGGAAATGGAGGAGTGGACCAAACTTGCTAAACAAGTGCGAGAAATGAAGACCTATCCTTGGCCTCGCGCTTCTAATATCAAGTACCCACTCCTTTCTACAGCAGCCATGCAATTTGCTGCTCGTGCCTATCCTAGTCTTGTACCATCTGATGGTCAAGTTGTAAAATCCCAAGTAATTGGAAAAGACCCAGACGGGTCTAAGCAGGAAAAAGCAATTCGTGTATCCAAATATATGTCTTACCAGCTCATGCATGAAATGCGAGGTTGGGAAGAAGATATGGATAAGATGCTTCTTCAACTCCCAATTATTGGGACAATGTTTAAAAAGACTTACTGGTGCCCTATTCTAAAGGAAAATAAGTCTTGTCTTATTCATCCTAAAAATTTGGTGGTCAATTATTGGGCACAAGACCTTGAATGTGCAGCACGCATCTCAGAAATTATTGAGATGGATGCCCGCTATATTAAGGAACAACAACTAGCCGGAGTTTATCTTGATATTGAACTTCCTCCACCTCGCCCACCAAGTTTTGATTCTAAACTTGTTCCTGATCATGGACAGCCTGCCGCTGATAGCTCTACTCCTTACATAGTTATTGAGCAGCACACTTTCTTAGACCTGAAAGAAGAAGGATATTCTCTTCCATTCATTGTTACCTTTTTGCGAGATAGCGGAGAAATCTTACGTATTTCCCCACGATTTGATGAAAAGAGTATGCATAAGAATGATGAAGGTAAAATAATCAAAGTTGATCCCATTCAGTACTATACCAAGTTTTCCTTTATTCCTAATCCAGATGGTGGATTTTATGATATTGGGTTTGGTGTTTTGCTAGGTCCAATCAACGAGGCAGTAAATACCTTAATCAATCAATTGGTCGATGCAGGTACTTTGAACAATCTACAAGGCGGGTTTATTGGTAAGGGTCTTCGCATGAAAATGGGAGAGACTAAATTCCAACCCGGAGAGTGGAAGGCAGTTAATGCTACTGGTGATGATATCAAAAAGCAGATTTTCCCACTACCTACAAAAGAGCCCTCGGCTGTTTTGTTTCAGCTTATGGGAACCTTGATTACATCAGGCAAAGAATTGGCCTCTGTTGCTGAAATTATGGTTGGTAAAATGCCGGGACAAAATACTCCGGCTACCACTACCATGGCAACCATTGAGCAAGGTATGAAGGTTTTTACGGCTGTTTACAAACGTATTTATCGCGCTTTACAAGAAGAATTTAAAAAACTATATCGTCTAAATGAGGTTTATCTTAATCCAAATACATATGCTCGTGTTTTGGATGGCCCAGTAAGCCCAGAAGACTTTAACTCCGATGACTATGATATTTGTCCGGGAGCAGACCCAACCGCAGTGTCCCAAACTGAAAAGCTAGTAAAGGCTCAAGGCCTTATGGAGCTACTGCCCACAGGACTCTTAGACCCTATTGCAGTTGTCAAACGCATTCTTGAAGCACAAGAGCAACCTAATATTGACGAGTTGCTACACCAAGATGTTCAACAAGGCCAGATGCCTCCGCAACAACCTGATCCAAAAATGCTTGAAATCCAAATGAAGGGTCAAGCAATGCAGCAAAAGGCGCAACTTGATGCACAAGCCCTTCAAATGAAGAGTGAGATTGCACAGCGGGATCAACAAACAAAAGAAGCAATGGCACAAGCCAAGATGCAATTGGATCAGCAACAAGCTGAGGCAGATATCCAACTTAATGCAGTTTCTACATTGCACAAGTCTCGGGCAGATATAATTACTGCTGCGAGTAAAGCTCAACAAGATATTTCGCATAGTGAGCAAAAGCATCAACAAAATATGAGACATTCTGAGGAGAAAGCAAAATTAGCACAATCTACATCACAAAAGAAGAGTTCGTCGACTGGAAAAACAACAAAGTAACTAAAACAGTTATTGACTTGTTCAGAGATGAACTTGAGGCACATTACGCCGAATTAGGTAAGTCAGCAGGACTAGATTCTAATTCAGACAACTACATTCGCGGAAAGATTGCGGGTATTCGTTTGTTGAAAGACCTGGACCATGAAACTTTAATTGAGGAATTAGCTAATGATTGAACCAGTGATTCATCGTATCGTAATCAAACCAGATACACTAGAGGATATTGATCCTATGTACCGTAAAGCGCAAGCTGCCGGTATTTCTATTCCAGAAATGGCTGAGGCTAAGATGGAACGTAACGGAGTTGATCGAGGTGTCGTGATGGCCATTGGCCCCACTGCCTTTAAAGACTTTGGAGCAGTAGATGTTGTTCAAGTAGGTGATTATATCGCATATGCTAGGTATGCTGGTAAGAAAATCAAAGATGTTGATGAGGTTGAATACTTAGTGATTAATGATGAAGATGTAGTTTGTAAACTAACAAAAGTAGAGGCTTAAGATGGCTGACCAAGATCAAAACGTAGACCAAAATACTCCCACAGAGGATACAAAAACTCCAGAGTACACGGAGATTGAGCAACAAGCAATTGAACAGGGCTGGCGTCCTAAAGATGAATATAACGGTGATCCACATAAGTGGGTTTCTGCTGATATCTTTGTCGCCCGTGCACCTCTTTTTGAGCATATTGAAGCTCAGAAAAAGGAGTTGAAAAAGCTTCGTGAAGGCTTGACTGTCATGGCATCTCATAATGCCAAGGTAGAAGAGGCAGGTTATAAACGAGCAATGGCAGAACTTCGGCAGTTGAAGAAGGAAGCCCTGCTTGAAAATGATGCAGATGCGGTTATTGATATTGATGATAAGATTGACGCGATGCGCGCTCAACAAACTCATAGTGTTAATACCAAAGTTGCAGAAGCCATGAAAGAGTCTGAGGTCATTAACCCAGAATTCTCTTCGTGGGTTAACCGAAATAACTGGTACGTAAATGATATCGTCATGAAGGCCGCTGCTGACGCTCTCGGAGCAAAGCTAGCCTCAGAAGGTATGACCCCTTCCGCAGTCTTGTCGGAAGTGGAAAAAACAATTCGTAAGCGATTCCCGGATTCTTTTGAGAATCCAAATCGTGCTAAGGCGTCGGCTGTAGAAGCCCCACGCGGGAAAGGTGCCGCTCCTGTAGGTAAACAAAAGTATGACTTGACTGACGATGAACGTACAGCCATGCGTGCTATTGTTCGTACAGGTATCATCACCGAAGAGAAGTACATCGCAGATTTGAAAAAAATTAAGGAAGCGAACTAATGAGTAACGATACTAAAGAAGCTATTGCTAAGGCCCCTAGGGGGCGTGCTACACGCACACCAATTGGTACACGAAACATTCTCACTGTTAATAACAAGGATGAAGGTTACGTATATCGTGTTGTGAATGATGTGGATGATGGCGACCGAGTACACCGCTTCCTTGAGGCTGGTTATGAAATCGCAGAAAATACCGTTGGAGATAAACGAGTGGATAATCCTTCCCGTGAAGGTAAAGGCTCAATTATTTCAGTTGGTGGGGGACGTAAAGGTGTCGTGATGCGTATCAAGAAAGAATGGTACGAAGAAGACCAACTCGCCAAACAACGGGATGTGGATGCCTCTGAAGAAAGCATCTCTAAACCCGCTGATGCCCTTTCTGGAATGTATGGTCAAAATAAAATCAAACGATCTTAATGACTATTTCCATCTGGGTGTTGGTAAACTTTGATGGAAATTAATTATGGCAAATGTAAGTCGCGTTAACGGGTTTCGTCCCGTGCGCTCTCTAAATGGAGCTGCTTGGAACGGACAAGGTACACAGTACTTTATCCCTACAGCAGACTCCACCGCAGTTTTTAACGGCGATGCTGTTAAAATCTCTGGTACAGCAAGTGCAAATGGTGTACGTGGTGTGACTAAAGCAGCCGTGGGTGACGCAATTGTTGGTCACGTTGTCGGCTTTTCGGTAAATCCACTTAACCTTAATACTCCACAATATCGTCCCGCTAATGCTAACGTCGTTGACGGTGGTATGTATGTGCTGGTGTGCGATGACCCAAATACTTATTATGAAGTGCAAGTATCTGGCACTGTAGCAAATACTGATGTTGGTTTGAATGCCAATTTCGCTGATGCTGGTGGTTCTACAACTACTGGTATGTCTGGCGAAACACTGGACGGTTCTACCAAAGCCACAACTGCTACACTGACCTACAAAATCCTTGATTTTGTACAGAAGGTTGATAATGATGTAACCTCGGCTGGAGCGAAAGTTCTTGTCAAGATTAATAACCATCAATTGTCTACTGGTACTGGTACTCTGGGTATCGCTTAATATTAGGAGATGATAAATGAGTGTTATTAATAGTTCTAGCTTTGCCAAGGCCCTATGGCCCGGAGTAAATGCATGGTATGGTAAGGCCTACGATGAGTATCCTGTAGAATATACAGAACTCTTCGACAAATTTACCTCGCGTAAAGCGTATGAAGAAGATGTTGGTATCTCCAGCTTTGGCCTGTTTGCGGTAAAGCCAGAAGGTTCTCCAATTCAGTACGACAGTGAGCGTCAAGCTTTCATCACCCGTTATACACACATCGTGTATGCTCTGGGATTCATCATCACCAAGGAAATCTTTGACGATGATCAATACGATGTAGTTGCTCCCCGTCGTGCGCAGGAATTGGCTTTCTCGGCTCGTCAAACTAAGGAAATTGTCGGTGCTAACGTCTACAATCGTGCTACTAATGGTTCTTATCTTGGCGGTGATGGTGCAACTCTTCTGAGTACTTCGCATCCAAATCTGGCAGGTGGTACTTGGAGTAATACGCTGGCTACAGCCGCTGACTTGTCCGAAGCTGCTTTGGAACAAGCCTATATTGATATTTCTCTGTTTACAAATGACCGTGGTCTGCGTATTGCAGTCCGTCCGGATAAGTTGATTCTTCCTCCACAACTGGAGTTTGAAGCCCAACGTATCCTGAATTCCACAGGTCGTGTGGCAACAGATAACAATGATATCAATGCATTGAAGAGTATGGGCAAGTTTAAGGGTGGTATGGTTGTTAACCACTACTTGACTGACCCAGATGCTTGGTTCATTCGTACTGATGTTAAGAACGGCATGAAGTACTTTGAGCGTCAGGCTGATTCCTTCGATATGGATAATGACTTTGATACCTCGAACGCTAAGTTCAAGGCTCAAGGACGTTACTCGTTCGGCTGGACTGACCCACGCGGTATCTACGGTTCCGTTGGTGCCTAAGTTGTAACCCAAGAGGGAGTTGCCAAAGCTTTGCTACGGTTGCTCCCTCTTTTTATTTGAGGATTTATAATGGGCATTAAAGCCACTGATCTAAATATTCTGTCACCTACTGGACCAACTGCAACAATCCCAGTAAATAAAGACCGCCGCGCTGTATTTTTTCAGGTTACGCGGACACTGACAGCTAATACCCCAAAAATTGTATTGCCGGGAGATGCAAGTCTAACTGGTATTACTATTTTTGCATCTACTAATTCTAATGCAGGTACTACTGCAACAGTTACTATTACTGCATCAAATAACGGTGGTGTATTTTCCACAGGTACAGTCAATCTTTTGACTAATGGTGCAACTACTGGGGCTGTTCAAATGTCTGCCCTCCCTAATTTGGAAAATATTCCGATTAATGGAGATATTATTATTTCTGCGGTTTATGCAGAAACCGGAACTGCTTCCAGTGCGGGCGGACCTTGGAATTTTGAAGTTAATTTTGTACGTTAATAGGTTGGGGGTTCGCCCCCTTCCTTTTTGGAGAAACCTATGATGATGTATATTCGCCCCTTTTATGCAAAAGGGCCAACAGTTAGTGTAGCTGTTAACGTTGCTTCTGCACAAACTGCCATTACTAATGCAGGTGTTGGAACACAGTCTATTCGCCTTGTTAATGTGGGTAGCACCGTTGCTTTTTTTAAATTAGGAAAAGATAGCACTGTGACCGCGGCACTCACGGATACTCCTTTGCTTCCTAATAGTGAAAAAGTATTTCTGCTCCCAAATGACATGACCAATATTGCAGTAATCTCGGCTAGCGCAGGAGGAACACTTTACGCTACAACCGGGGAATCGGTTTAATGGTTTATTCCTATGTATATGGTGTATCAGACCTTGCAGCCTTAAAAGCAGAGTACCCTACAAATGGGACGTTAGTTATTCTATTAGGTCCGAACTTTCCCGTTGAAGATGCAGAAGCAATCTATGTATGGAATTCTACATCTACTGATACTCCAGATGACGCAGAATATATTTTACCAAATTTTCCAGCTTTTGCGACCACAGGCCGTTGGCAAAAAATAGACCCTCCTGCTGCAATTCAAATGAATGCAGATTGGAGTGCTAACTCCGGTGTTACGGCTATTTTGAATAAACCCACTAATGTGTCTTCTTTTACGAATGACGCAGGATATCTAAATTCAGCGGGCTTATCCGGTACTCTTGCCAATTATGTTACCACAGTATCACTGGCTTCTATTTTGGCTAGTTATGCAAGTGCTTCCTCGGTTTCTACCGGTTTGAGTGGTAAACTTAATATTCCTACAGGAACAACAGCACAGTACATGCGGGGAGATGGCAGCCTTGCTTCATTCCCATCTATTCCAGCAGCGCAAGTAAATGCGGATTGGAATGCTGGTTCTGGTGTAGCACAGGTGTTAAATAAGCCTACACTTGGTCGAGCAATTGTAGGAACTACAGAAAAGACCGGCTCTTTTAGGATTTATAAAAATGCTACTGTTGCAAGTGGTATAGCCACATTTCATCTTACTGTAGATGGCACCTCAACAGGAGCTGCTTTATTTACAGAAGTTTATGATGACAGTGTGCAATTAATTGTTAATGATCCTTTGGCTTCATATCAAATTGGTTGGGCATTTAGTAATTCAAACAAAACCATCACGGCCACTGCTAATAAGTTAACTACTGCTAATATCTTAACTGGACTTTTAGGTCAAGCACAGGCCAATGGTGCTACTGTAAAACTTATTGTAGAAGGGCGTTAGTATTATGAAGACGTACTTTTTAAATGGTAGCTGGAATGTTGTTTGCGATGTTTGCGGCTTCCGTTTTAAGTCCGTGGATATTGTACGACGTTGGGATGGGGCCATGACATGTAGATCATGTTATGAACCCCGCCATCCCCAAGATTTTATTAGAGTTAGAGATGAACGTGTATCTGTGCCATTTACAAGGCCAGAAGCAGATGTGTTTGTTTCTATAAATACTGTTATTCATATTAAAGATGAAATCGAACTTCTTGAATCTTTAAACAAAGTTAGTCAGTATGTACGGCGCATTCCAGCAATTGATGATTATTTTGAACCATTAATTCCACTAAATAGGCCGCTAAATACCTTTGCTTTAAATGGTGATGCTCTTGGAGGTAACGGTATTCCTTCGGGTCTTAGTGATGAAACAATTACTGTTAGCGATAGCATATCATCTAGACCAAATAAACCTGTTAGCGATGCCACCACATTATCTGAGAACTTAGTCATTCTATCTGGAAAAGGTATTAATGACAATGAAGTAATTACAGAAACACTAACTTATTCTCTACCAACACAATTTGTTTTGGATGGAGATGTTTTAAATAATAGGACACTATAATGGTAAATGATAACCAAGTAGTTACTGGACAATTGTCATGGGTACTTCGTGATGAATTCGGTAATGTTAAAGAAAGTAAGACGGGACCAAATCTAATAGTAACGGTGGGCAAAGCACTTCTAGCAAGTCTTCTCGCAGGAACTAGTTCCACTATTATGACAGAAATGGCTATTGGATCGTCTTCGACTGCCCCTGCTGTCACTGATACAGCCCTAGTCTCTGAGTTAGCCCGAGTTCCTTTTACAAGCACTACTCCAGTGAGTAACGTTGTTACTTACATTGCTAATTTTGGAATTGGTATAGGCACGGGAACCATTCAAGAAACAGGCTTGTTTTCTGCACACGTTGCTGGAACTATGCTGTCTCGTAGCACTAGTATTAACGTTGTGAAAGCATCCGGGGATACTCTGCAAATCACTTGGACCATTACATTTAATTAATTATGCCACAACTACAACAATTTACTAATAATGCCTCTGGAGTTTTGGCATCAAGTATTAGTGCAGGAAGTACCTCTATTACCCTTTCGGCTGGACAAGGGATTCTTTTTCCGGCTATTACTGGAACACAGTTTTTTGTTGCAACTCTTAAAGACACCGGAACGGGTCTTTTGGAAATTGTAAAAGTTACTGCCCGTTCTGGTGATACCGTAACAGTAATTCGAGGCCAAGAAGGAACATCCGCAAGTGGTTTTCCTACTGGTAGCGTTTTTGAGCTGCGACCAACAAAGCAAGCATTCGATAATATCTATGCAATGTTTTTGGCTCTTACAGCACAATTAGCGACTTATGGGCAAGCTCGATTAATTAAGAGTGGGTCTAACATTGTACTGACTCCATATAACGGAAACAACATTATCATTGCAGGTGCCCCACAATCTATTCCATCGGCAGGTGTCAGCCTCGCACCAACCGGCCTTACTGTAGGTACTTTATACTATATTTATGCCTATATGAATGGGACCACAATGACTCTGGAAGCTTCCACAACCGGACATTCTCAAGATACTAGTACCGGTGTGGAAATTAAAACAGGAGATTCTACTCGTAGCTTGGTTGGCATGGTTCGACCTATCACAGGTCCAGCTTTTGCTGATACCGCTACACAACGCTTTGTCCGTAGTTGGTTTAACGATCCCGGTGTGGGTCTTAATGGCATCTTGAGTACAGATACATCTTACGCTTCCGCAGCCTATGCCGAAATTGCGACGTCACTTAGAGTGGAATTTTTGAACTGGGTAAACGAAGTTGTAAACGCCTTTATCAGTGGTTCTGTGTATAACAATGGAGCTACAAACTCTAGTTATACGGGTTTAGGATTTGATGTAACAAATAATCCAGAAGCCGGACTTAACTTGGCGCAATCAGCTGCTGCATCGGCAGCGTGTCCAGTTTCAACAGGTGTTACTAAAATTGGACTTGCAGAAGGCTACCATTACGTGACCGGCATCGGAAAACCGACAGCAGGAACTACTACATGGCTGGGCGCTCCTCGCGCGGAAGGATGCCAAATTAACGTTTATATTAAAAAATAAAGGAACTCATGACCCCAAAAGAACGAATTGAAGCCGGACTGAACACAACTATTTTGATTGTTGGAGATAGTCTTACCCCAGAAGAAAGTTATGGGTATCCATATCGGGTAGCAGAACTTCTAGGTATAAAATATCCAACAGCAAAAGTTATGATTGAGATGCGTAGTTTTGATCTTACTCAACCATTGCCACCAGCATCTTGTATTCAAACTGGTACTGGAGGACCAACCATCACAATTATTCGTGACGGTGTTCCCGGCTCAACTTCTTTGCAGGCCATTAGTTCTCCTAGATTTGATCGTATTTTTAGTGAAACCCCAATTCATTTGTTTTCCATGTTTTTTGGAACAAATGATTTCTTGCAAAGTTATGATAACAATAACTACATTTCCAATCTTGTCTTTTTAGGAAATACCGCTAAACAAACTTATGGAGCAGATGTAACAGTCATTACTCCTGCATGGTACGGTAACTATCTAAATCTGGGAATTGCCGGATATGCTTCTCTAGCAAGATTGGCAGCATATAGGGGCGGATTTAAATGTGTTGACGCCTCAAAGATTTTTCAGCAACATTATCAATTAGGTAACGGTTTGTTTGGACAAGGTGACTGGTTTGCAGACCCCAATGATACTGTTCACTTTAGCCGCAATGGTCACTATGCCATTGCAGATGAGTTTATGCGTGTTAATTTTAGTTAAGGATTAAAAATGTCAGTCGAATCCGGAGGCGCACTGGGCGCTCTAATTTATAAGGTGGGCCTAATCAAACTTCTTGGATTCGGCTCTGCATTAATTGGTGCAGGAATCATGGCCGCAACGCGTCCACCAAAGAGTAGAAAAGAAATGTTTTATCAGGCAGCCACTGCTTTAGGATGTTCTTTTTTATTTGGTGGTTTAGCTGTTCAGTGGTTCATGAATTGGCAAGTTTGGGCAGTTGGGTCTCTTGAAGCAATCGTTGCAATTCATGGCCTATTGGGTGCTGTTTCTTGGGGTATTTTTGGAGCACTTGCTGTTCTTCGTGAGAAGTTTTCTAAAGACCCCATTCAGGTTGCCAAAGACGTTAAAGACATTTTGTAGGAACTATTATGAGTACCAGCGGAGTAACAACCTTTGAATTAAACAGAGACCAAATTATTAACGCAGCCCTACGTAAAGTTGGGGCTGTTAGTGAAGGGCAGGCAGCCACCGCACAGAATATTATTGATGCGACTATTGCCTTAAATGCAATGCTCAAGGCATTTCAAGAAGAGGGGATGCCACTCTGGGCAATTAAGGAAACTATTTTTCCTTTAACTGCTACTCGCAAATATAATATCGGGCTTGGTCAGACAATCAATACCCCGGCCCCACTAAAAATTATTCAGGCCACATTACTGGATACAAACACAGATGCTCAAAATATTCTACCCATGAATATTTATACGCATTATGATTATAATTTACTGACAACCCAAGATTCTGCTGGATATCCAATTCACCTGATGTATGAGCCTTTGCTCCCGACCGGTGTGATTAATATCTGGCCTACGCCCGATCCGTATTCCATTCAATACCGGCAAATTAGAATTGTTTACCAACGTCCATTTGAAGATTTTGTAGCTGCTACTGATACTCCAGATTTTCCTTCTTATTGGTCAGAAGCCCTAATTTACGGGTTGGCTTGGAGATTGGCACCTGAATTTGGAGTGCCGATTCCTGACCGACAACTGATTTCAAAAGAAGCAACTTATCACTTGGATAAGGCTCTTTCCTTTGGAACGGAAGAAGGTAGTTTCAGTATTCAACCAAACTGGACTTATTTAGGATATGGATACTAATGGCTTATACAAATACTCCCCAAGTCTCCACTTATAAAACGCAGAGATTAACTTTAGTTGGTTCACCCCAACAGCGTAGTCCTAGTCCAACAAAAGATCAACGGTTTGTTAATCTCTATCCAGAATTAATTAAATCCCCAATAACAGACGGTAAAAAGTACTACTTAAAAAAGCGTCCGGGATTAGATTATGTTACTACAATTATTCCCGGCGTTGCACGCGGCATTTATTATTACAATGGTACTATTTATACGGTAATTGATAACCGCTTTTATGCTAACGGTACTCTTATTAATACTGTTGGGACTTCTACCGGTCCGGTAGGTTGGTGTGAATATAATGGTGCTTATAATGCATTGATCATGCTCGATGGAGCAGTTGGCTGGGTTATTAAAGATGACGGGACTATTACCCAAATCTCTGACCCAGATTTTCCAACTCCGCATGTTCGTACACCAGTAGCTTTGGATGGCTACTTATTTGTTTGTAGAGACGGCACTGCCGACATTTATAATTCTGATTTAGATGATCCTCTATCTTGGGACTCAGCCAACTTCATTAGTGCTGAGATGTTTCCAGATAAAATCACGGCATTAAGCAAAAACAACAACTATATTTACGCCGTTGGGACTGAGGCCGTCGAGTACTTCTACGACGCCGCGCTTACTACCGGCTCTCCTCTGGCTCGAAATGATTCTGCTGTTCAGCAATTCGGAAGTAAGGCCGCATTCACTGTTGTACAAACAGACAACGAGGTCATTCTTGTTGGAGATTCTGGTAATGGTGGTAATGTTGTTTGGGTTATTGATGGTTTTAAAGCAACTGATGTTTCTATCGAGCCCATCAAAGAAGCTCTAGATGCAGAGTTTGATGAAATTGCAAATGCTACAGCAATGTGCTTGCGTATTTCCGGGCACAAGTTTTATATTCTAACGTTAGCAATTTCTCGCAGAAATTTGGTATACGACTTTGATGAGAAAATGTGGAGTGAGTGGTTTTTTGGAACCCCAGAGAATCCGTTCTTTGTTCCTTTTGCTACCGATAGTAAGCAAGGTTATCCATACTTATTGCACGGTCTAACAGGCGCTGTTTTGAGAATGCTGGAAGAACAGTATGTAGATGAGCCTGATGTTTCTACTACGCTAGATATTATTTGTACTGCAACTACTGTTAAATTGGATTTTGAGACCATTAATAGAAAGTTTATGTATCGTTTATCTTTGGTTGGGGATAGCCCTAATAATAATACCAATTGCCCAATTTCTGTACAATGGTCTGATGATGACTATAATACGTGGTCTCCAATACGAACATTAAATCTAAATGGTGTTATGCCCGCTATAACAAGGTTAGGTACTTTCCGTAGGCGTGCCTTTAAGTTTACTTTTGCTCAACCATATTTGCTACGTTTGGAAGCAATTGAAGTAGATATTAACGTAGGAGGAACATAATGGCCGGAGGACTTCCACCACCACCAACCAAAGCCGCTTCTGGAGATTTTGCTTGGATTGACTGGTATAATAAATTAAATGACCAGCTTAATAAGACTGGCTCTATTGATTGGAGTGTTGTTAATAAGGCTGGTTCCAGTATCGCAGATATTCAGGACAAGCGACATAACTTGCTAACTAGTATTCAGGGCGGAACAACTAATGAGTACTATCATCTAACTGCTGCTCAGTATGCAAGTATTGGTATCGGTGCTCATAATTCCTTATCTAGTATTCAAGGTGGCAACGTAACAGAGCGGTATCATTTTACTAACTCTGAACATACAGCATTACAAAATCTTATCGGAAATACGGTGACAACTACGTTTTTTACAAAGTCATCTGATCCGACAACAACCGATATTACCTCCGGTAAATTTGCCGTATATAAAAACACAACCTCTGGCCTACTTAAATTATGGGGTAATGATGGGGGCACATTAAAATCTGTAACCTTAACTTAATATGACATACTCTATTTCACATGCAACAGAGGCCGATCTTCCTGTTTTACTTGGAATGGCAAAAGAATTTATTGAGTACTTAAATAACCCATATTCTGAATGGCACGAGGAATCTATGATTTATCGTCTTTTAGATATCATGAAACACTTTTTTATTCTTGTAAAAAAGGATGGCGAGATTGTAGGAGCACTCGGGGCTTACATTTCTCCAAACATGTGGGACATTAGAAAATTACAGATTGAAGAATGTTTTTGGTGGGTAAATAAAGATGCAAGGCAAACAAGAGCAGGTGCACTATTATTGTCGTACTTTTTAGCTGAATCAGAAAAAGCAAAACTTAAGCCTATTCTACATCTATTAAGTCATAGTGACGTTCGCCCGGAGACTTTAAAAAAACGTGGGTTAGTTCCCACAGAATCAACTTATTATATGGAATAATTATATGCCATCAAGTCTTGTAGTTATGGCCGTTGCTTACGGGGCCGGATCAGCAGCAACTGCTCTTGGCATTAGTGCTCTGGGTGCTGCTGTCATTGGTGCCGCAGCCGCTGCTACCGTAGGAACAGCAATGAATGGCGGCTCTTGGGGAGAACAATTTGGAATGGGCCTTATTGGTGCTGGTGTTGCTTCCGGAATTAGTTCTGCAATTGGTAGCGCCACAGCTTCTGGTATTGGAGAAGGAGCCGGTTCAGCAACTGGTAGCGGTTTGAGTGAGGGCGCAAGCCAAAGTTTTGGAAGTGGTTTAACAGACGGAGCCACTACTGGTCTTGGTAGTTCTGCTACTCCCGGACTAGAATCATCTTTAGGTGGTATGTCTGGTTTGGAAGGTTCAATTAGTTCTGGAGCAGCTGGAAGTGGTACTGATCTTAGCTCTATGATGAATGCAGGTGGAGCTAATGATTATAGTTCACTAGCCTCTCAGGGAACAGGTAGCGCAGGAAATTCTGCCACAGGGGCCTTTGATTCAGGAGCAGGATTTGGAATGAACGATGGAAATTCTATAGCTACACCGTCTTCTATTCCCTCCGGGGAAGGCATGGCTGGTGGTGGCATGGAAGGATTCCAAACTAATTCTCCACTGAACTATACTGGAACCTCGTCACCGCAGCTAGGAAGCGGAATGTATAATCTGAACTCTGGTGATTCACTTGGATTTAATGGTTCCGATGTTACTGGTGGGTTCTCAAACTTAGGAACTACTCCTATCCCCAATGCAGGTGCTGATGTTGTTACTCCTTGGGAAAAAGACCTTCAAACTGTAAAAAATGGTTTGGGAAATTTGTGGGATAGCACTGGTATTGGTTTTAATGCCAAAACAGGACTAAAAGCCGCTGGTGGACTGTATGACATGTACGCACGCAATCAGGCAGCAAAGGGCTATAATCAAACTCTGAATAGTCTAAACAATATGTATGCTCCCGGTAGTGCAGAGTACAACTTGCTTCAACAAAAGTTGGATCGGCAAAATGCTGCGGCTGGCCGCCGTAGTCAGTCTTTGACCAACGCAGGTAACTTTGCGCAACAAGTAGCGACGCAACGTACACAAGCTTTGACAAGTCCACAATACTTGTCGACAATGAATGCTAGAAACCAAAATAAATTCAATGGTCTGGGATCGTTGTTTAACTTTGCAGGAGGAATGTTCTAATGGCGGATAGTCCATATACAGTAGGTAATGCCCTAGATAGTTTTCAACTTGGGCAGATGAATGCTCAAAAACTGCAAACAGGTGACTTACAAAATCAACAACTTTCCGCACAGCTTCCGGGAATTGTTGGACAATCTCAGTCTTTGGCAGCTAAAGGTCAGGTAGATCAACAAACATTGCCGCAAGCAATAGACATGATCAAGTCACAAACTTTGTCAAAAATGTCTGACAACGATGCCAAAATGACTACTAACATGGGTGGACAAATCGCGCAGTTTGGGGCAATGCTTGACTCAATTCCGGCCCCTGCCCGTGCAGCCGCTGTTGCTCAATTTGCTAGCAAATTTAACATGCCACCAGATAGCCCCTTAATGAAGGGTATTTTGGCTACTGATCCTGAGAAGCTACCAGAGGCTGTTAAAGCAATTGGTACAAACATGGTTCAACTTAGTTCGGACTATATAAAGAATGCCGGTATGTTGAATATCAAGGGCAATAACGCAGTTAATGCTGCCACTGTTGGAGCAAACGCTCGTAGGGATGTTGCAGGAATTAACGCGGGTAGTCGTCTTGAAGTTGCTGATCTTAACAATCAGTCTGCTGAGAAACGTGCACAAGCTGCTAATGCCCTGCGTGTACAGCTTCAAGAAACCAAGGCAAAGAGTCCTCAGCAACTTGTGGCCTCTCGTATGCAGCAATTCCAGTCAGACCCGAGTCAAGAGAATCGTGATCTTTTGCAACAATCTATTGATGTGGCGCAATCTGTTACACAGAATCCGCAACTCATGAAACTGTTCCAAGACGCCTCGGTTGGTCAATCGGTTCTCCCGGGACTTCCTAACACTGTTCCGCAACCACAGCAAAATCCGGCGGCTAACTTCCCAACAGGTCCTAGTGCCCCACAAGCTCCGGCAGCGGCACCAACGGCCACTGCTCCCAAGCTTCCTCCGGGCGCTAAGATGGTTGGAACAGCAGGCGGTGTTCCGGTTTACGAGCTTAACGGGAAACGATACAAACTACAACAATAAGGAAACAAAATGGCTCTCCAAGAATTTGATGGTGAACTGGACCCAACCAGCTATAATGATCCACGACTAGACGCCTACGCGCGCGAAGCCGCTGTCAAACGTGGCTTGGACCCAGATATCCTAGTTACAATTAAAAATCAAGGGGAGCGTTCTAATCCTACAGCAGTGTCTCCAAAAGGTGCCCGTGGCGTCATGCAACTGATGCCCGGCACTTGGAAGGCATACGGTAAAGGCCATCCTGATGATCCATATGCGTCTATTGACGCGGCTGGCGACTTCCTTAAGACAGAGCTATACCCCAAATATAAAACAAATAAGGCAGCCATGCTGGCCCACTACAATGGTGGTGTAAAAGCTGGAGAGGCCATATTGGCAGGGCTTGATGCTCCTTATGCAGAAACCCGTAATTATTTGAATCGAGCAGCTCCGAAAGGAGGTCTGGTCCCATTTGAGGGACAACTAGATTCTGATAATGGACTACAAGAATTCACTGGAGAGCTGGACAAGCCAGAAACTCCTGAGCAACCAATTGTGCTTGACCAACCAGCAACTTCAGTTGCAAGTACACCAGTTCCAGCACTTGCTCCCAAGTCTACTAGTATGCTTGACGACATTGGTGCTGGCCTCAAAGATATTTGGGACAATCCGGGCACAGCAGCAAAAATGGCTGCCTCGTCTGGGGCGAAAATTGTCGATTTAGCGGGTAGCGTAGGTTCTATGGCTGCCGGTTATCTTGGTGGCGGAGCAGCCGGACTTATTTCTGGCGACCTTGACGTAGCTAAGAAGGTCAAAGACGAGATCATGGGTAAGCTGAGTCTGGACAAACAACTTCAGAAGTCCGGCCTTGCTATTGAAAATGCAGAGCCTTTTACTGGTGCTCTTGATACGGTTATTGGTAAGCCTGCGGAAGTTATTGCCCATACGGTGGCCCCTACTCCCGGTTTTGTACAAGACGTCGTCAAAGACGTATCTATGGCTGCACTTCCTTACGGTCTTCATAAAGGTAGTAAGGCACTTGCTGAACGAAGTGTGCCTACTCCAGAAGTTCCAAAGGCGGCCCCAGATGTAGTTACTACACCGAAGCTTCAAGAGTTTCAGGGAGAACTTGATCTTGGAGAAGCCCCGCAAGCAGGTCCAATTCAACCGGGCGCAGGGTTAATCAAGAATACTGAAACTATTCCGGCCATTCAAGACTTAGCTAATCAGGCTCGTATGGATTTGGTTCAGCCAGACTTTCAGAATGCTCAAAAAGCATTTGGTCAGTTTGACGATGCCGTGGCTAAAACTGAGGCTAATCGCCCGGAGATTACTCCAGACCAATTGCAATTGTTTGAAGGTAAGTTGGACCAAGAAAATCCAGCCTATCCTAACCAAACACCCCGCTTGGACGAGGTTGTTCCAGAGATGGATACTCGTACAATGGAGCAGAATAATCTGTTTCTGAATCCATTAGATGATTTGGTTCGCACCGCAAGGGAAGAAGCAAGTCCGGAACCTTACGCACCACCTACTCCAGAACAGTTGGCTCAACAACGTATGGAGCGACGTATTAATGCTGCTCGTGAAGAGCCCATTGATCTTCCGGGACGTAAGCAAAGCCAGATTCCTTTGGACCTAAGTACTCCTGATTATGTTAGCTATCAGCTAGACCGCGCTGCCGAGGATATTCAAGGCCGTGGTACTCAAAACTTGGATGGTACTTATAATTTGGCAGGTCCTACTAAAGAGGACTTCCAAACCAAGAAGGACTTGCCAATGGTTATGTCTCCTCAGAAAGTGGTGGAGACTATGGGTGTTACTGCTACTAATCTTAAACCTCCGCCAGCCGAGTTGGTTCGCTCTATTTCTCCTAACTGGGCTAAACGTGATACTTGGAATGAGCACCCAATTCTTCGCTCTACTTTTGATAACCTGAATCACTTACGTGATGAACGTAATGCATGGCTTAAGGATATCGTAGAACCAAAGCGTAATGAAGAAGGTGTCCTTGTTAAGCCCACTCAGTATTTGGATTCATTGGATGGCATGGAGCGCCGTGAGCAAGCCCACTACACTACCAAGTATGAAGGAGAGACTACTCCGGCTATGAAGGCTGAGGGACGTAACTTCTTTAACTACGAAGAGTGGCGTGAGCGTGGAGCTTCTGATCGTGTTGCTAAAGCTCTTGTTGAGGGTTCGGATATTTATCAGAAGTCTTTGGAGAAGTATAACGCGGAAGCTAAGATGTTGGGAGAAAAACCAATTGCCGTTATTCCTAACTATTTTCCACATCGTCATATGGGAGACTTCTTTGTTGAGATCACGGACAAGCGTAACGGCCAAAAAGAAATCTTTCCGTTCCAAACCCTTGCGGATGCCAAGAAAGCTACACGGGATATTAGTCCTAGCGTAGATCGCTCCACACATCACATTGACTACGGACGTAAACAGCGTGGTGGAAATGATTTCAAGGACTTGATGGATGCTCTCCGCTCTCGTTCTGAAACCTTCCACGGAACGTCTCCTTCTGGCTTTACTACTATGCTTGATTCTATGCGTAAGAGTATGGATGAGGCATTCTTTGCCGGTAAAGAACGACGCACAGGTGCAGGGCACTATACCGGGGAGCAGGGGTATGATCTTAATGCTTCAAAGGCTCTTGCCCGTAAACAAAAAGAAGAAGTTCGATTTGTTACCGACAGCCCAGTTAAATACGCTACTGACATGTCTAACTACCTGTTGGATCGTAAAGCAACCGGATTGAAGGAAGCCTATCAAAAAGCAGCAGAGGATAACGGTTTCGCCCATACCGGGGCGTGGTCTGAAACCAAGCGAGTAATGGATAAGCAAACTTCCTTGTACACAGACCCTGTGTTTGATTCAAGCAAGTCCACGTTTATCGAGGATGCTGCTGATTCTGTCGCCAAGTTGTTAGATCGTAATTCGGCTATTGAGGGCCATGCTCCTGTGTCTTGGTTGACACGCCGAGCCTTGGTGTCTCGCATGCACAATCTCAATCGTACGGCTACCAACTTGCTTCTGCATCCAGTTCTTAACTCTGCTTTGACTGCCTCCCAGTTCGCGCAATTCATGACTAGTCCAATTAACGTGGTGAGTCAAATCTCCCGTGCGTTGGCTAAGAATGAGGCACCATCCGGATTCATTGAGCAACTCAAACACACTGGTAAAACTCCTGCTGTTATTGGAGAAGCTTTTGCCAAGGGTGTGTGGGATGTTATGGCCCCTGAGAAGCTTAAGTCTGAGTCTGGTAAATCTGCACTGGCATGGGCAAAGCAACACGGTCATTTGGATTCTATGTTCAGCCATGAGCATTTGGATTCTAAGGGCCGTGCAAAGCGTGCTATTAAGCTGGAAGGTTTAACTGTGGCGAGTGAGCAGTACCCACGTTCTATGACCTTCTTGGCGGGCTATAATGCGTTCCGTCGTCTTGGTTTCTCCGACATGGCGGCTAAGAAGGCTAGTGTTGAGTTTGCTAACACCATCATGGGAGACTACACCAAAGAAGGTAAGATTGAGTTCATTCGTGAACAATCTCCTTTGGTTGGTACTGCTATCTCCCCATTCTCTACTTGGATGTGGAATGCTAAAGCTCAGGTGGGTGCTCTTGCTACAAGTCTTGGTTCTCATGGAGCAGCTAAGAACTTTGTTACCGGAACTGTGGTTCCTTTGGCGGCTCTTGTTGGGGCTACTACAGCCTTTACAGGCTGGTCTGGTATGCCGGGAGTCCAAGATTACGATAATATCGTTAAATGGATTAACGAGACGTACAACACAGAACTGGCTACATCGTCTCAAGTTAATCTTGAGCATGGGGCTGACATATTCGGTTCGGATAAGGCTGCTAACGTAGGGTACTATGGAGCACTTCCAGAGGCAACAGGACGGGACACCGCGAAGTCTATTCGTTATGGCTCTATCTTAGACTTTGGTGCTCCGGGCGTAAGCTACGCAACAAGCCTTGGTAAAGCCGGTTATCAATTGGGTAAGAAAGGTTTGTCTGAACTCGGTCTGGTGGAAACTCCGACTGATGCTGATCTTTACAAAGCAGTCAAGAGCGCAGCTCCTCCGGGAACTAAGACTCTGGTGGAAGACTACTTTGCGAAGGATCGTCAGGACGGGGGCAAGGCTTTGAAATCCGGAATCATCCGCAAAGAGGGTGAATCTACCAAGGCCATGATTCTGCCATTTGGAGACCTTTCGGAAAAGAAGCAGCAAGATGTTAATAACACCGCTAACTATGTCAAGGCTCGTCAAAACAAACTGGCTGATCGCCAGCTTGAGTTGATCAAAGATAAGGCTTTGCGTAATGAAGATGTGTCATCTAACTTCAAGCAGCTTATTGATCTAAATCCAGACTACGCTAAACACCCAGTGTCGGTTGTCCAGTCTGTTGTTCAGGAAGCTATGAAGCGTCAGTTGAGTCAGCAAGAATTTGAGGCTCTTAAGGCGGCTCGTAATCAATCTCTGAACGACAAACAAGATGCCGCCCGGCGTAAACAATATATGGAGCGTGTACTGAATGCCAAATAAAACTACGGATAAAGGACTTACTATCATCCAAGAGTCGGAATCCCTTCGGCTCAAAGCTTACTACGATACCGGCAATGTCCTCACCATTGGGTGGGGGCACACCGGTCCGGATGTTAAGCCGGGGATGGTGATCACGGAAGATCAAGCCAAGAAGTTTTTGCAAGCGGACGTT
>Ga0068855_100001117_pt1 | contig 33353 bp, 31 predicted proteins | sample KBSCornC52_FD_66592 | JGI IMG/M metagenome (GOLD analysis project Ga0068855, IMG submission 66592) | Corn rhizosphere microbial communities from Kellogg Biological Station, Michigan, USA - KBS Corn C5-2 | ecosystem: Host-associated > Plants > Roots > Rhizosphere > Soil ...
GGGACGAGGACCCGAAGGAGTTTCAGCGTGTGCTCGAGCAGTCTTCGCACAAAGATCTCGACTGGTTCTTCAACGACTGGGTCTATCACGATCACGGTCTGCCTGACCTGACCATCGCCAATGTGACGCCGCGCCGATTACAGGCGCAGGGACTCAAGGCCGCAAGCTGGCTGATTGCCATCGAAGTCCGCAACAACGGCGACGCTGCGGCTGAGGTTCCAGTCACGCTCCGATCCGGCACTCTGACCAAAACCGAACGCCTCCGCATTATGGGAAGATCGAGCGCGTCGACGCGCATTGTGTTCGAGAGCACACCCGACGAGGTCATCGTCAACGACGGCAGCGTTCCAGAGATGGGCGTGAGCACCCACACCAAGCAGCTTGTGATGCATTGATCCCTAAGGTCGTCTCGGCCGGTGTGAATGATGGACAGCAGGACGGCCCGAAGCCGCTGTCCATACCTGCGCGCCTGCCCACGGGTGAACGGCTGTCAAATCGACGGGAACAGCCGCCGATACATGACTGGCCGGCAACACTTTTTCGAGTCCGTCTCCAAACTCGGGCAACGCTGTTCCCAGCACCAGCAGGCGCGACGGCGATGCCATGCCGGTGAGGTGAAGCGTATATCCGGTGGCGTCGAAGCGGCCTTCGAGCGTCGCCGGTTCTTTGCCGCCGAGAGCCATTGCCGTCGGCGCCAGCACAAAGACGCTCCCACTTGCTGGGGGAGCGGAGTGGCCGCGCGAATGCGTTTTTATCGCCGATGGGGCCACCGAATGGACCGCGACATCACCGGCAACCAGTGACGTCGGCCCCGAACCCGCGCTCCTTAGCTTCGCTCCGGTAATGAACATCGCTCCACTCCACGAAGCGAGAGACGACGGGCCGGACGGCGAAGCGGGGCGATACGAGACGTTGCCCGTCAGTGTTCCGGCCATGGAAACGTCCGCGGGAACGCGCTCATTGACCACATGCAGCCAATCGAGAAGCGTGTCCGCCGGAATCCCGGGAATCGATACATCGAAGTTCGCCGACTCGGGCTTACGGATATCGGGCAGAGATCCTGAGACCATCAGCACCTGGGTGCCGGACGAGCCGGAGGGCGGCCAACTGCAACGGACCCGGTCGAACGAATGAAAGAGATTCGTCGCGGTGCCGAGGCACTCCATTTCAATATTCAGAAGTTGCTTCGGAATAAAGTCGGCGCGGCGGGCGCCATTGGCGATGAACTTTGCTTCGACGGAACTATGACCGACCGTGCCCTGCACGTTTGCCGAGAGCGTCATATCTCCACGCCAGCCGGCATCACGGCCAAACAGCACACGGCTCGCACCGCCGAGAGGAGCATCGCGCCACACTCCGTGAAGATCGATCGGCACCAGACGGAGCGATGATGCACGTCCCAGAGTTCCCTCAATCTGAATTGCGCCGGACGAGCCTGAGGCGCTGGTGTCAGTCCGGGCAGGATTGGCCTTCAGGCGAAGGTGCCATTGCTCAGGCTTCGGCAGCCAGAGCGCGAACTCGGCATCTGTAAAGGAGAGGGGAATTTTTTCCTGCCCCAGCTTGATATTCAGCCGCGCGCCGGTCGCTTCGATATACGGAAAACGGGGGGCGGGCCCGGCCTTCTTCTGCGCGGTCGGGGCGGCCTCGATATGGGAGGCCTGCAACAGAATGCTCTCAAGGTTCCACTTGCCGTTGGCAAGATGCACCAGGTTGACGCTGGGATCAGTGAAGCTGATGGTCGAAAACTCGACGCGCCTCGTCCACAGCGAACGAATACGCAGCGTCGCCCGCACGGAGTTGGCGCGAATGATCGGCTCGGAGCCAAAGGCCGGGTCTTCGTCGACCACCAGGTTATCCAGCGTAAATCCGGGCAGCGGCAGCAGGTTCAGGGTGACTTGATCGAGATGGACGGGACGGCCGAGGCTCTGGCTGATGCTGGTGGCGATGCGGTGCTGCAGGCGGTTGACGCTGATCAGCGGCGGGACGATCGCCAGCAGAAGCAGTGCCGCCAGCGCCAGCCACAGAAAGAGATAGCGGCGGACGATGCCGGGACGAAGCGGCCTGGTGCCGCTTTGCGCGTGAGTTGGATCGATTTCCTGCATGAACAATGGTCCGCGCCGCAACACCGGGCGACGGATTCAGCCTCTATCGAATGATGTGAAATGTACGACGCCAGCGGGTCTCGTCGAAGAAGTGAACGAGGATGTGGCCCATGAAGCTGAGGCGTTCGCCCATACTCGTTTTATACATCTGGTCTGCCGGGGTCTCGAACGACCAGTAGACGAACAGCGGACGGCCGACGATGTTCTGCCGGGGAACAAAGCCCCAATAGCGTCCATCGAGGCTTTCGGTGCGGTTGTCGCCCATCGCGAAGACCATGCCCGGCGGCACCACGAGATCGCCGTTCTGAATGTGGTTGGGGAGGTCGAGCGCCCAGCTTGCCGTGATGCCGCCCGGCTGGATCTCCATCTGGGGGGGCGGAACATCCGGGAAATCATCGCGGTAGGGGTCGAAGGCGTGTTGCGGATTGCCGTCATTGACGAGTTTTCCGGCGTATGGCTCGTTTTGCTCAACCCCGTTCAGATAAACGATTCCATTGCGAAGATGGATATGGTCGCCCGGAATGCCGACGGCACGCTTTACCAGGAACAGGTCGGGGCTCTCGGGATTGGGCTTGTAGAAGACAATGACGTCGCCGCGGTGGATATCGCGGTAGTGGACGAAAGGAGCCCATTTCGCGGGTGGCGCAAAAGAGGTCCGGTCGACGAGGACATGGTCCCCGATCAGCAGCGTCTTCTCCATGGAGCCGGAGGGGATCTCGTAGTTCTGGAAGATGAATGTCATGACGAAGAGACCGATCGCCAGGACGGTGCAGATGGAAGCCAATGATTCCAGAGGGGTTTCGGTTTGGTCTTCCTGCTTGGCGGCGGTCTCTTCCGGTTCGGATGCCATTGTGCTCATGTTCAGTGCTCGTCTCCACAGGTGCAGGTGTCAGTGTATCGCCGATTGGCGACCGTGATGCGGCAGAGTCCAGAATGATGCCGCTCTTTTGCCAACACTTTCCGCGGATGGGGGCAGCCCCCGGCCGGGATGGCGCCGGGAGGCTGCTTCGATGCAAGGACAATAAATTCACCACGGAATGGCAATCTCAAAGGAAAACAAACTCTGCCTTCGCGGGCATTCTGCTCTGGTGCAGTGGAATAAGTCAATTTAGAATGAGGGAGGTAAGAGCTTGCCTGGCGGCGTGTCGCCAGGGCACGGGGATCTTTGCTTTTTATGGATAAGTTCAGCCAGAACCGAGTCTTTTTCAATCGCGGTCGCGTCAGAGAGACTGTGCAGGTTGGTCCCATCTCGTTGTCTTCGGCGGCGGCCGCCGCGAGCGCTCAGGCGCAGAGCGAGAACCTCGCCATTGCGCAGGGGCTGAAGAAGCAGGATCCGGAGCTGCTCGATCATCTGATCGAGGTCTATCAGCATCGCCTGATGCGCTATCTGCTGTTCCTGACGGGCAAGCGCGAGGTCGCCGAAGACCTGTTTCAGGAGACCTGGATGCGGGTGCTGCTGCGAGGCGCTCAGTATAACGGGAAGGCCCGGTTCGATACGTGGCTGTTTACCATTGCGCGCAATCTTGTGATCGATCTCTCGCGCAAGCGGACGATGTCGAGCCTCGACGAGATGAGCGAGGGCAGGGACGACGACCGTCCGTTCGAGATCGCCATGTCCGGCCCTTCGCCGCTCGAACAGTTTGAGGAGCGGGAGAACTGCGCCGAGGTAGGCGAGGTGCTGCTGAAGCTGGATGCGAACTATCGCGAGGTTCTGGTCCTGCGGTTTTATGAGGAGCTTTCTCTGGAAGAGATTGCCGGTGTGACCCGTGCGCCGCTCTCGACCGTGAAGTCGCGGCTCTATCGCGGGCTGGCGGCGCTGAAGCCGGAGATGGAACAGCTTCGTGTATCGCGCCCTGTGGGGGAGGCGGCGCTATGAAGAGTATTCCGGAGGAGCAGATTCTGTTGATGGAGAGCAGTCGCGGCCCTGGCCGGGCAGCGATGCCGAACCTGAATGTGGCGGCCCGTGCGTCGATGGTCAACCGCACCCATCGCGTGGTGCGGGAGCGGGCAAAGAAGATGCAGGCGTATCGCAGCCATCTGCGTAGCCTCTGGATTCCGCTGACGCTCTGTTCGGCATTTCTGCTGATGATCTGCTCGGCGGTGTGGACGGTATTGGACGGCTATGAATTGATCCCGATCGGCGTGCCGGATTCGAGCGACCAGTTTCTGATCCTGCTGCTCTGGTTCTTCCCGGTGTCGATGGCGCTGCTGTTGACGGTCTTGTTTCGGCGGATGCGGAGCCGCTCAAACGGCGAGGCACGGCAATGACCATGCCCTGGAGTCAGAAGACGGAGAGAACGCAGGAGGCGGCGACGGACGAAGATCAGCTCAGTCTGATTCCGGCGTGGTCGGTCGTCCTGGCGATTGCGGTGTTCATCGCGATCCAGTACATGTTTCAAGGGGTAATGCCGCACCACCGCCATGAGATGCTGCCCATGCGGATTCTGATGGGCTACTCCTGGGGAACGGCGCTTGCGACCTACGTGCTGCTGATCGGGTATGTGAGCCGCGACGTGAGGCGGCGCAATATGTCCGCCGGGCTGTGGATGCTGGTGGTGATCGTCATGCCGGGTGGGATTGGCGCGGTGGTCTATTTTCTGCTGCGGCAGCCGATTCTTTCGCGCTGTCCGCATTGCAACACAGAGATCACCTCGGGGATTCATTATTGCCCGCAGTGCCAGTTTCAGGTGGCCCCGGTGTGCGGGCGGTGCTTTCGCGGAGTGCAGATCACGGATGTTTACTGCACGCAGTGCGGGCACGATCTTGCCGAAGACCAGGCCCCGGCACGGCTGCGAGCCTATCGCGATTGATGGCAGACGTCCACCTTCGGTGAACGTTCGTAGAATCGGCTACACTAGTCGGAATGCGCGACCCCGAACATGCGAGGCGGGCACTTGGCCGTGTTTCCATTGCACCGCCGGACACATCGTGGCCGGAACATTTCTTGTGCGAGCGCGAGCGCTTGCGAACCTTCCTTGGCCGCATCACAGATCAACTCCAGCACTACGGGAGCACCGCTGTCGCCGGACTCAGCGCAAAGCCCATTATCGACATGATGGCTCCCGTGGGCTCGCTTGATCAGGCAGATGCGCTTGCTCGTCGTCTCGCTATGGCTGGGTATCAGAAGATCGATGCGGGTTTCATCAAACGGCGTTTCTTCCGGAGAGTAGTGGCCGACGCGGATCTTGCCTACCATCTGCACCTGGTCATCTCCCCGGTTTGGCCCCTCAAGAATGAGCTATTACTTCGCGACTGGCTGATTCAGCATCCAGAGGTTGCGCGCGCCTATGAGGCGCTGAAAGTGGAACTTGCGTCAAGATATGGCGATGATATGCCGAGCTATACCGCAGGAAAAACCTCGTTCCTGCGCGTCGTCGTCAATGATGCTCGTCTCTGCCAGGGTCTCCCTATCGAGGACGACTGGGACGAATAGGTCCGCTTCCAATTTACTTCTATCTTGGAGAGTGTGACAGGTAAAGCCCTCGGTCCATCACAAATGCTCTAGACTCTCCTTATGCCATTGACCGCGCTCATCATCGATGACGAACCGCTGGCGCGACAGGAGCTTCAATATCTGCTGGAGCGGGGCGGTGGAGTCGAAGTGCTGGCACAGGGGACGAACGGGATCGAGGCGGTAGACCTGATCCGGACACATAAGCCCGATGTGGTGTTTCTCGACGTGCAGATGCCGGGACTGGACGGATTCGCCGTGCTGAAGAAGCTGCTGGACCGCAAGGTGCCGCTGCCGCAGGTGGTGTTTGCGACGGCGTTCAATCAATATGCGGTGCGGGCGTTTGAGGTGAATGCGGTGGACTATCTGCTGAAGCCTTTCGATCAGAAGCGAGTGATGCAGACGATTGAGAAGGCGGCTGCGCGGCTGGCGGCTCCGCCGGAGTCGGCGAGCGATGCGAAGCTGGATGCTCTGCTGCGTCTGATGGAAGAGCAGTCACAGGGAGGGAAGTCGCACTCGGGCAAGGTGATTGTGCGGGCGCAGAGCAGGCTCCTGCTGGTGAACCAGAGAGAGATTTGTTTCGCCTCGATTGAAGAGGGAACGATTACGGTGGTGACGCCCACGGTGGAAGGCCACTCGAACTGCCGGACGCTGGAGGAACTGATGGACCAGCTCGATCCGGAGACGTTCTGGCGCGCGCACCGCTCGTTTGTGGTGAATATCCAGCACATCCGGGAGGTGGTGCCGTGGTTCAAGTCGAGCTATCAGCTTCGTATGGACGATCCGAAGAAGACGGAGATTCCGGTGAGCCGGGCTCAGACGAAACGGCTGCGGGAGTTGTTCAATTTATAGGGTGGGTGCGGCACTCGAACAAAGACTTAACACCGATCTGCGCCGATGACACCGATTTAAAGGCAACGGCAAAGACGAATACAGGCGTCTCTCCGCTGCGCAGCGCTCCGGTCGAGATGACGTGGGTGAGTGGTCCTTGTAGAAATTTTGAGAATAAATCTATTTATTGCAGGATGGCGGAGTTGGCCCGCCACCCTACCGGCGGCCGACTTACTGGGCTTTCTCCTTGGGAGGAGCGCCTTGGACTACGATGTCGTTGGTGATGCCGAAGGCTCCGGGGGCGGAGTTGGCCTGCATTCCGGCGACCGCCGCGTCACTTTGGTTGGCGACGACGCCGTAGAGGATGACGTTGCCGTTCTTCACGATGATGTGGATGGCGTGGTAGCCGATGGGCGGATTGGCGGTGATGCCGCCGGCGGCCAGGGCGATGCCGGCGCCGGGGCCGATGGCGCGGCCGAGAGAGCCCTGGTTGGCGTTGTACCGGCGCAGGGTGGGCGCAGTGTAGATGCGGTTATAGACAGCGGCGCGGACACGGTCGTCGTTCGGCGAATAGGGCAGGACCTCGATCTTGTTCTCGACGGAGGCGATGCCGGGGATGCCTTTCACAGCGCGCTCGGCGTCACTCTTGAGCGTGGGGCGGGAGGCGTAACCGTTGAGGACGAGGGTCTTGCCGTGAATGCCGAAAGTGATCCAGTCGAAGACGGCGTAGTTGGTGAGGCTGCCGAGCTTCTGCTGGACGTCCTTGATGATGCGAACGGTGTCTTCCTGGGACCAGGTGGAACTGGATGGGGCGCTCTGGGCAAGGACTGGAGCGGCGGAGGCAGTAAGGCTGAAGAGTACGGCGGCTGCGATGGTCAGAGATCTGGAACGTGCCATTGTTTCTCTCCCGTTGCGGATGTGATTTGCGTTTCGAGCAAAAAGATTCTGTGATTCGAGCTTGCGAGTCCAGCGATTCAGGCTGCGGCTTTGAGGATCTCGTCGAGTACAGCGGAGATCCGGGCTATGGTATTGATGATGCTGTCGATCTTCTTCAGGTTGTCAACGATCTGCTGGAGTTGCTTGATGGCGAGTTGGATTTTGCCGGTGAGGTTCTGGAAAGCGGCGTCGTCGGCCTGGATGGTGGCGGCGACCAACTCGCGCTGCTGGTCGTCGAGATGTTTTCGCATGGCGTAGACCTGCTGCCATCTGGCTGGCTGGTTTTGCAGATCGGGGTCCATGAGGGTATTGTCCATCCGGGTGAGCGTGTTGCCGATGGCGGTAACGAGTTCGGCCTGGGTCATGAGGTCTGCCACCTTTCGGTTAGTGCGTCGTGCCGGTTGCCTGAACGCCGGCTGCTAATGGCTGCACTTCCGCTGCAAAGGATTGCACTGAAGCGATCAGCACGGCGAGCGACTTGGGCTGGGCATCTTTTGGAGCGAGGATGACGGCTATCAGGGCGTCGTGGGATTTCTTAAAGGCGGCAATGGCCGGCGCGGGGTTGGACTGGGCGACGAGGGCCTGGCTGCGGCGGAATTGCTTGATGCGGTCGCTCAGTTGGAGGAGATATTCTTTGTCCGGCGTCGGCTGGGTGATCTCGCGGTTGTAGCTGGTGAAGAGAAGGACGCCCTGGGCGCTTTGCGTGCTTTTTTGGCGCTCGTAGATGGCTTGCGATTCGCTGCCGAGGAGATTGAAAAGTGCGCTGAGCGCGGGATCGTTTTTCTCGATGCTGTCGTGGATCTCTTTGTGGGTGCGGTGTCTTTCGATGAGACCGAGGACGATGCCGGCAGCGGCTGCTGCATCAGAGATAGGGCCGGCGTAGTCGGCGGTGGCGGGGATGAGGTGGTGGCCTGCGGCTGCTGTCTGGGCGTCGGTAGCCAGGGTGGAAAAACTGGTGCTGGCGGCGTCTGCGTCTTCGACGATCTGGGCTTCGTGCTTGCCCTGAGCCAGGGTGGCGAGAGCGGTGGTGTACTGCGCGAGTGCAAGGATGGCGTCGGAGCGGAGCTTGAGCTCTTCGGGAGTGATGATGGCGCGGGTGTCGATTTCGGTGGGCGTGAGCCTGGCATGGTCGAAGGCTTGGGTGTCGATGTAGTGCTCGTACTCGACTAAATTGGCATTGGCGAGCAGGGTTTCAAAGGCCTGGGCGAGAGTGGCGGAGGATTGCTGAAACTGGGTAATGACAGGGGTGTAGTCCTGATCGGGGACACAGCCGACGAGAAAGAACAGAATGAGAAGCGCGGGGAGCGTTCTTCGGTGTGCGCGAAGTTGTTGTCGGATCGTCATCGCGGGCTGTCTCCTCAAGAAGGGAAGAACGTTAACAGCAACTATCGTGGAAGAGTTTGGTCCGTGCAAGGGGAAACTGCAACGTATAGGCTGGTCTTTTGGACGAGGGTAGCCGGATGAAGCGATGGCTTTTGCGGATCTTGTTGGGTGCGGCGGCGGCTGGGGCGTTGCTCTACGTGGGCGACTGGGGGGTCTTTCAGCTTCGGAGAGGGCCCGTCGGCGTGGTCGAGGTGAAGCAGTTGCTGGCGACGCCGCTCAAGGGGAACAAGATGGAGTATGACTTCATGGGGGTAGTCCCGGTGACCTGCAGCCGGTCGATCTTTCCGCGGAGAGGGAATCCCGCGTGCTGGTGGGTGGAACGGCATAAGACCCAGTGGGAGTGACTTTCCGAGTGCTCCCCTGCGTAAAACTAGCGGTCAAGGGAAGACGGTTGACTGGCGTCGCAGGTCTTGGAAACTTTATCGAAACCGGCTATGGTGCAATCATTATTCGGATTGGACGTTTCAAGCGTTCGGGTTTGGCAAAGGGGACCAGGTGAAAAAGAGGGTTGCTTCGACGCGGCGGGAGTTTCTGGCTTCGGCGGCTGTGCTGGCCACTGCATCGTTGATGCCGCGGCGGCTGGCAGGAGAGGTGATTGCGGGAGGCGGCGAAGACCTCGAGCGCAGGCTGGCGGATGATCCCAGGCGTCCGCAGTTTCATCTGCTGCCGGCCAAAAACTGGATGAACGATCCCAATGGGCCGATCTACTTCCATGGCAAATATCACATGTTCTTCCAGTACAACCCGCAGGCGGCGGTGTGGGGAGACATGAGTTGGAACCATGCGGTCAGCAGCGACATGCTGCACTGGACGCATCTGCCGCTGGCGCTTACGCCTACGCCGGGCAGCGCGGATTCGTATGGATGTTTTTCGGGGTCGGCGATCCAGGTGGGCGAGCGCGTGTACTTCGTCTACACCGGCACCAGAGAGAGCACGCCGGAGCTGCCAACAATTCCCGGCGGGCAGAAAAGGATTCAGGAGTCGCAGTGTCTGGCGTGGTCGGACGATCCGCAGCTTATCAAGTGGACCAAAGCTCCACAGCCGATTGTGCCGCTTCCGCCCGCTGGCATGAACACCGGCTTTCGCGACCCTTCGGCATGGAAGCAGGGCGGGTGGTATTACATGACGGTAGGCTCGGGAGTGGCCGGGGTTGGCGGCTGCGTTCTGCTCTACCGCTCGAAGGACCTGAAGAGCTGGGAGTATATGCACGAGCTGACGAAGGGCACCTGCAGCGGCAAGGACGCGGCCAATCCCTGCGACGGCGGCGACATGTGGGAGTGCCCGGAGTTCTTCGCGCTTGATGGAGGGCATCTGCTGATCTATTCGACGATGGGCAAGGTCTTCTGGCAATCGGGCGTGCTGGACGAGGCGACGATGACGTTCACCGGTTCAAAGACGGGTGTGCTCGATCTGGGGGCGTTCTATGCGCCGAAGACGCAGCTCGATGCCCAGGGGCGCAGGATCTTGTGGGGATGGATTCAGGAGCGGCGCTCGGAGGCGGAGATGCGCGCCGCGGGTTGGTCGGGCATGATGAGCCTGCCGCGAGTGATGCGACTCGATGCTGACGGCACCTTGCGGATGGAGATCCTGCCTCAGACTGCGACGCTGCGCGAAGGCACGGTGGCTCCAACAGTTGCGGGAAAGGAGACCACGGTCACGCTGCCGAGGGCGACCGGAGAGATACGGTGTTCGGGGAAGAAGGGAAGCGGGTTTGAGTTCAGGTTAAACGCCGGAACTGCGGAGTTGATGCATGTGAGCTATTCGGCGGAGAAGCATACGATGACGGCTGACGGGCATGAGATTGTGCTCGAGGCCGCCGACGAGCCAATGCTGCATCTGTATGTCGACGGCTCGGTGGTGGAGCTGATGGTGAGCGAACGGATCGGCTATACGAAGCGCTTCTACTATGCGCAGAAGACGGCGCCGGATGTTCAGGCGCGCGTCGTTGGAACCGGCGTCAAGGTGAATGCATGGAAGATCAAGCCCATCTCCGATAATCGGCTGACGACTGGAGCGGCGGCTACAACTTAGTGTGAAGCCGCTAAATTTCGGATTGGCGGTTAGTATTATCTGCGCCGCCTTTCTTGAGAGGAAGCTGTTGAGCGATGGTAGCTTCGTGCATTTAAAAAACATGACGGCAGGATGGAGTTCTATGAATCGTCGAAGGTTTGGTCAGTTAGCGATGGGAACAGCCGGGGCGCTGCTTGCGCCAACGTGGGCACGGGCCGCTGCTCCGGGAGAGAAGCCGGTGCGCTTTTCGTACATGCTGTGGGCGCTGGGGAGGAAGTTGCCGTTCGACCGTCGCGTGGAGATCGTTGCGGAGGCCGGGTATCAGGGCATCGAGCTGACAGGGGAGTTCAAGACGTGGCAGCCCGAGGAGAGAAAGAAAGTGCTGGCGCGGATGCGCTCGCACGGAATGATGTTCGACTCGATGAGCGGAGTGCAGGCGGGCTTCGCGCAGCCGGATGAGTCGGAAGCTTTCTTTACGCAATTTGCGGACCATCTGCGGGCTGCGAAGGAGCTGGAATGTCCGCAGGTGATCCTGCTGTCGGGCAAACGGGTGGAGAGCGTCGGGCCGGAGGGGCAGAAGAAGACGTCTATTGAGAACCTGAAGCGGGCAGCGGAGATGGCGGCGAAGGAGTCGATTGAGATTGTGATTGAACCGATCGACCTGCTGGAGAATCCGACGATCTTTCTGGCATCGGTGAGTGATGGATTCGAGATCGCAGAGGCGGTCAACGCGCCGAATTTGAAGGTACTGTACGACGTCTATCACGAGCAGCGCAGCTTCGGAAACCTGATCGAAAAGTTTGAAAAGAACATCGCCCGGGTTGGCCTGATCCACATCGCAGACGTTCCGGGGCGGCATGAGCCGGGGACGGGCGAGATCGATTACACGAACATCTATCGCAAGCTGGCGGAGCTGCACTACGACCATTGGATCGCGATGGAGTACTATCCCACGAGCGACCCGGTGGCTTCGCTGAAGCAGGCCAGGGTGAGCGCACAGGCGGCGATGAAGCTGGGGTAGCAGCGCGAGCGCTGGAAGCCGAAGCTGCACACCAGACGGCTTCCAGCACTCGCACCATCAACTTTTTATATACCGGGCTTTATTGTCTAGGCTTGCCCGGGCGCTTCGACGTCTTCCGTTCTTCCTCTTCGACTGGTGGCAACGCGCCGATTGCCTCCGAGATCTGGCGGCTGGCTTGGCGCAGCACGCCGATGATCTGCGGGATGCCGACGGTGTCCTCAATACGCTTGACGTACGGAACCGTGAGGCCGGCCACGGCGTTTCCCTGGGCGTTGAGGACGGGGAAGCTGATATTGACGACGCCGGTGACCTCATAGCTGGCGCGGCGTTCGTGGCCACGCACGCGGATCCTCGCGAGATGCTCTTCGAGATCGGCGGGCTTCTTCTTTTTCGTTTCAAGCGTCCATTCGTCGATGGCGCGCTGGCAGGAGTCTTCGTCCTGATGCGCGAGAATAACGTGGCCCGTTGCCGCGTGCATCAGATCCACCTTGGAGCCCACCTTGACGTAGAAGCCGGTCGACTCCGGCGAATCCACCTGGGCGAGGATGACGACGTGTCCGCCATCGAGGATGCCGAGGTGGCAGGACTGGCGGAGCTCGTGGGCGACCCAATGCATGGTCGGCAGCGCTTCGGTGACGAGGCGTTTGGTGGGAGGGTGCTCCTGCCCCAGGCGGAAGAGACGAAGGGTGAGATGGTAACGCTCTTTGTTCGCCGATTGAGCAAGGTAGCCGCGCTGCTCCAGGCAGAGCAGCATGCGGAAGATCTCAGAGACGGTGCGGTTCAATCTTCTTGCAACTTCGCTGACCGTAAGGCCGGCTGGCGTGCTCGCGAAAAGTTCCAGAATATCCAGACCTTTTTCGAGCGCGGGTGTTGGATAGTATCGCTTTACCGCGGATTTATCTTTAGACATGAATGGACTCGGAAACTGGAGGGATTAAACCTCCAACCAAGGTAACAAATGTTTCTGTCACGCGTGCCGGACATTCAGAGAGGAATGCTCGCTGGATCAGAATGGCGGGGGATTTTATGACCCCGGCGTGTACGGAAGGGTGAACCGGCCAATCTGGATCATCTGATGGTCGGAAGGCGGCCAGATACGAAAGGATTCGACGCGCGAGCCCGTTGGCAGGCGATGGGCTGCGGCGGTGCCGCGCTCCTCGCCGGTCGCGGCGTCGTAGAACTTGACGGTGAGGCTCTCTCCGCTGCGTTGCCAGCCCAGCACATAGTTGCCGACAGGAAGGGCGATATCTCCGATGGTGATCGGCGCCTGCACCAGAAAGTAGTGGGAGTATTTTCCGTCGGCGGAGTAGCCGGCCGTGATGAGGACGACGCCGGCGATGATCTTGCCCTGCGGGTTGATGATGCCCGAGGCGGTGCGCATCTCGGTTTCGATGCGCTCTTTTTCAACCTGGGCGCGGGCGGGCAGAGCGCTTTGCAGCTCCGCCGCGGTGGCGGAGCGCCAGGAGGATTTCGGCTGCGCCGGGAGAGGCGTCAGCGCGGGGAGGAGAAGCAGGGCAAGGGCGAAGAATTTCATGGAGGGCCGTTTCATTTGAGATGTACTATACCGCGTTGAATGGCGACGGTCGCGGCGTGGGTCCGGTCGCTGACGCCGAGCTTGCTCAGCAGGTTATTGATATGCGACTTGACGGTGGCTTCGCTGATGTTGAGGTCGGAGGCGATCTCCTTGTTCGCGCGGCCGGCGACGATGCGCTCGAGAACGCCGAGTTCGCGCGCGGTGAGGGCATGGCTGCCCATTCTTTCGGCGAGCTTCTCGGCGATAGCGGGCGAGATGCGGGTCTTGCCGCTGTGGACTGCCTGAATGGTCGAAAGCAGCTCTTCGATGGTCATGCCCTTAAGCAGATAGGCTTTGGCGCCGGCCTGGAGGGCGCGGAAGATGTCCTCGTCGCCGTCGAAGGTGGTGAGGACGACGAAGCGCGCGGCGGGGTCGTCGGCGCGAATCTTCTGGATGGCCTCGACCCCGCCCAGCTTGGGGAGCTGCAGGTCCATCAGGGTGATGTCTGGCCGCAGGCTGCGATAAAGGTCGATCGCCTGCAAGCCGTCACTGGCTTCGCCTACGACCTTGATTTCGGGCATGATGTTGAGCAGTGCCACGAGGCCTTGCCGGACGACGTGATGGTCGTCGACTACAAGGATGCGAATCGGTTCAGCCATTGGTTGCAGCGCCTTTCTGTGCGGCGATTGGAGCTTCCAGCTTAATAGTAGTGCCTTTCCCCGGCGAGCTGTCGATGCTGAGTTGAGCGTGAATCTGTGCTGCCCGTTCGCGCATTCCCTGAAGGCCGAAGTGGCCCCTGGAGGGAAGGGAGTTGTCGGATGCCTCGAAGCCGCGGCCATCGTCGGCGATGGTTAAGGTCAACCGGTTTGAATGATAGCGCAGATCGATAGCGACATGGGTGGCGTGCGCGTGGCGGGAGATGTTGCTGAGTGTCTCCTGTGCGATGCGGAGGATCTCGTCTTCAAACGCCGGTGCAAGGGTGCGATAGGTGCCCCCGATCTCGATCTTGATGGGGAGGGCCTCGGTGCTCGATTGCTCGGCGAGGCGCGTGAGGCGCGTGGGCAGCGTATGTTGCGCGGTGATGGCGCGCAGGTCCCAGATGCTTCGGCGAGCTTCGGCGAGGCCTTCGCGCACATACTCTCGGGTGCGGTCGATCTGCTCGCCCGCCGCGGCGACCTGGGAATGGGCCAGAAGCTGCGCGGTCAGTTCGAGCTGAACGGAGACGCCGACAAAACTCTGAGCAAGGGTGTCATGAATCTCGCGGGCCACGCGATTCCGTTCAGCCAGCACTGCCTGAAATTGCGAGTGAAGGCGGCGCAGGCGCAGACGATAAAGAAGAATGACGATGGCAGCGATGCAAAGAATGGCCAGCAAAAGGAACCAGAGCCTGCGGTAGAAGGGCGGCCTCACATAGAAGGCCAGCGATGCTCCGGCCTCGTTCCAGACGCCATCGTTGTTCGCCGCCTGCACGCGGAAACGATAGTGGCGCGGCGGAAGGTTCGTGTAGTAGGCGATGCGGCGCGAACCGGCCTGAATCCATTGCTTATCGAAGCCTTCGAGGATGTAGCGATAGCGGACTTTGGATGGCGCGGCGTAACTGAGACCGGCATACTGAAACGCGAAGCTGTTGTGGCCGGGAGGGATATTTTGTTCAGCGGCTCCGAGTGGAAGCTCGATGTCATCGAGCGTGAAGCGTTCGATGACGACGGGCGGAGGAATGTGGTTTTCCGACAGATGGTCGGGATCGGCGATGGCGACGCCCTTGCGCGTGGCGAACCAAAGCTGGCCCTGCGCGGTCTTCCATGCCGCCGGGTGGCCGATGGCGGAGGCCTCTTCGGTCGGCATGCCATCGGAGCGGCCATAGGAGATCGAACGCGCGTTGCAATCTGGAGAGACACCGCAGGCGGTGAGGTTGGCCGCGGAGACGCGGGTGATGCCGTGGGTCGAGCTGAGCCAGAGGTTGCCGGGATCGTCTTTCAGGATCGAATCGACTGCCTGGGGGAGATCGCTCCGATGCAGGGAGGTGAAGGTGCCGTTGGAATAGCTGCTGAGGCCATCGCCTTTGGTGCCGATCCAGAGAGTGCCGTGCTGACCTTCGGCGAGTGCGGTGATGACGTCTCCGGAGAGACCGTCTTTGGTGGTGTAGGTTGATATTTTTCCGTCGTGAAGCCGGGAGAGGCCGTTGAGCGTGCCGATCCATAGATCACGTTGAGAGTTGGAGGTATGGGGCTGGAGAAGAGCGCCGATGAGGTTGCTCTTCAGCCCATTGCTTTCGGTGAAGGTGGTGAACCGGTTGTTCTGCCAGTGCGCGAGGCCGCGGCGCGTTCCTATCCAGAGTGAGCCGTCGCCGTCGACGAGGAGCGAGCGGACGAGGTCGTCGGGCAAGCCATCGGCCGAGGTGTACGAGGTGACCTTGCCGCCTTCGATGTGGTTGAGACCGTCGGGAGTGCCGACCCAGACGCTGTTGCCGGCTCCGGGAGCGAGGGCGAGGATGACTTCGCTGAGCAGGCCATTGCGGATTCCATAGTGCTGGATCTTCCCGGACTGCCAGCGGTCGAGGCCGTCGCCATTCGTGCCGATCCACATGGCGCCGCCGGAGGTCTGTACGATCGCGGTGACGACGTGGTCGGAGAGTTCGGGGACGGTGCGGAAGTTCTGCTGCCGGAGAATATCGAGGCCGCTGGTTTCAGTGCCGATCCAGAGATTGCCCTCGCGATCCTCGAAGGTGGAGAGAATGCTGCTGGAGCCGAGCGCTGTTTGGCGTTGCGGCTGGCTGCTGTTGTTATCCCTTAAGCCCAGCGTGAAGAGGCCTTGATTGGTGCCGATCCAGAGATCTCCACGCGAGTCGGAAAGCGCGGACTGAATGCGCGCGGCGGGTAGATCGCGGCCTGCTTCGAGCGTCCGCTGATGGCCGTTCTGAATGAGCGTAAGACTGCTAGTGTTGCGTGCCCAGATTCCGTTGCCGGGAAGCGCTCCGATGCCTTCGATGTTTGTGAGGTTGGGATGGAGAGACGCCGGGCGAATTTGATCGTGCCGGTATTGAAAGACTCCGGAAGTCGAGGCGATCCAGAGACTTCCGTCTGCTGCTTTGGCGATTGCGGTCGGAGTCGCGGAGGAGGGAAGCGAAAGTTGCGTGAAAGCTTTTCCGTCGAAGCGGAGGACGTTATTGCTGGTGAGAACGACGAGGTTGCCGTTATCTGCGGTAGAGAGCGAAAGAACGATGTCGGCGATGGGAAAGTGGCGGAATGCACCTGCGGCGAATTGGACGAGGCCATCGGAGGTTCCGATCCAGAGGGAGCGGTCTGCGTCCTCGGCGATGCAGCAGGTGTCGCTGCTGGTGAAGGCGGTGGTGTTTTCGTGGTTGAAGACTTTGAAGTCGATGCCGTCGAAGCGGGCGATGCCGTCTTCGGTGGCGATCCAGATGTAGCCGTCGCTCGACTGGAAGACTTGATGGACGCTGTTTTGCGGAAGCCCATTTTCAGTCGACCAGGATTGATGTCCGAGGTTGTTGACGCCCTGCGCGGGGGCGGAGATAGCGATGGTTCCGCAGAGCATCCAGAAGAGAAGGCCACGCAGAACGAAATGGAGATTAGGAGCGGGTTTCATGCGGATTGCAATACTGCGAGCCTACATTTTGGTTCCTTTGCCTTCTGTGAGAGTAACGATCTGATCGACCTTTGCGATAGAGAATTTTTCTTTCGCGCCGCTGGGCCAGTGCACCTCGACCGCGTCGATTTTAGTTGAGTCGCCGAGGCCGAAGTGAACGCGCGGGTCGTGCGTCGAAGCGAAGCTGCCGCCGGAGAAGACGTCGTCGCGCTGGCGCATTCCGTTTGCCGTGACGAAGACCTTGGCCCCGATGGCGTCGCGCGGGCTCTTTGGGCCGCCGATCAGTTTGAACTCGATCCAGTGGTGGTGGTCTGCCGAGACATCGCGCAGAAGGGCAGGATGGCTGTCGAGCACGTTGATGACTACATCCTGTTTGCCATCGTTGAAGAGGTCGCCGACGGCCAGACCGCGGCCAACGTAAAGGGTCGCCAGTGCGGTGCCCTCGACGGCCGGTTCTACCTCAAACTTTTTGCCGTCGATATTGTGGAAGAGCAACGGACGCTGCTTCCAGGTCGTGCCCCAGGCGGTGTGATCGACCTGCGGATAGACGTGGCCGTTGGCGATGATGATGTCTTTCCAGCCGTCGTTGTCGAAGTCGAGAAAGGCGTCGCCCCAGCCGAGGAAGGGAATGGTGGGCTCGGCCATGCCCATCTGGTAGCTGACGTCGGTGAAGTTGCCGTCGCCGTCGTTGCGGTAGAGCGGGTTGTAGTCGTCGGAGAAGGTGGTGTTGTAGAGGTCGAGCAGGCCGTTGTTGCGGTAGTCGCCGATGGCGATTCCCATCGAGGCAGTCTCGCGGCCGTTCTCGTTGAGAGCGTAGCCGGAGGCGTAGCTGTCGTCCTCGAAGGTGCCGTCTCCTTTATTGATATAGAGGTAGTTTGGCGTGGAGTCGTCGGCGACGACGAGGTCGAGTTTGCCATCGTCGTTCACATCGATAAAAGCAGACGCGAGGCCGTAGTAGGCGTTCTTGTCGGAGACCCCGGCCTTTTCGCTGACATCAGTGAAGGTCCCGTCTCCGTTGTTGTGGAAGAGGTGGTCGGGCTCGCCTTTGAGGCCGCGGGGGCCGCACATCACCTTTTCGCCGCGGAACTGGCAGCCGTATGCGGGCTGGTTGGCCATGTCGTAGTGAATGTAGCCGGGGACGAAGAGGTCGAGTCTTCCGTCACCGTCGTAGTCGCCCCAGGTTGCGCCGGTGGACCAGTTGCCGAGGGTGACTCCGGCTTTTTCGGCCACGTCGGTGAAGGTTCCGTCGTGGTTGTTGTGATAGAGGCGGTTCTTGCCGAAGTTCGAGACGTAGATATCGGGCCAGCCGTCGTTGTCGTAGTCGGCGATGGCGACGCCCACGCCCCAGCGGTCGTTGGCGACGCCTGCTTTGGCGGCTACGTCGGTGAAGGTTCCGTCGTGGTTGTTGTGGAAGAGGGCAGCGTGAGGCGGCGTGGCCTTGCCGGAGAGCGCGTCGTAGGTCGAGCCGTTGAGCAGATAGATGTCGAGCCAGCCGTCGTTATCGTAGTCGAGCAGACCGACGCCTGAGCCGTTGGTCTCGATGATGAAGTTCTTCTCGGGGCTGCCCATGGTGTGGGTCCACGAGGTGAGGCCGGCTTTTTTGGCGATGTCCTGAAACAGGATGGGGCCGGATTTGACGAAGCCGCCGGCGGTGATGGGGCGGTGTTCGCTGTCGAGGACGGCTGCGTGCGCCTCTCCGGTGTTGACGCCCATGCCTGCGGGCTGGTTTTGCGGCACCGGCGCGGGCGGCTGGGCGAGCACTGTTTTCGTGACTGCGGTACCGAGGACGAGAAGGCCGAGAGCGAGAATCGATGGAACGAGTCCTCGGTGCAAGCGGTGGTGATGGGACATGGGGCGGATTCCTGACACGGTATTTATTTTGAGTGGGGTCGTCTGCTCGGCTTTGCCAGATTGCGTGCTGTCTACGAATTCGCCGCAAGGATGAAATCGTTATGGCATCAGGTTTATCACAGTGAAGGAGCTATTCTCTTCGAGGGGAGTCCCCCACGGTACGATTTACAGTCGGGAACGCCGATTTTCGAGGTGTAAGATTTTTGTTTTGTGTTGCCTGTTGGCTGTTTCCGTTCGGCGTTAAGCCGTAAAGCCACCCATCCCGTCGTCGGCCCTGAGGTGAAAATGCACCGTTCCTGGTTTGCCGAAGAAGAACACGAGGCAGCCCGGCATGTCATCGAACTGCTGCACCGCATCCGTCTGCACTGGCTATTGCGGCACCTGCCGCCGCGCATCGTGTGGACAGGCTATGTGTTCTTCAGCAGCTTCATCACCATCGCCCTTCTGTCTGTGCTGGCGGCAATCACCGGCAGCCCCTTCGTCTTTCCCTCGCTCGGCCCAACGGCCTATCTCTTCTTCTTCGATCCCATGGGCAAGTCTTCAAGCCCGCGCCACGCTATCCTTGGCCACGCCATCGGCTTGATCTGCGGATACGCCGCCTACGTCGCCATGGGCGGCCACCCCTTCTCCACCGCATCGCTCGCCCAGGTTTCATCCCGCGAAATCCTGGCCGCCGCGCTCTCTCTCGCCGCCACCGGGGCGATCATGGTGCTGCTCCGTGTCAGCCACCCCCCGGCCGGAGCGACCACGCTGATCGTCTCCCTCGGCATCCTCACCCGTCCCGAATACCTTGTCATCATCGAGATCGCCGTTATCCTGCTGACCGCGCAGGCGTGGGTCATCAACCGCATCGCAGGCCTCGACTACCCCATCTGGGAGAAGAGGGCCGCAAACTCCACTCCATAATGACGGCATTTGCTATCTTCTGTGAGAGCGGGAGTTATGGAAACTCTTAAGCATGGAACGCGTATCATACGGTCAACACAGTCCCTCCCCGAAAGGAACACCTTGAATAGACGCTACTTCTCTGCACTCTTTCTTGCATCGGCCGCAGCCTGTTTTACCCTTCCCGCTGTCGCTCAGGGGAACAGTGGGAAACACGGAAAGGGGCACGATCGAGAGGACGAGGACCACGGCAATGGCAATGGCCACGGCCATGCCTATGGCCACTACAAACATCAGGACCAGCGCTACTTCCGCGACCGGGACCGCGACGATGTCGTCCGTTACTATGACGGCCCGCGCAATCTTCCTCAGGGGTTGCGCAAGAAGTACTACCGGAACGGTACGCTGCCTCCCGGCTGGCAGAAGCGCTTCCGCCCCATGCCTCCGGTCCTGATTCAGGAACTCCCACCGATCCCTTATGGCTATCAGCGCGGCTACTATGACGGTTACGCCGTCGTCGTCGATCCCCGTACCCGAATCATCTACGACGTGATGGATATTGTGGGTGCGCTCAGCAACCGCTAGCTGGGTTTGCAGATCTTCGGCAGCGGATGTCGGAGATCTGCAAGATCTTAAACACTCATCACGACGATTTCTGCATCTTCTCGACTGCCAGCCCCACCCGCAGCATCGTGCCCTCGTCGAAGTGCCTGCCCATGATCTGCACACCAATGGGCAGGCCGTCTTTCGTCTCTCCGCAAGGCACGCTCACCCCGCAGATCCCCGCCAGACTGGCCGCAACGGAATAAATGTCCGCCAGGTACATGGCCACCGGATCGTCGGTCTTCTCGCCCAGTTTGAAGGCCGGAGTCGGCGTCATCGGCCCGACGATCACATCGACTTCGTTGAAGGCGGTGAGAAAGTCCCGCGTCAGCAGCGCCCGGACCTGTTGCGCCTTCTTGTAGTAAGCGTCGTAGTATCCAGCCGAAAGCGCATAGGTCCCGAGAAGGATGCGCCGCTTCACCTCCGGCCCGAATCCGGCATCGCGGGTCTTGCGATACATCTCCGAGAGCGTCTTCGCCTCGGCACTCCGCAGACCGAACCGCACCCCATCGAAGCGCGACAGGTTCGACGAAGCCTCCGCCGTGGCGATGACGTAATAGGTCGGAATCGCGTACTTCGTGTGGGGCAGGCTGACCGGCTTGATGATGCACTTCTGTGCTTTGAGGCCATCGAGAACCCGCTCGATGGCAGTCCGAATCTCCGGGTCCAAGCCCTCGCCGAAATACTCTGCGGGAACGCCGATGCGCAGACCGTCCACCGGCTCTTCCAGCGCTCCGAGATAGTCTCCCACCGGACGGTCGGACGAGGTAGCGTCCAGAACATCCTGCCCTGCAAGCACTTGCAAAACAGCCGCGGCGTCCTTCACATTATTCGTAAATGGCCCTACGCGGTCGAGCGACGAGGCGAACGCGATAAGACCATATCGGGAGACCCGTCCATAGGTCGGCAGTACACCAACCACGCCGCAGAAAGCCGCAGGCTGGCGAATCGACCCGCCCGTATCCGTTCCCAGCGTAGCTACGGCAAATCCCGCCGCCACCGCCGCCGCGCTGCCGCCGCTCGACCCCCCCGGAACCCGATCCAAAGCCCGTGGATTCAGTACCGGCCCATAAGCGGAGTTCTCATTAGAACTGCCCATGGCAAACTCGTCGCAGTTCAGCTTGCCGAGCAGAACCGCCCCGGCGGCCTCGAGCCGGGTTACGGCGGTCGCGTCATAGGGCGGACGATAGCCCTTTAGAATCAATGATCCAGCGGTAGCAGGTGAACCCTGCATGGTCAGCACATCCTTGATGCCCACCGGAACCCCGGCCAGCACGGGAAGCTGCTCGCCCTTGGCTGCCAAAGCATCGATCTTTGCTGCCTGAGACAGCGCCCGCTCCTTGCTCAAAGCGAGAAAGCTATTGATTCGTTTGCCTTTGTCACCATCATCGGCAGCAATCCGCGAGTAGTGCAGCTCCGCCGTCGCCGTGGCTGTCGCCGACCCATCGGCCACCCCGGCCCGCACACCATCAATCGTAAAATCCATCACTGTGTCTGTCCCTTTTGAGATCTCGGAAGTCTTTGGTATCAACGCTCAATCACCTTCGGAACCTTGAAGAAGCGGCCGTCTGTCTCCGGCGCCGCCGCCATCACGGCAGCCCTCTCCAGCGAAGGCCGCACGACGTCCTCACGCAGCGTCTCGCCATGCTCATGCGCTTCACCGCCGAGCATCTCGCCCACCTGCGCCATGGGCTGCACGTCCTTCGTATCTAACTCATTTAATTGGGTGATATGCCCCAGAATCGCATTCAGATCCCGCTGCATGCGTGGCTCTTCCTCTGCCGTCAACTCCAGATTCGCCAGCTCCGCCACCCGCCGGACATCCTCAATCGATACGCTCGCCTGCTCACTCATCGCCTGTTATTCCTCTTCACTTTAAAGTGTATCCTGCCCACCTTTACTCCAGCGATTCGCGCCATCTGCCCGGCAAGCTGCCCCTGCATACTCATCATCTGCCGCAGCCATGTGCCATCCTCGACCTCAATCCAGACCTCGCCGTCGACATACCCCACGACCTCACCCCGTTCCGCCATCGCCTTGCCGCAGGCTACCGGCCATGCGGCAGCCAGCTTGTCTTCGGGACGCATCGCCTTCAGGCTCCGCCCCAGGGAGCCGCGCAGCAAATCCCGCATCCCTTCCATCGCCATCACGCTACTCCTGGGACAACCGGAGCCATCGCGCGCGCAGCCTCGGGCATCTTCTCCAACACAAACTCCCGCAGCCTGCGCAAAAACACCGGCGTAGCGAACTCCTCGGCCCATCGCCGGGCGATCGCAGAATCGAACATTCCTGCGGCTTCCTCAGCCTCAAACCGTAGAATCCCGTCCATCACCGACTCTACCGTCTGCTCGCTAAAAAAAATCCCGGTATAAATTCCCGTAGCGCGCTTCTCAGCCATCCCCAACCCCCGTACTGTCTCGAGAGACCCGCCCGCACCATAGGCGATCACTGGCCGCCCGCAGGCCTGTGCCTCCAGCGGAACCATGCCGAAGTCTTCATCTGCCGCAAACAGCAGCGCGCGGCACTCCGCGTACTCCTGCCAAAGTGCCTCGGTCGTCATCTCCCCCAAAAAACTGACGTTGGCCGCTGCAGCAAGCCGCTTTAACCGCGCCTCCTCTGGTCCGGTTCCGGCAATCCGCAGCTTTCGTCCCAGCCGCGCGCACGCCTCCACCATTAACTCGGTGCGCTTATATCCGACCAGCCGCCCGGCGCAAAGATAATGCTCTCCCGGTGAGGCCACGCGCGCACGATGTAGATCAATCGGGGGATGAATCACCACGCTCTCCCGTCCATAGCACCGCTGAATCCGGTCGGCCACGTACTTCGAGTTCGCAATAAAGTAACTGACCCTCTGCGCCGCCCGAACATCCCATGCCCGTACCCGCCCCGCTGTGGCCGAAAACACCGTTCGGGTCGCCACCCCCATCTGTGCCCGGTAAGTCTCATAGCCATCATAGAGATACCGCATGGGCGAGTGGCAATAGCAGATATGCACGGCCCCCGCATCCATGCGCACGCCCTTGACCGGACCCGAGTCCGACGAGATGACTAGGTCGAACCCCCTCAGATCGAGACCTTCGGTCGCCGCCGGATAAAGAGGCATCATGTGCCGGTGGTAGCTTTTGGCCAGGGGAATCCGCTGTAAAAACGACGTATGCAGCCGCCTGGCCTGGAGCCCCTCCGGAATCCCGGGAGCGTCTGCCAGCAGGGTAAAGATCTCGGCCTCAGGGAACAGGGAAGCGATGCATTCGGCCACGCGTTCTCCGCCACCGCGCGTCACAAACCAATGATGAACAATAGCGACCCGCACCCGGCTCTTCAACTCCTCGCGGCCCAACTCGACACGGTGCCCGGCTTCAGAATGCTCCATCCTGGTTCACCACGGTCGAGAACGTCTTCAACAGGATCACAGTGTCCTTGGCCAGCGACCAGTTCTCCACATACTCACAATCGAGCGCCACCCGCTCGTCGTAGGTCAGCGAACTGCGCCCCGAGACCTGCCACAGCCCCGTCAGTCCCGGCTTTACCTTGCAATAACAGCTAAAGCAGTCGCCATACTTCTCTACCTCCGCGGCCACGATCGGCCTCGGTCCCACCAGGCTCATCTGCCCGGTCACCACATTCCATACCTGCGGCAATTCATCCAGGCTGTATCTCCGCAAAAACGCCCCAATCTTCGTAATCCGCGGATCGTGCCGCAGCTTGTGCGACTTACTCCACTCCGCCTTCGCCTCGGGATGTTCCGCCAGGTATTTTTCCAGCACCTCGGCCGAGTTCACGCACATAGTCCGGAACTTCCACATCGAAAAGAACGCGCCGTGACGGCGAATGCGGCGGTGCGAGTAAAAGATCGGCCCCGGAGAGCTGAGGGCGACCATCATCGCCACGATTCCTAACACCAGCAGCGTGACCGGCATCGAAACCAACACCAGCAGCAGGTCGAGGACGCGTTTAATCACCCGATAGCGGAAATATCGAGTCGGCGATTCAAACGTCCATGGCGTTCTCCATAGCGACGAGGCAGCCAATTCCGTATACGAATATGAATCTTCTATTACCGCAACCGGCGATTCGGTAGATTCAGCCTGCATTGCAATCCTGTGTCTGTACAAACCGCGATCATGCATTCTTCTGCGCAAGGGGGTTCATACGGCTATTCGTTCACTCATGTCCTGCGGCGTCTTCCGGTCCGGCCTTGCAACTTAATGCGGCCTGGCAAACGTCCGCTCATCCGATTCCTTGTCTCGCTCGTACTTCTTTAGCTCGCGCGCCGGTCTCTTGCTGGGACCAGTCGCCGTCTCTATCGTCAACCCGGAAAAGGGATTTCAGTCGTATATTTCAGCTCAGACAGTTTACTAGGCCGATGCCTTTCTGCGAACCGATTTCGTCATGCGGCCGCTTTTAGCTGTTCCATTTCAGGCAACAGACTCAATCACTTCCATGTCGCTGCCTCCCCCGGTAAACTGCTAGGATGCTCATTCTCAACACCCCGCTTGCCGATGTCAAACTAATTCAGCCCCGGCGTTTTGGTGACAGCCGGGGGTGGTTTACCGAAGTTTTTAACCAGGATTCTTTCAGCGAAGCGCAGCTTCCTGCCCAATTTGTTCAGGACAACCAGTCCTTCTCCACCCGTGGAGTCCTCCGCGGTCTCCACTACCAGCTCGGCAAGCCCCAGGGAAAGCTCGTCCGCGTCCTCTCCGGCCATATCTGGGACGTGGCCGTCGACCTGCGCCGGAACTCTCCCGACTTCGGCAAGTGGGCCGGCTTCCACCTCAAGCCCCTCACCGACGAAGGCGAGATCCACTCGCTCTGGATACCCGAAGGCTTCGCTCACGGCTTCCTCGTCCTCTCGGAGACGGCTGAAGTCCTCTACAAGACCACCAACCTCTACTATCCCGAGGGCGAGCGCTCCATCCTCTGGAACGACCCCACGCTCAACATCGCCTGGCCCGTCGAAGCCCTCAACGGCGTGGCCCCCTCCGTGAGCACCAAAGACGCTCAGGGCAGACCCTTTCTCGAAGCCGACCTGCCCCCGGCCTGATCGTCTACGCTGTGACTGGTTCGCGATTGGCACCCGAGATGGAGAACCCGGCTTTGCTGAATAACGTCCTCGTCCGATGGTTTCGTCAAAAATCGACGAGCACCCAGCTCTCCGTCCTCATCTTTGTCGCGCTTGCGCTGCGCCTGATTGTGGTTGCGTCCGTCATCCCTCACACCATCGCTCCGACCGACCATTTCGCCGAATTCGGCTGGGAGGTCGGCTGGGTGGCCCGCTCCATCGCGACAGGCCACGGCTTCAGTTCGCCCTTTTATCCCGCGTCCGGCCCTACCGCCCTCGTCCCACCGCTCTTTACCTACCTGCTTGCGGCAGTTTTTCGTGCCTTCGGGCCTTACACTGCCGTCTCGGCGGTCACGATTCTCTCTATTAATAGTATTTTCTCCGCGCTCACCTGCGTTCCGGTCTATTTCAGCACCAGGTATGCAATGGGCCGCAGGGCCGCCATGCTAGCCGCATGGGGATGGGCCCTCTATCCCTTCGCTATTTATTTTTCCGCGGCGCGCGTGTGGGAGTACGCTCTTACCGGTCTCCTCTTCACCACCTGCTTCTGCCTCGCGCAGCGCCTGCACCACCAGCAAAGCAAGCTGACATGGCTGGGCTTCGGCGGCCTCTACGGCATCGCCGCCCTCTCCAACCCGTCCGTTCTCTCCGTGTTTCCCGTCTTCCTGCTTCTTGCCATCTTTGCGCCAGGCTGCCAGAAAGAGTGGGGTCTCCGCAATAGCCTCATCGCTATCCTTGGACTGATTGCCGTCCTCGCTCCATGGACGGTCCGCAATTACCGCGCACTCCATGTTCTTGTACCCATCCGGGACGGCTTCTGGATGGAGGCCTGGCCAGGAAACGATGGCAATACCTTCGAGTCCAATGATCACACCGCCCGTCCCCCCACCAGTCCCGTCGAACTACAGAAGTTCATCGCCCATGGAGAGATTGCTTACCTCGCCGAGGACCGCGCTCTGACCATGGACTTCATCCACCGGCATCCGCTCCTCTTTATCAAGTTCACGCTTCACCGCGTTCTCAGCTATTGGACGGGCTATTGGAGCTTCGACTCCGCCTATCTCCGCGACCAGCCGACGGAGATCCCCAACATGTTCTTCTCCATCGGGCTGACCATCTTCATGCTGATCGGGGCGCGCAGGCTCTGGCTTCACGACAAGGCCGCCGCCCTCCCCTATCTTCTTCTGCTCGCGATCTTCCCCATTCCTTATTACCTGACGCACGTCATTCCGGACTATCGCCAGCCTATCGAACCCGAGATCATCGCCCTGGTCAGCGCGGGCATCCTCTCGCTGAAGAGGTTCCGACGTTCCAGCGTGGAAGCCGATCCGCAACGCGAGCAACGCCCGCTTACCCCTTGCTCCCGCACCGGACGACGCTTCGCTTAGATATTGGGGAGGAGGTCGAAGTATTCGTCGTCTTCGTTCGATCCACCTTCGCCTTTGCCGACCATCTCGATGGATTCGATAAACTCGATCCGTTCGATCCACTTGACCATCTTGTAGCCAAGCTGGTTTTCGACGCGCAGACGGAGCGGCGCGCCGTAGACTCCGGTAAGCGGCGCGCCGTTCATGTCGAAGGCGAGCATGGCCTGCGGCATGAGCGCGTTCTTCATACTCTGCGTGTCGTAGTAGGCGCCGCCGTAGAGCGAATTGCCGAAGGAGTAGAAGGCCAGAGCGCGTGCGCCGGGTTTTGGCTTGACGTGCTCGATGAGTTTTTTGAGCGAGAGGCCGCGCCACTCGGCGATGCCGGACCAGCCCTGGATGCAGTGATGCATGGTGATGGACTCCTCTTCTTGCAGGGCGCGCATGTCGTCGAGCGATAGTTCTACCGGATTTTCGACCATGCCGCCAACCTTGAGGCGAAAGTCTTTGAAGCCGTTGGCCTCCATTTGTTTCCAGTCTTCGCGTGTTGGCATCTTGCCGTTGGGCCAGAAGTGCGGTGAGATCTGGTCGCGGGTGTAGGTCTGCTGTGGGATGAGGCGGTCGAGTGTGATCAGACGGACCGGCTCGGTTACGGCGCGCTGCGCGTGTTGCAGGCCGCGGGGGAAGTACCACGAGATGTAATGCGCGGCGATCCACGAGAGTACGACGACGGCGATGCCGATGAGGCCGAGGACAAGCCCTGTCCACTGCATGTTATCGACGCCGAGGACGATGTGGTTCATGTTGCGGCGCAGGCCGGTCATCGCGATCAGCGTGACATGCACGACCACGAAGCAGGCGAAGCCCACCAGCATCAGGAAGTGGATGGAGCGGGCGCACTGCCGGCCTCCGAAGAGCTTGGCATAGCGCGGCCAGCGGTTGACCAGCGCGGGAGACATCGCCATTCCGGTGAGGATGGAGAGCGGCGCCATGACGAAGACGGTGGCGAAGTAGGCGAGTTGCTGAAGGGCGTTGTATCCGTAGAAACCGTTCGGTTCGGGCGGGAAGTGGAAGTTCGCGTAGTGGACGAAGGTGTTCCATGCGTTGATGAAGACGGCGGTCGATGTGGGCACGAGACGCTGCCATTGCTCACTGGTGAGCAGGCCGCAGACGAAGAAGATTCCGGTGAGCACAAATCCGTAGACGGTGATGAAGTGCCATGCGCGGGCGACGCCTATGGTGTGCCGGTAGCCCGGCGTCGACACCATGGGCGAGAGGTAACGGGCGTCGTCTTTCGCCGTCCACATACGGTCCGAGGGCACCTTCAAGGGCGTGAAGCGGAGCCACTCCGTGCCGGGGGTGCAGTGGTCGTTAAGATAGAGGCGCGGGTGGTCCATCAGGATCGAGAGGCCGCTGCGCATCAGCATGAAGAGGAAGAACATGTTGAAGAAGTGCGTCCAGCGTATCCAGACGGGAAAGCCGTGCGGGCCGCTCATCGCGCCCTCGATGGAGGCGGAGGACGGTGCGATGTAGGGCATCCCGAAGATGGCTACCTCGATCCATGCCAGGATCAGCGGCACGAGAACAAGCAGGATGAGGATGGCCAGGACAGAGGGGCGAATCCAGATGCGGAAACGCCGGTCGGGTGGGTAGTGCACGGCACGGTGCGCATCGTCGAAGGGGATCATGAGACACCTCGCTCAGCCAGACCATCGTATATCGACCAGCTGCAGCGCGGTATATGCTTCAGTAGCCCTGGTCGGCGCGGAAGGCGGTGACCTTGTTGCCGACGAACGTGACGGCCATGGGGTGCCCGGTGTTGGCGAAGACGACCATGCGGTTGCCGTAGTCCTGGCTGGTGCTTTTGCTTACCTGGCCCAGCGAGAGTTCAACCTGGCGCTCGTTCATTCCAAGGACAACCTGGTGTGCATCGACGGCCTTCCAGATCTCCGGGCCCCAATGTTTGTAGAGCTCGTGCGGGTCGTCGTAGAAGAAGATCTCGTCGGTGTAGAAGGTGTACTGGCCATCCTGCCGGTAGCCGACCGGCGTGGCATATTCTTTTGCCGGATCGGTCGATTTGGGCATCGTGAAGACCAGCGAGACCTGGCGGTCGCCACCGGGGATACGGAAGGTGGCGTTCTTAGGAGCGGTCTGCTCGACGGCGCCTTTAATGAGCAGAGGCTCGGCGCCGAGCAGTATCCCCGCGCTCTTCGCGTAGGCGACCCGGTGGCCGGCATAGGGGTAGTAGTCCAACTGTCCGCCGGCCGAGATCCAGACCGTGGTCCCGACCAGCGTCTTGATCTCGGCCATCGAATCGGGTCGCTTCTTTTTGAGAAAGACGAGATCGTCGTCGGAGAGCTTCTGGGACGTCGCCATGGGCGGCAGCTTCATCGGAGCGTTGCGCTCGTGATAGATCATGCCGATGCGGACGCCGACCACCGCCAGCAAGATGATGGTCCCTGCGATTGCTGCCTTTGCGCTGTTCTGCATAAATAAACTCTCCCGGGCGATTGAAGCGATTCGTTAGTCTCTCATTTAATCTAACTGGCTTTGATTTCCTTGTTTAATCGAACGGCTCGGCGGTGCTCAACTCCTCTTCGATGCTCATTAGCGATTCGGCGGTCAGAGCGTCGGCGCGACGAAGAGCAGGGAAGAGCGCTGCTGACGCACCCATGACGGCCAGCGTGCCGATGCCGCCGACGACGACGGCGCGGACGGCTCCCCACCAGTGGGCGGTGAGACCGCTCTCGAACTCGCCAAACTCGTTGGATGCGCCGATGAAGATCCAGTTGACGGCGCTGACCCGGCCACGCATGTGCGGCGGTGTGGCCAACTGCAGGACGCTGCCCCGGATGACGACGCTGACCATGTCGCTACCGCCGACGATGACCAGCGCGATGAGGCTGATCCAGATATTTTTCGAGAGACCGAAGACGATGGTGGCCGCGCCGAAGAGCCCGACGCAGCTCAGCATCAGCCATCCGGCGTTGCGCTGGACGGGCTTGACGACCATCCAGAGCGAGACGGCAAGCGCGCCTACCGCGGGCATGGCGCGCAGCAGGCCGAGGCCGCGAGGCCCGGCGTGCAGCATATCGGTGGCAAAGATGGGCAGCAGTGCGACCGCCCCGCCCAGCAGCACTGCGAAGAGATCGAGCGAGATTGAACCCAGTAGCAGCTTGGTCTTCCAGACATATTCGAGCCCCGCCAGCATGTTCTTCGCATTGAACTGGCTCTTGATCCCATCCATCTTGGTCCGGACCATCCCCACCAGTATGAGGAAGGAGAGCAGCATGGCGAGGGTGAAGGCATAGACGATGGGTCCACCGTCCCAGACTGCCATCCTGCCGGTCAATGGCAGCGTGAAGAGCAGGCCGCCGACGGTAGGGCCAGCCATGTTCGCGGCTTGATTGATGGTGCCTCCCCAGGTGACGGCGTTGACGAAGTGGTCTTTGGGGACGAGGCTCGGCAGCATGGCGCTCGATGCCGGGCCGCTGAAGGCCCTGCCCAATCCGATGCCGAGCAGAACGGCGTAGATGGGCCAGACCTGGCCGTTGGAGATATGAGTCTTGGTCAGCGAGAGCCAAAGCAGCGCCGAGGTGCAGATGGCCTGCAGGCCGTAACAGGCAAGGATGACCTTGCGCCGGTCGAACCGGTCGGCGACATGGCCAGCGGGCAGCACCATGAACAGGCCGGGAAGAAAGAGCGCCAGCCCGGTAAAGCCAAGGTCGAGCGCGGAGTGGGTGATGGCGTAGACCTGCCAGGCGACCGCGACCGACTGCGCCTCCGCGCCGATGATGACCATCAGACGCGCCGTCTGATAGAGGCGAAAATCACGCGACAGGAAGGCGCTTCCCGCCTTCGCTTCCGTGACTGCTCCCTTACTGCCACCCTCAGACATACCGTATGTTTTCACACTTCATGGAGAATCGGGTGTATCTGTCGCATTCTTCTGAGGGTCGTGGATACTGTTTACATGCAATCAAGCGAATCCGTCATGCCCTCCGGAAAAAAATCTGCGCTTATCGTTTTGACCCTGTTACCCGTTGTCGTCGTGAGCGGGATTTTATACCGCGAAATGACCACCATTCCACTCCTCGACGACTATAACGCCATACTTGCATTTCTTCTGCATCTGCAGAAGCTTCCAACTTTTGGCGACAAGCTGCTTTATATTGTTACGGCGCAGCATAACGATTACAAACTCATCTTCGAGCACATGGTAGTTGCCGTCCAGTTTTCGCTTATGCATTACAGCAGTTTCGGATTTCTTATTATCTTTGGAAATCTTTTCTTGTTTCTCTTGTTGATCATCTACTGGAACCAATACTTTGCGAACGGATATGATCTTCTTCGCCGTCTCGTTCTTTTCCTGCCTATCAGCTATCTGATCTTCCAACTCAATTTCGCCGAGATGATCAACTGGGCGATGTCAGGCCTGCAAAATCTGGCTGTCGTCATCTTCTCTCTTGCTTCCATCCTTTTTCTTACTCGCTCCAGTTCGAGCAGGAAAACTTTTGCGATGGCATGTTTTTGCATGGCATTAGCGTGCATGACCTCGGCCAATGGTTTTCTTCTTGCACCGATCGGCATGCTTATATTCTTCCAGCAGCGAAATTACAAAAAGATGGTTGTCTGGAGCGTCCTCACCCCGATCCTGTTGGCGATGTATTTCTACCAATATGTGCGCATCGAGGGTGCGTCCACAAGCCCTCTGTATGCCAAAGCACTGTTCTTTCTTTCGTTTCTCGGTGGCGGCATAGAAAATATGCACCACTTCCCCATAAAGTATGCCTCCGTAATTCTGGGGGCAATTATCTTGTTCACCTTTGGCCACTCGATCCGCACCCGCTATGATCTCGCTCATCCTTTTGCTTTCTACTCAGCCATGTGGATTTTTCTCACGGCGGCGCTGGTTGCTGACGTGCGCAGCAGCTACGGCATCGCGCAGAGCCTCTCGGGCCGCTATAAGCTTTATTGCGATCTTTTGCTCGTTTTCTGCTATGGCTATGCAGTTCACCGTTTCACGATTCGTCCTGCTGCCTCACGGATGGGACGTCGACTCTACGCCGTTACATTAGCGTCAGTCATTCTGTTCAGCGCGGCTTCTGATGTTGTTGGTTACAAATTTCTAGTTCGACGCCGGGAACGTCTCGAGGCAGGAGTGAAGTTTTACCGCGCGAATCCAGCGGGCAATTCGCCGATGCTCAGTCCTGATGACAGGCCGTTGAAGGATTTTGGCGACTTGCCGGAAATGATGCGCATTCAGTTGAATCAGGCTATCGAGAGGGGTATCTATACCCTGCCGCCGCCCAGATGACGATCGCTTACCTATACGCCAATGGGGACGCTGCTCTAGCGTCCCAGATACACCTTGTATTGACTCTCGACCACGCCCGTGTTGCGGGCCAGCGTCAACTTCGACTGGTTATATCGATAGAGCGTCCGCACCAGCTTGCTCTGCGCGTCGGCCAGCCCGGCCTGGGCCTGGACCACGGGAAGGTTGTCCGAAACCCCAGCCTGGAAGCGGTCGGTGGCCTGCTGCAACTCTTCCGTGGACAGATCGACGTTGCTGCGAGCGACCTTGACCAGTTGGGCGGAGGACTCGACGTCGAGCATGGCGGAACGGATCTGCTGCTCGATGGAGATCCGCAGCGACTCAATCTGCCGATTGAGCGCGTTCACCTGCGCATCGGCGACCTCGCGCTCGCCGCGCAGCTTCGCCTCCTGAAAGATCGGGATTTTGACGCTGCCGGTGGCCGCGAAGATACCGTGGTAGAGCCCGTGGGTCTCACCCAGAACGCCGTAGTGGCCACCGAAGGAGAGCGTAGGCAGGCGCTCGTACTTCACCGCTTTTTCCGTGCGCTCGGCCACTTCCATCTGCGCCTCGAGGCTCAGCAGGTCTTTGCGGCGCTTATAGGCGATCGCCTTGGCATCTTCAAGCGGAAGCTCGGCGAACTCGGAGTAGGGCGTCTTGTCGGTCAGCGTCAGCTCCTGTTCCGCCGGCAGGCCGATCAGGCGGTTGAGCGCGATCTTGTCCTTCGCAAATGTGTTTTCGGAGTTGATGACCGTCTGCTGCTGCGTCTGTAACTGCACGCGGGCGCGGAGCACATCGAGGTTCGTCCCGACTCCGGCGTCGTGTGAGGCGACCGCCTGGTGCAACACTAGCTCGTCGGCCTTTTCAAGGGCCTGCGCATTCTCGATCTGTGAGGCGTCGGCCAGTGCGAGAAGGTATTGCGTGCCTACCTGGAGAACCACCGTGCCCTCGGCATTGCGTGTCGTCATCGAGGCGACGGTATCGGCCTTTTGCGCTGCGCGGTAGAGATAATAGGCCGGAACATTGAAGAGCTGTTGATCGAGGTTCAACTGCGCGCCGGTCGTATCGACCTTGACGATGGTCGAAAAATCCGACGGGTTGAGGCCGAAGTGTTCGACCAGAGCGCCCAGCGACTGCGGCTTGAAGCCCAGCGCCGCAAGGTTGATCATCTGCGTCCGCGTGAAGGCCTCGGCGGTGACCGAGGGCAGCAGATTATTGGCCACGGTCAGCACCTGGCCATGCACCATGCGCTGGTTCTGCCGGGCGAGTTCCATCTGCAGGTTGTGCTGCAATCCGCGGGCGATGGCGTCATCGAGACTGAGCGGAAGGGCGGAGGAACTGGCGCGGTCGATGGTCACGCCGCCGGGCAGCTTCGTCGTCAGGGTATGCGGAGCAGGGGCGGAGGGCAAGTCCTGAGTTGTATC